>Ga0307990_1001741_pt1 | contig 18070 bp, 19 predicted proteins | sample EllFjometagen129_FD_203168 | JGI IMG/M metagenome (GOLD analysis project Ga0307990, IMG submission 203168) | Marine microbial communities from Ellis Fjord, Antarctic Ocean - #129 | ecosystem: Environmental > Aquatic > Marine > Unclassified | place: Southern Ocean | collected 2014-10-08
AACAGGGTGAGGCGATTGTCTTATTGCCTAAAGAAAGTTCATGGAAACCTCTTTTTGACAGCCTTAACCATTTTGAGAAGGATTTCAAAATCGAGCGAAATCAACCTGAAGAAGATCAGAAGCGAGAGCCCATGTTTCAATGAAATATCTCCTGGACACAAATATTTGCATATACATCATCAATGAAAAGCCAGGAAAGGTATTGAGCAAGTTTTAAAACAAGATCAGAGAGTTTTCCAGAATTCCAAATCTCAAGTGTGCAAATTGGATATCCGAAGCTTAATGGTATAAGCCTCTTCTCCAGGGTCAAAGGTCTCAATATGTCCCCCAGACGACCCATTCCGTCTCTTTCCGCGCCGGAGTATTGTCCCAATAGAAATTTAGGGACATGAATCCCTATTGCAAAAAAAACAGCGTCATCCGCGCCTGTCCCGTGAAATTCATGCTAATGACAGCGAAGCGTATTTCACTGGGAAAATCCGCCTTGCCCTGTTAAATTGATGGAATCACAGCAGAACGTATTTAACCAACGCGCCACAAAACAATCCACATATCAGCTAAAAAATAGCCCATAAGTTTACAAGCACGCCCTGTTAAATTCTTTGGAAAAGACAGCGTAGCGTATTTAACTGGGGTTTACAACGTCCCCCACTAGAACATGCAGGCGAAGAAATACCCCATTATTACCCCACGCTCTGGGATAAACAAAGGGACTGCTTTCCGGCCCTCGACAAACCGGAAAAAGCCGCCGCCAGCTAGGTGTACCATTTCTATCAGGCAGCCAGCTATCACCGGAACTACCTGCTCCGCGAGCTATTGCCCAAGCACGAGCTTATTGTAATTTAACAAATATTCCCTCTCCCCACACTACCGTTTCTGTCATTCGCGACCCGATCTACAATTCAGTAACTTAACAGCTTACAAAATATACGACAAAAGCCATCCTTAAGGAGAAGCCAAACATGCTAAACGATAAAAACATTCTTATCACCGGTGGTACCGGTTCTTTCGGAAATAAATTTTGTGAAATTGTTCTCAAAAGATATAATCCAAAGAGGCTCATCGTATACAGTAGAGATGAGCTTAAGCAATACGAAATGCAACAAAAGTTTCCTGATGACACAAGTGAACAAAAAAGCCCCATGCGTTATCTAATTGGGGATGTCCGTGATGAAGCGAGACTCCTCCACGCTTTTAAAGAGGTTGACATCGTCATCCATGCCGCAGCCCTAAAACAGGTTCCAGCTTGCGAATACAACCCAATGGAAGCAGTGAAAACGAATATTATTGGCGCCATGAATGTGGCCACTGCTGCCATAAATGCGGGTGTCAAAAAAGTAATTGCATTGAGTACGGATAAAGCAGCCAACCCTGTCAACCTCTATGGCGCTACAAAACTATGCTCAGATAAAATATTTACGGCTGCCAGATCGTATGCGGGAGCGCGGGATATCAAGTTCTCCGTGGTTCGCTATGGTAATGTTTTTGGAAGTCGAGGTTCGGTCGTGCCATTTTTCCTCCAGCAAAGAGCCACTGGTGTCTTGCCGATTACCGATGAGCGGATGACTCGGTTCTGGATTACTCTTCAGGAGGGCGTAGATTTTGTCCTCGATTGCCTCGAACGGATGCGGGGAAATGAGGTTTTTGTTCCCAAAATACCCAGCATGAAAATAACGGATTTAGCCAAGGCAATTGGTCCTGATTGTCAATTTAAATTTGTTGGGATTCGCCCGGGAGAAAAATTACATGAAGTGATGGTAGGGGAAGATGATGCACGAATAACCAAGGAATTTGAAAATTATTTTGTGATTGGCTGGAACGGCCACAGAGAGAAATCAGGGGGAAAGCTTTGTCATTTGGATTTCAGATACGGAAGCGACAACAACGACCAGTGGCTGACGGTTGAAAATCTTCAAGAATATGTCAAAGAATTTTTGACGGAACACCCAGAGTTTCAGCGATGATTCCTTATAGCAGACAAGATATAACAAATGAGGATATTCAGGCCGTAGTCGAAGTCTTACGTTCTGATTTTCTCACAACAGGTCCAAAAGTTGAAGAGTTCGAAAAGGCAATCGCCAAATATTGCGGCGCCGAATATGCAATAGCTGTTTCAAACGGCACTGCAGCCCTTCACATTGCCGCTCTCGCGTTAGACATAAAAGAAGGTGATGAGGGAATCACATCGCCGAATACCTTTCTCGCCTCTGCCAACTGTATAGCCTTTTGCCGGGGAATACCACGCTTTGCAGATATCGGCCCGGTTACCTACTGCATAAATCCAAAAGAAATTGAAGACGCAATTACTCCAAAAACACGCGTGCTTATCCCAGTCCATTTTGCCGGTCAACCCTGTGATATGGAAAGTATAAGGGATATTGCAGAAAGCAGAAATCTCTATATCATTGAAGATGCCGCCCACGCGCTTGGATCAAAATGGCGGGACAAAAATGGTGCATGGCACAAGATTGGTTCATGCTCACATTCAGATCTTACCATCTTCAGCTTTCACCCTGTAAAGACAATCACGACAGGTGAAGGAGGCATGATTCTCACAAACGATAAAAAAATTGCAGATAAATGTCGCTTGCTCCGTAACCACGGCATTACTCTCGACCCATCGAATTTTGTAAATCAGTCATCAGCTACCAGCCATCAGCTATTTTATCCGCCCTTCTATTACGAAATGCAAGAACTTGGCTATAATTATCGCTTGACGGATTTCCAATCTGCTTTGGGGCTTGCTCAATTAAAGCGATTAGATGAATTTATCAAACGTCGCCGTGATATTTGGAAATATTACACTAATGAACTTTCAGAGATAGATGGATTCACGGTACCCATTGAAAGAGAAGACGTTTACTCAGCCTGGCATTTATATGTAGCGCAGGTCGAAAAAAGAGATGAACTATTTAACTACCTCCGCGAAAGAGATATAGGCGCACATGCCATGTATATTCCAGTCCACCTGCAGCCGTACTATCAGAAAAACTATGGATACAAAAAAGGCGATTTCCCCAATGCCGAAGCCTATTTCGAAAAATGCCTTGTACTGCCCATGTTTCCCGCGTTAAAAGATTCAGAAGCCGAATATATCGTAAAAACTGTAAAAGATTTTTTCCAATGATTTACCCCGTGAAATTCATGCCAATGACAGCTTGTCCTGTTAAATCTGAAAGTCATTTAACTGGGGCGAAGCGTATTTCACTGGAGCCAATGACCAATGACGGAGCAGCCAAATGACCAATGATTTACCCCGTGAAATTCATGCCAATGACAGCAAAGCGTATTTCACTGGGGCCAATGACAAAATAAAATTCGTTGCCGAAGTATCCAGCAACCACAATCAAGCCATTGACCGCTGTTTTGCCTTTATCGACAAAGCCGCCGAAATAGGTTGCTATGCTGTGAAATTTCAGCTTTTTAAGATCGAAGAACTTTTTGCGCCCGAAATCCTCTCAAAAAGCGCGGAACACCGAAAGAGAAAAGCCTGGGAATTGCCGCTTTCATTTCTGCCAAAACTTGCAGAACGCTGCAAAAAAAGAAATATAAAATTCGGATGCACACCCTTTTATCTCAGCGCTGTTGACGAATTATATCAATATGTGGACTTTTACAAGATTGCTTCTTATGAACTTTTATGGAATGGTCTATTAGCTGCCTGCGTAAAAACCAGAAAGCCGGTTGTTATCTCAACAGGCATGGCTACCCTCGACGAAATAAAATCCGCAGTAGATGTGATTAGCAAATCCGGCTGCAAAAATCTGACAATTCTACACTGTGTATCCGGATACCCCACACCTGTTAACGAATGCAACCTCGCTGCCATCGAAACCTTGAGGAATGAAATCCGAAATCCGAAATCCGAAATCCGCATTCAGGTGGGTTGGTCCGATCACAGCGTAAACCCCGGAGTTATCTACCGTGCCATTCACCGCTGGGGAGCGGAAATGATCGAATTCCACCTCGACCTGGATGGCACCGGTGAGGAATACAAAACAGGCCACTGTTGGCTGCCTGATCAGATAAAAACAGTAATTGAAACAGTGAGAGCTGGTTTTCAGTCAGATGGCACGGGTGAAAAAGCTCCGGCGCCGTCAGAACTGCCAGACCGGGACTGGCGTGCTGATCCAAGTGACGGTCTCAGGCCTGTCTTAAAAACACGAGTAGAATGGAGAAAACAATAGTGCCAAGGAGTATTTATGACTGATAAAAATTATATTGTCGCAACAATCAGGCCATGGAATATAAATGTATTTAACGAAGTTATTTCAAAATATGCCGGAAAATGGCATCTGGTCACTCAACCGATAGAGTTGACAGTAGAATTAGTAGAGAGATTAAAACCTAAGTATATTTTCTTTCCACATTGGAGTTATATTGTTCCTGAAGAGATCCTAAATATTGTTGAGTGTGTGTGTTTTCATGAAGCGGATTTGCCCTATGGGAGAGGTGGAAGTCCGATACAGAACCATATTGTCATGGGGCATAAAGAAACCATGATTTCAGCATTGAGAATGGTTAAGGAACTTGATGCCGGCCCTGTCTATCTAAAACGATCTCTTTCTTTAGAAGGGTTGGCAGAGGAAATATTCATTAGGACATCAAAAATTGTTGCTGAAATGATTTTAGAAGTAATTACAAAAGAACCCGCGCCAAAAGAACAGGAAGGGGACGTGACCGTGTTCACACGTCGTAAACCTGAACAGAGCGAGGTTAATAAAGAGTTAAAAAACATTGAAGAATTATTTGATCATATTCGCATGTTAGATGCTTCTGAATACCCACGGGCGTTTATCCGATATGGGTGCTTTAGAGTTGAAATTTCAAGACCAGCTTTAAGAACCAGTAGTATCGAAGCTAACGTTCGTATCACCAAAGGACTGAATGGAGAAAATAAATGATAAAACTTGATCAAATTAGCAGAGTGTTGACATTTTTCGCGCATCCCGATGATGAAACTCTCGCAGCAGGCGCTACCTTGTCGAAACTATCAAGACTTGGTGTTGATATCCACGTGGTAATTCCAGCAACAGGCATACATAGCCGACGGAATACACAGGATCAGACCTCACGTGATTCTGAGTTAATCGAATTGCGAGAGGATTGTAGAAAAGCCATGAGGGTTTTAGGGGGGGGGTAGCTGACCAGAACATTTATCTTGGAGAATTTTCAGACAACGAGATGGATAAGCATACTCTCCTTGAACTGATTCAATGGCTGGAAGGTTTAATTAATAAAATTAACCCTGATATGTTGATAACGCATCATCGCTACTGTACAAATATCGACCATCAATACTGTCATGAGGCTGCGGTGGTTGCAACAAGGCCGGATATAAACAGACATATACCAATTTTATGCGGTGAAGTCCCTAGCAGTACAGGTTATCTTCGTCCTGTTCAATGGGAACCTAATCTCTATATTGAAGTTTCAGAGGAAGATGTAGAACGTAAAATTAAAGCTATGGAAACATATAAAGGTGAAGCAAGGCCTGATCCTCATCCGAGATCAAGGGAAGTATTAAAAGCACTGGCAAAAGTTAGAGGTTCAGAGTCCGGGTTTCTTTTTGCCGAGTCGTTCATGATTCAAAAGGTGTTTGCATAAAAAGTGAAAAAACCTGCAATAGCTATTATTCAAGCAAGAATGTCTTCATCCAGACTGCCCGGCAAAGTCTTGAAGCCGTTGGCCGGCAAAGCCATGATATGGCATATATATCAGCGTGCCTTAAAGTGTAAACTTGTCGACAAGGTTATCATAGCTACATCGACCGAAAAGTCAGATGATCCTCTTGCTGTTTTCTGTAAAGAGAATAATCTTAATGTTTTTAGGGGAGATTTGAACAATGTTTTAAGTAGGTTTTTAGAAATATTAGGAGAAAACCCACATCCTTATTTTGTAAGGATCACCGGAGATTGTCCACTGATATGTCCAGCTTTTATTGATCAGCAAATTATGGCATTGCATAAGTTTGATGGTGATGTGCCATGGTCGGAACGTTCGTGTGCCAGTCTTGAGGGGCAGGGAGTACAGTCGTCACAATCTTTGTTTTATATTAATGAAAAATCAATGGATTCAGAAAATCTTGAGCATGTAGGGTCTAAATATCTCGCAGAAAACCCAACTGACTTCAGGATAGTGGAAATGGAAATACTTGAAGATTTGTGTGTCAATAAATACAGGCTAACAGTTGACGAAGAAAATGATTACCGATTAATTAAAACTATTTATGATAGCTTGTATAGCTCAGAACCAATTTATTTGTTAGATGCTTTAATATGGTTGGATAGCCATCCGGATGTTGCCAATGTTAACAAGGGTGTATTTCATAAGAGCTTGAATATTGAACTGGAAGAAAAACGCAGTCTGTGGGCGGAACTACCAAAAGCGGGTGTTTACAGATGGGGTGATTTGTGAATGTGCTAATCAGGTGTGACGGCAGCCCCGAGATCGGCCTCGGCCATATCGTACGCTGCCTCGCCCTCGCGGACGAATTCCATGATGTTCACAATTGCCGTATTACTTTTGCCATGCGCAAAGGTCCGCTTGGAATTCAGATGGTAGAGGAAAAGGGTTATAATGTTATTATTCCGCAAGAAAACGGTCAATCATTTGATTATGGAAAATGGCTCAATGACTGTGTCAGAAAAGTGGATGCCCGAGCAATTGTGTTTGATGTACGGGATGGGCTAACAAGATCGGTTGTTAAAGAATTGCGAAATGATGGAATCCTGATTATCACCATCGATGATCCCGAAGATAAACGCCTATCCGCTGATCTTGCATTTTACACCCCGGTTCCACAAGTTAAACGAATAGATTGGACAGGTTTTACTGGAAAACTCTACGTCGGCTGGGAATGGGTGATTTTGCGTAAAGAGTTTTCAGAAATTAAAAATAAAAGAGCCATAAATAACAAATCATCAATCATCAATCATCAATCATCAATCCCTAAGGTTTTAGTAACCATGGGCGGCAGCGACCCACAAGGTATGACAATTAAAGCAGTAAAAGCTCTGGAGATGCTTGACGATAATTTTGGTGCCGTTGTAGTTTTAGGCGCCGGATTTCAGCATAAGAAACAACTTGATAATTTGCTGTCCGCTTGCAAACATCGTTTTGACATGCAAGAAAATGTTCAAAACATGGCAGAATTGATGTCGCAAAGCGATCTTGCCGTGGCTTCTTTTGGTATTACGGCTTACGAACTCGCAGCTATGGGAGTTCCCGCCATTTATCTGTGTTTGACGGAAGATCATGCTGAGTCTGCATCGGCTTTTGTGGAGGCCGGCATGGCTATTTGCTTGGGTGTATTTAAATACGTAAATACAGAAATGATAGCAAAGGGAGTCAGTAACATTCTAAACAATAAATCACTACTATCAAAATTAGCAAACAACGCAAGGAAGTATATTGATGGACAAGGGGTAGCAAGGATTTCTCATCTAATGATAGAAAGGTTTGAAACCGGAAATGAATAAAATAAAAAAGTGGCAAAATCATGCAGGGCATATATTAGACTCTGTCAAAGGATTTGATGTAATTGAATGCGAAGCATGTGGATTTGCCCATGTCATCCCCCTCAGCAATGAAAAGCAACATGCCCAGTTCTATGAAGAAAAATTCTATCAAGGTAAAGAGAAAATAGTTGCTTTTCAAAAGAGAAAAGAGGTTTCGTGTTAAATAATATCAACGGTTACTCAAAGGATATTATGTTGCCAATGAATCAAACCACTAATCAAGGTGACTTTGAATATATAAAGTGCCCTTTATGTGGTTCAAAAAACCATAAAGAAGCATATTCCCGCTATCATAATGTTGATGACATGGGTCATGTTAAAATTACAAATGTTATCTGTGTGAAATGTGGTTTTATGTATATGAATCCACGTTTCACAGAAAATGCATTGAGAATCCATTATTGTAAAATGTCATCAGGTGATGTGTATCATGAAACTTATAGTGGTTCCCGCCATGGGAAATTGAATAACGAAAGGAAAGATTTCATTAAACAATATTTGACAAATGTAACGTCTGGAAATTATCTTGACATTGGGTGCGGTCAAGGAGATCTGTTGAGAACTTTAGATTTACCTTCTTGGAAAAAATATGGGTTAGAACCTTCAGCTGCACCACTTAGAGTTTCACAAGATTATATATATATCCCTGAAACTATTCAAAATTATAAGTCTAAAGTTGTATTTGATGCGATAAGCTGTATTAGTACTTTAGAACATTTTATTGAACCAATGAAATGTCTAAATAAAATCAATAAGATTTTGAAATCAAATGGGTATCTTTTTGTTGAGGTACCTGACACAAAAAAAGCTGAAGCACAAATAGCCGAGTTTTTTTCTTTTGAGCATCTTTCTCATTTTACAAAGTTAACTTTGTCCCACATGCTAAATAGATGTGGATTTCATGTTTTAGAATATGATTTAAACTTAAGTGTACCAGATATTCGATGCGTCGCGCAGAAAGTTGATAAACAAAAATCAAGTAGACACGTTTTAGCAAAGGCAAAAGATAAAGATGAATTTGTGTCTGTGATTGAAAACTATAAGAGACAAAGACAGTTAATGATATCAAAAATCGCTGATAATATTGAGTACAAACTGAATCAATTACATCACCAAGATAAGAAGATTGCAATTTATGGAGCTGGAATGCATACGCGTTTCCTGCTGGATACCTTTGAGCTATCGGATGCAGTTCAATGTCTTATTGATTCCGACCCAAAGAAAGCTTTTACCAAATTCCAGCAATGGTCCATTTATCCACCTGAGCATATTCCAAATCTCAACGTAGATGCAATACTGATTTCCTCACATGATTTTGAAGAAGAGATTTTTCAAACAATTAAAAAATATAATAAGAATAATGTCATGGTTATTAGATGCTATGAGGAATGATTCAATTATTTGTTTGGCTGCAGGAGTCTCTCAGTTACCTCTAATAAAGGCAGCGAAAGAAGCTGGATATGTGGTTATTGCTGTTGATCGTAATCCTGAAGCACCTGGATTTTCGTTGGCAGATATAAAAATCATAGAAAGTACTTATGACACAGAGAATGTTTTAAATGCATTACATAGTATTGAAAAACAACACCATTTTTGTGGCCTCGTGGCCCGGACGTCCGGTCCGGCGCTAAATACGGCTGCTACAATAGCTGAGGAATTTCACCTTCCGGGATTAAGTAGAGAGATTGTTCCACTTGCAACAGAGAAATCAAAATTAAGAGAATTTTGTGCAAGCCATGGCATCTTGATGCCCAAGGGACAAAAGATTCCTCAGCTAAAAGAGCTTGATCCGAATTTTCCACTGCCTTTGATTGTTAAGCCTGATTTGCCCTTAATTGGGAAAAAAGATGTCAGAGTAGTTTGGAAATTATCTAACTTGGAATTAGCTGTTAAATCCGCCATTCAATCATCCGGCAATGGTTTTGCCGAAGTGGAAGAATATATTGATGGTGTTGATGTTGGATGTCTGTTTCACGCTAGCAAAGGGAGATGTACTGTTAAAGCTTTTTGGGATGAATTGGTTGGAGTAAGACAGAATGGTAATATATTAGGTCTTGGGGTAAGTGTTCCGTCAGTGATAGTAGGTAGCGCGGTTGAACCAAAAATTAGATCTATAGCTGAATCATTTACTTCATTTTTTACTAATATTAATGCTCTATTGATCTTAGCTTTAAGAATTGATTTGATGGGTAATGTTTACATCATTGAATTACATGCTGATTTAGGCGGGGACTTAATCGCAGATGAATTGTTTCCAAGGGCGGATGATAGATTTGATTATTTTATGCTGGCTATTTCAATCGCAACCAGACAAAAATTAATAGAGACAGATCTATACCCAAATTTCAAGCCTAATATTATATTATATGAAGGTATGAAAAAGAAAAAAATACAAAGCTATAATATTATGAATTCTAAATGTTGTAATCACATTTTTTCATCCACTAATTTGAAAGATAATCTATCGAAAGTTTTTAGAATGATTTCAAAAGATAGTTTATATATTATCCCCAAACATCATGAATGGTATATAAATAATATTATGGATTGTGGAGGACTGTAATGAAAGAAAACGAATTGAGATGGGATGAGATTTATAAGTGGAATAAGATGGAACAGAACTATCTGGTATATCCAGATGAAGAAGTTGTAAGAATCTTGAAAAAAGAATTTATTCCAAATAATGTTAAAAAGGTTCTCGACATAGGTTGTGGAAGCGGACGTCATTCCCTGGCAATGTTGAAAGAAGGTTTGGAAGTTTATGCTATTGATAGCTCGTCGACATCACTTAGTATTGCGAAAAAGTTATGTGACGGTTGTAATAAAAAAATTTTCTTAAAAGAAGGATCTGTTACTGCTATTCCATATGCAGAGGATTCCTTTGACGGTGTTCTTTGCTGGGGTATTCTTCACTATCTTTCGCCAGATGAAGTCCAAAAGGCATTAAAAGAAATTCACAGGATTTTGAAACCACGAGGATATTTTGCGCTTACTTTACGTTCGTCAGCCGACTCAGAGGCACAGAATAAGGACAGAGATCAGGAGATGATTATTTCGTCTGCAAGAGAAAGCAAGGGTTTGCATTTTAAATATTATGACGAAAAAGATATTGTGAGTACCCTTTCCCTTTTTAAAAATGTAAAATGGGGCCATAAAACGCGTACATTTTTAGGAGATACGCGAAGAGTGTTTGCGCATTGGTTCATTATTTCTCAAAAATGAACAAGGGCTAAAAATATTGTAGGGTAGGTTCTGACCCCAGGTTTCCGTCTGTAACCAGGTCACAATTCGTATGAAGGAGTTATTCATTGTGTATGCGAGCTTTTTAGGTGTTTATTTTTTTTCTTTCAAGATAAATACAACTATAGGTTCACATACATTTTCATTTCAACTCTCAAAGTAAGATAAAAAATAGGGAGAGAAGATATTGCTCTCTAACCATTTGTAAATATAGTAATTATTCATAAAAATAAAAAATAGTTTTGACAAAACGGAATATCTTGAATGGAGGGGAAAATGATAAACATTCGTCCACATAAGCTGTTTAAACTTGTTGAGAGTAAATCGTGTTATGAAAGAACAATAAGTGTTGTACTCCCTGGATTATTACATACTCCGATGTTACTTGAAACAGCGGTATTAATTGCATTATCTAAGATTGTTAATGCCAAGACGTTTTTTGAATTTGGAACATTTGTTGGTGTTCAAGCTCTTAATATCGCTCAGAATTTTCCGGAATCTTCTAAGGTGTACACGTTAGATCTTGATGAGGATTCTTTTAATAGAATCATGAAGTCATAAAACCAACACGATTTGAAGTTATCGCAGATGCACTTTGAACATGAATCTAAACTTGCCTTTATAGATAGCCCCTATGAGGAAAAAATTACTAGGTTGTATGGTGATTCAAACGAATTTGATTCCTCTGATTTCAAAGGAAAAATCGATATGGTTTATATTGATGGAGGACACGATTTACGAACAGTGAGTTCTGATATAGAAAATGCTTTTACCATGTTGTGCCCCCCCTTCTATCACTTGTATTGCATGGCACGATTATGGCAATCCCAATTATCCTGACAATACAAATTATCTCAATAAACTCTCCGAAGAATTATCAATTTTTCATATAGAAGAAACTATGATCTGTTTCTTTTTGAAAAATGTATCGCCAGGCGTAATCAGCGAGTTGCTATGACACGAAATTTCCCTTTGAAAGATAGAGTACTGCTTATTACCGGCTCAAGCCGAGGCATCGGCCGGTCTATTGCTCTTGCGTCTGCTCGATCAGGTGCTGATATTGTTATAACCTATAACAAGCAAGCTAATAGCGCCAAAAGTGTAGCTGCTGATGCACACAAGCTGGGGAGAGCAGCGTTATCTTTACAAGCAGACGTTTCTTCTCGCGTGAGTGTGCAAAAGATGATCAGCCGCGCAGTCGAAACCTTTGGCCGTATTGATGTGCTCATCAATAATGCCGGCATTCTCCAGCAAAAGCCCTTTTTGGAGATTACAGATGAAGATTGGGAACGGATGATGGATATCAATCTCAAGGGAACTTTTATTTGTTCTCAGGAAGTGTTCCCTGTCATGCAGAAACAAGGGGAAGGCATTATTATCAATATGGCGTCATCCGGTGGGCAACTGGGTGGGCCATTAGCTGTGCATTACTCTGCGAGCAAGGCAGGAGTTATTTGTTTGACAAAATCCCTTGCCCGCATCGGAGCTCCTTATGGTATTCGCGTAAACTGTATTGCGCCCGGATTGATTGATACAGAAATGACCAAAGGTGAAATATGTTCCGATGCAGGCCGTGAGAAGATTAGGCAGATTCCTATTCAGCGGCCAGGTACCGTTGATGAAGTGGCTCGTACAGCCGTTTTCCTTGCATCAGATGATGCTTCGTACATTACCGGTCAGACCATTAATGTAAATGGCGGACTATATATGGGATGAGTTGTTGCCCTGAGAGGTGAATTATATGATGACAGGTGCGGATGTAATTGCGGAAGACTTTGTAAAACGTAATTTGAAAAGGATTTATACTTTTCCTGGAGGTACGCTTGCGCCAGTCTTTGATGCGGTCAGCAAAAGAAACATTGAAATTTTTTGTGCATATCATGAACAGGGAGCTGGATATGCAGCCCTGGCGGTTGCTCGACTGACACATAAGCCGCAGGTAGTAATGGTAACATCCGGGCCTGGGGTTACCAATCTGGCTACGGTGGTTGCCGACGCATATTTTGATTCTACGCCTTTAGTAGCAATAACGGGCCAGGTAGGGACTGGAGATATTAATTCAGGTCGTCAAGTTCGGCAAAGCGGATTCCAGCAGGTAGATGCAATCTCTTTGATGAAACCTATTTGCAAAGCCACGTTTTCACCAATGTCACCTGATGATTTGCCAGAAGTACTTGAAGCTGCTTTTTCTATAACTACAGATGGGCGATATGGGCCGGTGGTGATAGATTTGCCGATGGATGTTCAACGAGGACAGCTTACGAACAATCCTTGCATTACATCACATAAATCAAAAATTTTGCTTGAACCTGAACCGAGACTTATTAGAGAAATTGCCAAGAATCTTGCTAATGCTAAAAAGCCGGTTATTTTTGCAGGACAGGGAGTTCTCTTGTCGGATGCTTGTGCAGAGTTAAGGCAACTTGCTGATAGCTGCGACATTCCTGTTGTCATGAGCTTGCTGGGATTAGGGGCTATGCCGACGGATTCTCCTTTAGCTCTTGGATTTGCCGGACATACCGGCAATCAGTATGCCGCTCGCGCAATCCATGAAGCAGACCTTTTGTTAGTTATCGGGGCACGTTTGGATGTCAGGCAAACAGGCAGTTGTACCGATAAGTTTGCTCCAAAAGGTAAGGTGATTCGAATAGACTTGGATTCCTCTGAGTTAGAATATCCACGTGTTAGATCAGATATAATGGTTCATTCTGATGCCAAGACCGCACTTGATCTATTAAACAAAGCTATGAAGAAACAAAATCCACCCATCCATTCAAAATGGAGATCGTATATAAAACAATTAAAAACTAAATACCCGCTAAGCTATGAATCTAACAGCGCTTCAGTTAAACCCCAACAAGTGATTGAAGTGGTTAATAAGTTGACGTTTGGTCAATCCGTAGTTGTAGTATCGGGAGTTGGGTCACACCAGCAGTGGAGTGGCAGGCACTTTGATTTTGATTTTCCTCGACGTGCATGGTTAACGTCAGGCGGGCATGGCGCTATGGGGTATGATTTGCCGACCGCTATTGGTGCGCAAATAGCCCGCCCGGATGATCTGGTTATTTGCTTTGTTGGTGACGGATCTTTACAAATTAATATTCAAGAGCTGCAATCTGTTGTAGTTCATAATACACCTGTGAAAATCTTTGTGTTAGATAATCGTCGTCTGGCCATGGTATCGCAGTTTCAATTGATGAATTGGGGTTCTGACCCTACTACCGGGTATAAAATCAATCCTGATTTTGCCGCGATTGTAAGGGCCTACGGAATAAAAGCGTATGCTATTAAACAACATGAAGAGATCGAATCTGTATCCTCCGAGGCATTGTCATATGCGGGTCCTGCTTTGATACATTGTTTTGTGGATTACAACGAAGATGTTTCACCTATGCTTCTGCCTGATCAAACAATGGACAAGATGTGGCCTTATGAATAAAACATTATTTATAGTCAGTGGAGGCGCAGAATCCATTCCAGGCATCCGGCGCGCAAAGGATATGGGGCTGCACGTTGTTGTCAGTGATATAAATCCTAAAGCCCCTGGTTTTGAAGTTGCAGATGACATTGTAATTGCGGATACCTATGGGGTTGCAGATACTGTTGCGGCGGCATTGCATTATCACAAAACAGTCAGGCCTGTTGACGGCGTAATGTGCATTGCCTCTGATGTTCCTTTGACTGTTGCAAGTGTTGCACATGCATTGGGTTTGCCCGGCATTACTATTGAAACATCGCGGCTTGCCAGTGACAAACTGGCAATGAAAGAGCGATTTGTTGAAAAGAAAATTTCTATTCCGTGGTTTTGCAGGGTTGATTCTGTACCTCATTTACGCCGTATATTATCAGATTGCGGTTTTCCTGTTGTTCTTAAGCCGGTGGATAGCCGGGGTGCACGCGGTGTATTGAGATTAACAGAATCCGTTGATCTTGACTGGGCTTATGAACATTCTATTTCTTTCTCACCATCGGGATGCGTTATGGTGGAGGAATATCTGGAAGGCCCGCAAATCAGCACGGAATCGGCTATAATTAACGGTAGGGCTTTTACCCCCGGTTTTACAGATCGAAATTACGAATTTTTGGATCGCTTTGCTCCATATATCATCGAGAATGGCGGTCATCAACCGTCCATATTGACTCAAGAACAACAAGATGCCGTTTCTCGAATAGCCGAACGCGCTGCTTTAGCTATGGGGATTACGACTGGAATTGCTAAGGGAGATATGGTCTTTACCAAGAACGGACCTAAAGTAATAGAAATTGCTGCCCGATTATCCGGTGGCTGGTTTTCTACAGATCAGATTCCGCTTGCGACAGGTGTTGATCTTATCGACGCTGCAATTAAAATAGCATTGGGTGAGCAGGTGTCGGGAAAAGATCTAATTCAACAATATCAAAAAGGCGTTGCCATCCGGTACTTTTTCCCTGAGACTGGAAGAGTTGTTAGAATCGAAAATGCTGAACAGTTCAGAGACAGGTCATGGGTGCATAAATTGGGCTTTTTCGTAAAGCCAGGAGATGTCGTTGAGCCTGTGACAAACCATACCAAACGAGCCGGTTTTGTGATTACCACAGGTGAGACACGAGATCAGGCAGTTGAACGGGCAGAGCAGGTTGTGGAATCAATCAAGATTGAAACGGCGCTGGTGAAGTAACAGTCATTGGTCAATAGTCATTTGTTTTCCTTTCTTGCATATTCAAAATAAGCCGCACACACAGAATCTTATCAAAATCAATGCTTCAACTTTACTGTATCTTTCATCTTAATATAGCATATTCTTCAATTGAGGAAGAACAACGATCAGAAGTTATACAGCGTTGTTATTGGCCTTTGTTGCGTCTGGCGCGTAAGTATGATCTACCGTTTGGCATCGAGGCCTCAGGGTATACGCTAGAGGCGATTGCGGCTATTGATCCTGCGTGGGTTGAGGAGTTGCGGCGTCTGACGGGTGATGAGGGCATTTGCGAATTCATCGGAAGCGGCTATGCCCAGATCATTGGCCCGCTGGTTCCGGCGGAAGTAAATGCAGCTAATCTTCGTTTGGGGAATCAGGTGTATGAGCACATGCTGGGTTTTCGACCCGATATTGCACTTCTGAATGAACAGGCTTATTCCGCCGGTCTGGTGCAGCATTATATCGATGCCGGTTATCGGGCCATTGTCATGGAGTGGGATAACCCCTATCGATGTCACCCGGAGTGGAATCCTGAGTGGCGCTATTTTCCCCAGATTGTATGCGGACAGCATGGTGAGGAAATACCTCTTATCTGGAATAATGCCATTGCCTTTCAGAAATTCCAGCGCTATGCCCATGGTGAAATAGAGCTGGGCGAATATAGAGAATATCTTTGCGGCCATCTGGCAGATCGGCCACGGGCTTTTTCTCTTTACGGCAACGATGTGGAGATCTTTGATTTTCGGCCCGGGCGTTATCATACAGAGGCATCACTGCATGAAGATGGAGAATGGGTGCGCATCGGGTTACTCTTTGAAGCGTTGTTGAATGATACCAGTTTTAAGTTTGTTCGTCCCGACCAGGTTTTGGAATTGATGGAAGCGCCGGGAGCCGGGAACCGGTTGCATCTGGAGTCGCCTGAGCAGCCCATTCCGGTGAAGAAGCAGGAAAAATACAACATCACACGCTGGGCGGTTACTGGACGTGATGACCTGGGTATCAACACAGCCTGTTGGCGTATCTTTGAGTCTCTTAAGGTAAACCCCGCGGCAAATGATGATTACTGGCGGGAACTGTGCTACCTGTGGAGCAGCGATTTCCGGACGCATATTACTGAAAAACGCTGGAAAGCATATTCTGACAGGATTAATAAGATGAACAGGATAAATAAAGAGCATGAATCTTGTAAATCCCGTTTATCCAGTCAAGAAAAGCCCATCCGAATGCGGTTAATTCAAGCCGGAGCCCAGAAAAATGATCCGTTGCCTGAAATGCCTCCCAACGTGCATGTTGAACGGGACAAATCCTATCTGACTGTTGAGACAGATACTATAAAGATACGGCTGAATAGCAGACGCGGGCTGGCTATAGACGCCCTATGGTTTAAAGATATTTCCGAAGAGTGGCTGTGCGGCACATTGCATCACGGTTATTACGACGATATTAACTGGGGAGCGGATTATTACACTGGGCATCTCGTGCTGGAATCGCCGGGTTATCGCCGAATCACCGATCTTGAGCCTGCAGAGGAGGTTGCAGTTGCTTATGAACAAGCTACTGAATCAGTCAGGATTCAAGCCGAAATTTTATTGGACTGCGGGAAGTTATATAAGACATTCCGTATTAATAGCCACGGAGATCAGCCCTATGTTGATATTGATTATCAACTGAACTGGTCAAAGCCGATGGCCGGTTCCCTGCGCCTCGGCTATATTACCATAAATCCCGAAGCGTTTTCTCAGCCAAATCTGTTTTATGCAACCCATAACGGCGGACGTGAACTTGAATATTTCAAAATGACGGAACCGGTCAATCACGGAAAATCGGTATCGTTTCTAGTGTCGGCGAAACAGGTAATCGGCTGCACTGGTTCCATCATTAAACTGGGTGATCACAGACACCACATCAATGTTACTGTTGATAAATCAGCCAGTGCCCTGGCCGGAATGTTAAACTACCAAAAAGTCGGTAACTCCTACATCTGTCGTCTGATCTGGTCTGCGATGGAAATGGATGATACGTCTATGACATCGGGTAAAGATGTGGAGCCGCTTTGCTGCTCGCTGCGGGTGAGCGGGGAAAAGCTAAACCTGCTGAAAGAGACAAAAGTTGCAGATCAAAAGACGCCTTGGTTGACATCCACTGGTCTTAAGAATCTCTCAGGCAGCTAGCCATTGCAGGTAATTTTCCTGCGACAACAAATGGCTCCGTCTGGGAAAAAATGATTGTCGTTGATCAGCATGATCATTGATAGTAGATTATTTTAATTATGAACCTTTGTTGGAGGACTTGGAATGGGAGAAAATCCTGCTGCAGAAGAAATACGAAAATTCAAACGATCCGCATGGCAAAATACCACTCGCTGGTATGATAATGCCACGAAGGGATATTCTGTAGGAAAAGAAAGAGAAAGACATATCTGCTCAAAATTTGCTCGAGGTACCATCCTGGATGTTGGCTCTGGATCAGGTAGGATAAGTACCGATCTTAAGTCCAAGGGGCAAAACGTCTTTGCCATGGACATCTCTGTTGGCATGCTGACCGTCCAGAAGGATATGGTGCCTTGTGTGTGCGGTGATGCGGAAAAACTGCCTTTTGCTGATGAGACTTTTGATACAGTTATGGCTACCT
>Ga0307990_1001743_pt1 | contig 18068 bp, 16 predicted proteins | sample EllFjometagen129_FD_203168 | JGI IMG/M metagenome (GOLD analysis project Ga0307990, IMG submission 203168) | Marine microbial communities from Ellis Fjord, Antarctic Ocean - #129 | ecosystem: Environmental > Aquatic > Marine > Unclassified | place: Southern Ocean | collected 2014-10-08
CCGCCGTGAGCAGAAGCTCAAGCTGTTGGCTGACATCAAGGTTGGTCAGCTCCGCAAAGGGATGGTCAAAAACATCACCGACTTCGGTGCGTTTGTTGATCTCGACGGTATCGACGGTCTGCTGCATGTCACCGACATGAGCTGGGGCCGCATTAACCATCCGACCGAACTGGTCAAAGTGGGCGATCAGCTCGAAGTGATGATTCTCGATATCGATCTCGAAAAAGAACGTATTTCTCTCGGTCTCAAACAGACCCTTTCGAATCCGTGGGAAGACATCGATCAGAAATATCCGGTCGGAACCCGCATCCATGGTAAAGTGGTTAGCCTCGCTCCGTACGGAGCCTTTGTTCAGATCGAAGAAGGCGTCGAAGGCCTGGTTCACGTTTCCGAAATTTCCTGGACCAAACGCATCCAGCGCGCTTCCGATGTGATGAAAGTCGGCGAAGAAGTCGATGCAGTTGTTCTGAGCATCAATACCGAGGACAAGAAAATATCACTCGGCATGCGCCAGACCGAAGAAAATCCGTGGGAAGTTGCTGCAATGAGCTATCCGATCGGGTCGCTGGTTCATGGTAAAGTTCGCAACTTCACCTCCTACGGTGCCTTCGTTGAAATCGAAGATGGCGTGGACGGCATGATTCATGTTTCCGACATGAGCTGGACCCGCAAAATCAACCATCCGTCTGAAGTCCTCAAGAAGGGCGACGAAGTGGATACCATCGTTCTCGAAATTGATGCCTCCACCCAGCGCATTTCCCTCGGCCTGAAGCAGGCGCAGGAAGATCCGTGGGCCCGTATTGCCGAACGCTACAAAGAAGGTCAGAAAATCAACGGTAAGGTCACCAAGCTCACCAACTTTGGTGCGTTTGTTGAACTCGAAGACGGAATTGACGGCTTGGTTCACATCAGCCAGATCAGCGGCGAGCACGTTGAGAAGGTTAAAGATGTGCTGAACATCGGCGATGAAGTTGAAGCCCGCATTGTGAAAATCGATCCGGTTGAACACCGCATCGGTCTGAGCATCAAAGCGGCGACGATTTCCGACGAGGACTTCGAAATCAGCGATGATCTTCTTACCGGCCTCAAACCGGGCGAAGAACTTGTGGACCTCTCTTCCGCATTCGATGGCCTCGGTCTCGGAAGTGGTGAAGAGTGGCACCCCGGCGAAAAACAGAAATAAATCAGGGAATCTTGATTTGAGAAGGGCGTCCTGATTTTTTCAGGGCGCTTTTTCTTTTTCTTGTCGCAGGGTTAGTTGGTTTGTATCCTTAATGTAAATAATGGGAGGTCGTATGAAGAAGGGTTTGTTTGTTGTTTGTCTGTCACTGGCTATAGGGTTGTTCGCCGATGAGGTTCTGATTCAGGATGGTACGGTGCTCAAAGGGAAGATCTCCTCGATTACCGATACGGTGATTGAAATCGAAACTGGGTTCGCCGGATCTATTCAGGTGGATCGGGCGCAGGTAACTGGTTTTTCAACCGACGAACAGGTTTTTGTGCGTCTCACCAGCGGCGCGGTGATGCCCGGAACGGTCTCTGCTTCGAAGCAGGGAGAGGTGAAGATTTCCGGTGTTGACGGTGTGCTGAGCGCTCCGCTGGCTTCTGTTCGTCAGGGCTGGCTCGAACCGGGACAGGATCCCGAAATTCTCGCACGTGAACAGGCGGTGGCTGAGTTGCAGCGCAAGTGGAAAAATCAGGTTGCCGGCAACATCAATGGCAAATCGGGTAATACCGACGAACGAGGTATGGGAGTCACGGCTTCTGCCACGCTGGCCAGCAAAGAGGATGAGCTTAAGTTCTACGGCTCATACGAGAGTCAGGAAACTGATGGCGAAAAAACGGTCGACGAGCGTAAGGCGGGTATGCGCTATACGTCCTATTTCAACGATCCGTGGGGATGGTATATTCGTCAGGAATTTGAATCGGATGATTTCGAAAACATTAAACTTCGTTCGGTAACGGCCGGTGGTATGAGCTATCGCTTCGCGGATGAGGATCATTACAAACTGAGCGGGAATGCCGGTTTGAGCTACCGTTATGAAACCTATAAAGACGGCACGCCGGATAATGACAGTATTGGGCTGGATATCGGACTGCAGCATTTTTACCGGCTGCAGAACCGGTTCGAGATAAGCAACGAACTGACCTATGTCCCTTCGTTGGAAGATTTTGCCAACTATCTGCTCACCCAGAACAGTTGGGTCGACTTCCCGATGGGCGATTCTAAATTCTGGAAGATCCGGGTGGGGTTGCGCAACGACTACAACAGCATGCCCGAGGGCGACCGCAAAGAGGTCGACACCACCTATTATAGTAGCTTGGTGGTGGACTGGGAGTAGCCACCGATTACCGACGGGTGAACATTGCCTCGCAGGCTTCGGCGTGCGGGGCATTTTATTTTGAGCGTCTTTTGCTTGTGGGTTTTTTCCGATCATCTTATCCTCCCCGCTTTATTCAGGAGAACTATGAACAAAAAACAGATTCTAATTTGCTTTGCTACCGTCGCCGGGGCTCTGTTTGCGGATGAAATCCACCTTCAGGACGGCGGAATGTTTAACGGAACGATTCGTTTGATATCGGAAAGCCACATTGAGATTGAAACAGCTTTCGCCGGTATCTTGAAAGTGGATCGGGATCAGGTTTCCGGGTTTTCCGTTGACCATCCGGTGTTTGTCCGGCTGGAGGATGGAACCGTGCAGTCCGGGACAATTTCTAATCCGGAATCGGGAACGATTGAGGTTGCGGGTGCCGAGGATACGGTGCGGACACCGCTGGCATCCATTCGGCAGGGCTGGCTGGAGCCGGAAAGCGACCCGGAACTGATTGCAAGCCAACGTGCTAAAGAGGAGCTTCTCCGCCGGTGGAAATATAAGACCGTGGCCAATTTTAGTGGACGATCAGGCAATTCGGATGAGAGGAGAATGGGACTAGGGGCTTCAGCTAATCTGGTTGGGAAACAGGATGAGCTGCGTCTGAACGGCTCCTATGATAGTAGAGAGAGCAACGGCAGAAAATCGAGTGACCAACGCAAAATCGGTGCCCGTTATACCTCTTACTTTAACGATCCCTGGGGCTGGTATGTTAAACAGGATTTTGAAGACGATCAGTTTAAAAATATCGAGTTGCGCTCGATGTCCTCGGTCGGCTTCAGCTATCGTCGGCTGGACAAAAGGAAAAAGAAACTGGAGCTCAATGCGGGTCTAAATTATCGTCATGAGACCTATGTGGATCAAACTCCGGACAGTTCGAATATCGGTTTGGACCTTGGACTTGATCATTTTTTTGGGATCGAACGCCGGTTTGAGATTCACAATGAATTGACGATCGTACCTTCCATCGAAGATGTAACAAACTATCTGATTTCTCAGGACAGCTATGTCGACATGCCTTTAAATAATTCAAGCCGCTGGAAACTACGCCTCGGTCTGGAAAATGACTACAACAGCCATCCCACCGGCGATCGGGCGAGCCTTGACTCGCGCTACTACAGCAGTTTTGTGGCCGAGTGGGATTAACTCGGCAAGAATTCCGTTCAAAGCCCGCATGTGCTTGCCGCGTGCGGGTTTTTCCGTTTTAATCCTCGGCTATGAACATCGAAAAACAACTTGAATTTTTGACCGCCCGTCACGTGGACCTCTTTTCCGCCGACGAACTGAAGAAAAAACTGGAAATCGCCGCCAAAGAAGGCCGCGGCCTGCGCATCAAATACGGTGCCGACCCCTCCGCGCCGGATATCCATCTCGGCCATGTCGTCGGGCTCAACAAACTGCGTGAATTCCAGGACATGGGTCACACCGTTGTCTTTATCATCGGCGACTTCACCGGCATGATCGGCGACCCCTCCGGAAAATCCGCCACCCGCCCCGCGCTTTCAAAAGAACAGGTCGCCGTCAACGCCGAGAGCTATAAAAAGCAGGTTTTCAAAATCCTCGATCCGGAAAAAACCGAAGTCCGTTTTAACTCCGAGTGGCTTGGCAAAATGAAATTCGAAGACGTTATCCGTCTCTCTGCGCACGTCACCGTCGCCCAGTTGCTCGCTCGCGACGACTTTTCTAAGCGATATGGCGCCAACCAGCCGATCTCGCTCGTCGAATTTCTATACCCGCTCGTTCAGGCCTACGACTCCGTCATGGTCGAAGCCGACGTCGAGCTCGGCGGAACCGATCAACTCTTCAACCTGCTGCTTGGGCGCGAACTCCAGAAAATCTACGGCCAGTACCCGCAGGTCGTCATGACCCTCCCGCTCATCGAAGGACTCGATGGCGTGAAGAAAATGAGCAAAAGCCTCAACAACTACGTCGGCATCGACGAGTCAGCCAAAGAAATGTTCGGCAAAATCATGAGCGTCAGCGACGAGCTGATGTGGAAATATTTCCTCTATATTCTTTGCCGCCAACCGGAAGAGATCGAAGCCATGCAGGCCAATGTCGCCTCCGGCGAACTGCACCCGCGTGCCGTCAAAGACGAGCTCGGTCGGTGTGTGGTCGACCGCTTCTGCGGTGAAGGCGAAGGCGTGAAAGCCGCCGAAGAATTTGTCCGAATTTTTGCGCAGAAAGAACTGCCCGCTGACATGCCGGAAGTGAAACTTCCCGCCGAAGAGATCGGATTGATTCAACTGGTGGTTCAGGTTGGCTTTGCTTCCTCCAACGGCGAAGCCCGTCGACTCATCCAGCAGGGCGGGGTGCGGATCGACGACGAACAGATCACCGACATCAAAGCCGAGATTACCCCGGCCGACGGTATGATCCTTAAAGTCGGCAAACGAAAATTCGCTCGCCTGACCGTCTGATTTTTCCAAACCTTGGAACCGATTGCATCGGGGCACATGTTTTTTTTCCATACCTTGGGAAAATAGGCGGGAGCAGGCTCAGCCTGCTTGGGATTTTGTGTCCGAAACCTTTGTCCCTTCTCTAAGGTCGGGTGACTTCTACGGCGACGCTTTTGCAGAAGCGCAGTGCACCGGGTTTATCGATCGTCACCGTGGCGCTCTGAACGCGCGCATCCTTCAGACAGATGGCGGCAATGCCTTCCGCAAGTGATTCGATTAGTTTGAAACTGCTATTTTCTATAAAATCGAGAATGTTCAGCTTGATGGTTTTGTAGTCCACTGTGTCATTGAGATCGTCACTTTTCCCCGCCGCGCGCAGGTCGGTTTCCATCGTCACGTTGATGATGATGTCCTGTTTCTTTTCCCGCTCCTCAGGGTAAAGGCCAATGATGCAGCGTAAAGAAAAGTCGCGAATGTAAATACGATCCATGATTTTTGTTTCCTGATTTCGAGTTTCAAGTTTCCAATTTCAAGTTTCGATCAGATTCTGTCCGCCATCAATGAAGAGGGTCTGGCCGGTGATGATGTCGGATTTTAAAAGATAGAGGACGGCCTCGGCGATGTCAGCAGGGGTCGGGCGTTTGTCGAGCGGAATGGTGCCAGCCGGTTCCCATGCGGTGTCGCTTTCTTTATCTGGCGGCGGCAGTACCGCACCGGGCGCGACCGCGTTGACGGTGATGCCGGGTGCCAGTTCAAGCGCTGCCAGCTTCGTCAGTTCCTCCAGCCCCTTTTTGCTGAGCATATACGGCACGCAGGTGGTGTCATGCGTGGTGACGCGCCGGTCGAGCAGGTTGATGATTTTCCCCTGTTTGCTCTGTTGTGCAAAACCGCGGATCAGCGCGAAAGGCGCTAGCAGATTCGGTTGCAACTCTTTCATCACAGTGTCGTACGAGGAATTTAAAATCGATGTCTGGTGAAAGACCGCGGCATTATTGATGAGAATATCAATTTTCCCGAACTGGTCGGTGGCGCGCTCAAGAAGTATTTCGCACTGCGCGGGATCATCCAGATCTGCCTGAATAACGTACGGCCAATCTGTTTCTGAATTCCGGAAATGGACGATCACTTCTGCGCCTTCGGCCGTCAGTGCATTCGCAATCGCGCGGCCAATGCGCACCGCACCGCCGGTCACGAGAGCTCTTTTTCCTTTTAAATTCATACTCTTAATCCTGCTCTTAATCTTACTCCTCCCCCTTGCAGATTAAGATTAGGAGTATGATTAAGACAGGTGGGCTACAGTCTCTTAATCCATTCAATGAGGGTGCGGGCGCCGAAGAGGGTGGCGCCGGGATCCATCCACGGTTTGGGGCTTTCAACCCATGCGGTTCCGGCGATGTCGATATGCGCCCACGGAACATCGTCAGGAACAAATTCGCTGAGGAACGCGCCGGCAGTGATGGTGCCGGCGGTGCCGGATTTACCGATGTTTTGCAGGTCGGCGAAGGTGCCTTTAATGTCTTCTTTATGTTCGTCCCAGATCGGCAGTTCCCACAGGCGTTCGCCGCCGGCTTCACCCGCTTTGATGAGCTTTTGCGTGAGTTGACTGTTGTTGCCCAGAATCGCGGAGCCGTTTTGACCGAGCGCGACAATGACTGCACCGGTGAGGGTGGCGAGGTCGACGATGGCGGCGGGTTTATGCGTCAGCGCCAAGTCGAGCGCGTCGCAGAGCGCGAGGCGGCCTTCGGCGTCGGTGTTTAAAATTTCAATGGTTTTACCAGAGCGGGATTTGATGATGTCGCCGGGGCGGGTCGCGCCGCCGCTCGGCATATTTTCGGCCACTGTGAGAATTCCGATGACCGGTGTTTTCGGTTTGAGCAAAGCGATCATTTTCATGGCAGTGAGCACAGCCATTCCACCGCATTTGTCGTAGAGCATCCAGCCCATGCCTTTGCCAGGTTTCAGCGAGATGCCGCCGGAGTCGAAGGTAATGGTTTTGCCGACCAGAACCACCGGTTTGGCTGTTGGATCGGTGCCTTTGTATTTGAGCGTGATGATTTTCGCGTCCAGATCGCTACCGGCGGCAACGGCGAGTAGGGCGTTGCAGTTTTTCTTTTTGAGGTCGGCTTTGCCGAGCACGGAACAGGTGAGCCCTGTTTCTTTGGCCATTTTAGATGCCCAGTTGGCGATCTTTTGCGGCGTGGCGATGTTGCCGGGCAGGTTGGCCAGATCCGCGGTGGAGAGGAGGGCGTCGCTTTCAGCCTGCGCTTCGGTTAGCGCGCGGCGTCCAGCGGCGGCGTTTTTGCATTCACCGGCAAAGGTGAGCGACAGGGTGGTCGACTTTTTTTTGCCGTCGGTTTTAAAGGTGTTGAAGTCGTAGGTTCCCCAAGCAGCCCCGCGCGCTACGGCGTGGATGAATGCGGGTTTGGCCGTTTTGTCGATGCCGGTGATAAAGTTTTTTGCTCCGGCTTTGACCCCGGCGCGGACTGCGGCGGATGCCGTCCGCTCCAGTGTTTCCATGCGGAAGCCGGCGGTTTTTCCGAGTCCGGCCAGAATGATGCGGCTGGGTTTTATTTTTCCAAGGGTTGGGAAAACCAGAATTTGCAGTGTTTCGCCGCTGAACCCGCTGTTCTTAATTTGTTCCGTAGCCAAAGCGGAGATTGTTTTGCTGCCGCTGAGCATCGGTTTTTTGTTTTGCACAAAAATAATCAACGCGTCTTTGGCCAGTGCGTCGAGCGGTCGGGTGGTGAGGCTACATTTCATTATCGGAGTTCCTCGGGAAGTTTGGCGATATCAGCTGGATTAGCGGGCCAGTTCGGCAGGCTGAAGCCAGCTTGGGCAATGGCGGATTCAATATTTTTAACGTAAAGGACCCGCCCGTTGAAAACAATGGTGAGTTCATGGTTCTCAAAGTCGGGGGTGATTTTGTTTACGCCCTGGAGCGGTTGCAGGGCTTTGGCGATCAGCTGAACGCTTTCTGCATTACGAAGCTGCTCAATCTGGAATGTTTCCGTGCGGATGTCGTTGCGGTGACACGCGGTGGCCAGAAGCAGCGCGGCGAGAGAGATTAAATAGAGATGGGTTTTTTTCATACACAGAAAATAGTACGGAATCGCGGATGGGTAAACCTCATAATCCGAGGTCGTTCATTATAGGTAGGGTATAAAGCCGTTTCCATTTGGGCGGTTTTTGAAATTCTTCCTCGGCCAGTTGCAGAAATTCGTAGGCCAGTCGAATCAGGCCGGCATTCGGCCCGCTTCGGAGTTGGATTTCGTGGATATCGAGAAAGTCGTTGTAGCGCTGCACGGCATCATCGAACTTTCCATTCATCTGCAGGCTGAGGGCGTAGCCGAATAGCGCAGAAGGGCTTTCGGTTTCTTTGATCAGTGCATTATAATAGAGCTGTTCCGCCTGTTCCGGGTTGTCGGCAAGCATTGTCAGGTTGCCCGTCAGAAGTTGAGAGAGCGCATTTTTCGGATAGCGGCGGCAGATTTTTATCATTTCGCTAAATTGCCTCTGGCGGTAGTTCATGACGGCTTCAGCCATCCGGGCCTCTTCATTGATGCGGGCTGCGGGGGCGTAAAGAAGGTGTACGGTCAGCATGGCAACTGCGACGGTTGTGACGATTGCCAAGTCGCTACGGTTGAAGTGCATCCGGTGAATCGCACGCTGAACGGTTTTGAGTAAGGGCGCACGTGTGCTCATTTCGTGCTGGAATTCATTTTGCGAGGTGAGCAGCAGTGCGGCGGTGATCGGGCCGAGAGCGTAGGCCGGTTTTTCTGCGTGGATGTTGTGGCTTTGCAACCGGACGGCCTCAATGCCTTCACGCTCGAACCACGCAGCAAAGCCTTCACGGACCCGCCGTACAAAGAGCATGAACAGGGCGCGGCTTGTGTCGGCGCATCGAAGGGCCTGGAGTGCCATAAACTGATGGATCACGGGAAGGTGGGCGGTGTCGTCGATTTTTTCTTTTTTCCAACCGGCGGTGTCGGCCTGTCCGGGGAAGCCGTGGCTTTCTTCAAAGGTTTCAAGCAGGGGCGTCTTAAATTTGGCGGGAAGGTGAGTCCAGAAAAGCGGCAGAAAGGAGGCAAAGGAGGGTTCGTGAAGATAGTGGCCGTCTTTCCAGACATTAGAAAAGGCTTTGGTTTCCGGATTCCAGAAAACCGTGGTAAGGGTTTGGGTCAGTTGCTCGTGTTCGCTGCTCAGAGAGTCAATGGCCGCTTCGGAATGATCGCTCTTTTCACAGAGCCGCAACAGAGCTTCCATCTCGCCGATCAGCATCACCGTTAGATCCGGGGTGGCTTTTCCCCGTTCAAAGCTTTCCGGAACAAAGACCTCCTGATCGCTTTGCCAGGCGGGGATGAGGTCGCGATGGGGATCGAACCGCCGCAGTGCCCATTGCATATATTTGCGCAATGCCGGAAGTGCTTTTTTGAGCAGAGCTGGTTCTTGCTGTTCCTGCATGGCCAGTTCAAAGGCTTGAATGATGAACGGCCAGGGGGCGGCTGAAGAGGTTGTGCCCAGTTCATTCACCCAGGCTGGAAATCCACCGGAGCTTTGTTGCAGTGAGAGCGCGGTCTGTACTAACGCCAACGCGGTTTCCGGTTCAATCAGACGCCATGCCTGAACCAGCGGATAAAGTTCGTTCAGTGAAAACGTTTCGGGGCCGGGGCCGTCTGAGGCGCTCCAGGTGCCGTGTAGCGCGGCGGTTCGGCCGCGCAGGCGCTGCCGCAGTGATTCGGCAGCAAGCGCGATCGGCGGGTTGTGACGCGGGTTGATGCTGAACAGCGCCGCAGTGGGGAGCCGGACTTGCGTTTCCGTGTTCCTGAGCTTATCAAAGTTTTTTTCGAGAGCTTCTTCTGCTTTAAGCAGTGCCAGCTCCTTTGGCATATCTCCGCTCACCAGTGCAAACCGTGACTCTTTGCAGAGGAGCAGGGCGTTTGTGGGCGCGGCTTTGACCCATGTGCAACCGGGTTCCAGTTCCTCGCCCTCCGGCGCAGTTAGCACTGGCGGGGGAAGTCCCAGGAGCGATCCGGTGAGGATGCCGGGCGTTGTTGAAATCACCTGAATGTTCTTCTGTTTTCTCCGTTTGCGCATGTAAAGCGAAAGCCCATTACTCAGCAGCCGAACAGTTATGGGAATGGCTGGATCGATCAACTGGAAAGTCCATGCGCTTGTCGGTGCAGTCATTTCACCCGGTTGTTCGCCGGTGAACAGCGGGCAGGAGTCCCCGGGCCCAGCCTGAAGCCGCCAGCCCGCTTTCCAAGGAACTTCAGGATACTCTGTAAATATATCATGCATAAATCTGATCTCATCATGTCTCAACCGGATCGTTTCTTCAATCCTTCGCTTTTAAATATTTACAGTTGGGCGAAATGCTTGCCTCTGCTTCTAAAAGAGGGTTACAATCAACGGCATTTAAATATATATGACGAAGGGTAAAACTATGACGGCTATTCCGCGTGCAATAGAAACGGTTCGTGAACTGGTTCCTGATCTGGATGGAAGGATCGGCCAGTTTGAGGTTGAGACGTTTGAAATGGATGATGAACTCATCGAGGCTTTTTGTGAGGAGCTGGACCGGTTGGCTGGCGACATGCAAGCCGGGGTGGATGAATCAGATGATGATAAAATCCGCATGTCGGCGCATTCCATTAAGGGAATGGGCGGCACCATGGGGCTTCCCGAAATTTCTGTGCTGGCTCAGGAAATCGAGATGACGATGAGCGCCGGCAAGATGGATCAGTGTAAACGTCTGTGCAGTGCATTGATTGGATGGTCGCGTGGATTTGTGGCCAGCATTAAATGAATGAGTTTACTGTAGGTTTATTAGCGGATGACGGCACCTCAGATTCCGAGAAACCCAATTTGGGCGGAACGGTTCTGGTGGTTGACGATGAGCTTCCCAATCGGCTTTATCTGAAAAAGCTCCTTTCCTCGTATGGTTGCGAGGTGTTGCAGGCTGCCAGTGGCCCCGCGGCGCTTGATGTGGTTAATACACAGCGGCCGGACTTGGTTCTCGCCGACGTGATGATGCCGGGCATGGATGGATTTGAGTTGTGCGGAGCCATTAAAAAACCGGCGTCGACCCGTGATATTCCCGTCATTATGGTGACTGCTAAAGGGCATATCGATGACCTTAAAAAAGGCTTCGATCTCGGTGCGATGGACTACATCCGTAAACCCTTTGATGCCCGCGAGCTGGTTTTACGCGTCGGAAACGCGCTGGCGCTCAAGCGAAGTCAGGAGGCGCTGGCTCGCTGGAAGCGGCGGATGTCGCGCGAGTTGGAACTGGCCGGAACCATTCAACAGTCGATGTTCTCCGATGTGCCCGTTTTTGCTAGCCCGTTTGAAATTCGGATTAAATACATGGCCTCTATGGATGTGGGCGGCGATGCATATGATGTGATCGCGCTTCCCGATGGAAGGTGTTGCGTTTATCTGGCGGATGTATCCGGGCACGGGGTCGCACCCGCCATGATTTCCTCTATGCTTAAAGCCACCGCGACGGAACTGATTCGTTCGCGCTACGACCGGGGCCCCGCTCATATTTGTAATGAGTTGCATGTGCGAGTGTGTGCAGCTCTCAATAATCCATCCTACTATGCCACCGTATTCATGGCTCTTTACGAGCCGGAAGAGAACCGCTGGGTCTGCATGAACTGTGGTCATCTTGACCCGATCCTGATTTGCAACGGCACGCAGCTTTCATTCCCCGCAGGTGGCGGGGGGACTCCCGTCGGCATGCAACTCGGTCCGGAACGACCGTATTCTGAAGAGGATCAAACCATTCTGGAATGCCCTGCCGGCCTTCAGATTCTGCTTTATACCGATGGGTTGAGCGAGGCGGCACATCGCGTCACCGGTGAGGAGTGCGGGCAAGAGATCCTGAGCAAAATTTTCACCGACGTGGCGGTCGATCCCGCAGTGATTGAAAAGCCCGACGTGTTGCTGGCCCGCATTGAAACCCTGAACTATGCCCTTAGCACGGACGACTGCACAGCGATTGTTATTCGCATGACCGACCCCTCTCACATCCTGCTGGATGAATATATTCCGGTTGATATGAATGCGGTTTCCACAGTTTGTGAGAAAATGGAGCAACTGCTTCTGGAGAGTTTGGACGCAGACGTCGCGGCTCGCGCCCGGCTGATTGCGATGGAGCACGCCATGAATGTGGTGGAGCATAGCGGGCTGGATGCGGACAGCGTCATTTGGGCGCAGTTACAACAGCTCGACGAGAACAGTTGTCGGTTGATTTTCTCCGATGCAGGCCGCGAATGGGATTATACGGTCGCCGGAGCAATGGACTTCGACTGCTATCAATTTGCCGAAGGCGGTCGCGGACTGGGTATCACTCATATCGTCTCCGACTCCATTGAACGATATAGACGCGACTCGGAAAACATTGTAAGTTACCTGTTGCTGAAAAAGACGGGTTGAGTGAAAGAATTATTATATATGGGGCGTTCCCAAATTCCGGTTGATCAACAGGTTCATCTGGATTGATCTTCGTGTTATATTGAAAATAATTCCGGCGGTTTAGTGGGCGCGCGGAGCATATTAAGAGAAGGAGACAAAATGAGTGTTGTATGTAAAAGAGAAAACGATATAGGAATTATTAACCTGTCCGGTCCATTGACCGCAGCAACGGTTGAAGCCTTTCGCGAACAGCTTGCCGCATGGCAGGCCAGTGAAGCTGATGTGAAAAACTTTGTGTTTGATCTGTCCTCAGTGGACTTCATGGACAGTGCTGGACTCGGCGCACTGATTGCGGCTTTGAAACGCATCACCGAGCACGGCGGCGACATGAAACTGGCTTGTCTTCAGAAAAAGCCCCGCATGGTGTTCGAAATCACCCGCGCCTATAAAGTATTTGATATTTTCGATACCGTTAAAGAAGCCGTCGCATCCTGTAGCAAGTAACCGCGAGGGTTGTGACAACTTGATGTCGATTAGGGCGGTATTTGAAAACCGGTCGACTGTTTAGAAGCGCGGCGTCCTGTTGGAAGCCGCGCTTTTTTTGCCGAAAATGTATTACCGGAGTTTGTAGAGCGCGGTTTCATCGACCACTTCGCGATCGAGACCCTCTTCGCGGGCCACCTTTTCCACCGCATCCGCCACTGCATCCGCCACGCCTTCATCAAAGACCGACGGGATAATGTATTCTTCGCACAGCTTGTCGGCTGGAATCAAATCCGCGATCGCGTGCGCAGCCGCCACCTTCATGCCTTCGCTGATGCCGCTCGCACGGCAGCGCAGCGCGCCTTTAAAGATTCCGGGAAAGCAGAGCACATTGTTGATCTGGTTCGGATAGTCCGAGCGGCCGGTCGCCATAATGCGCGCGTGGGGCAGGGCTTCTTCCGGCATAATTTCCGGAGTCGGATTGGCCATTGCGAAAATGATCGGGTCGGTCGCCATGTTTTTGATGTCCTCAGCGGTGATGCAGCCCGGCGCAGAAACGCCGAGGAAAAAATCGGCTCCGCACATCGCTTCGCTTAAGTTCCCGCTGAATGCTTCCGGATTCGTGTGTTCCGCAAACCACTCCTTGGCAAAATTCATTTTTTCAGTGCGGCCTTTATAGATGGCCCCGGTGCGGTCGAAGCCAATCAGGTTTTTGACGCCCGCTTCCAGCATAATCTTCGAACAGGCCATGCCGGCCGAGCCGACACCGTTCACGATCACTTTTAGCTCTTCCATCTTTTTGCCGGTAATCTTCAGCGCGTTAAACAGCGCCGACAGCGACACCACGGCCGTGCCGTGCTGGTCGTCGTGGAACACCGGAATGTCGAGCTCGGCTTTCAGCCGTTCTTCAATTTCAAAACAGCGCGGTGCAGAAATGTCTTCCAAGTTGATGCCGCCGAACGTCGGGGCGAGCAGTTTGACCGTTCTAATGATTTCTTCGGGATCTTTCGTGTCTAGGCAGATCGGGAACGCGTCCACATTGCCGAAGCCTTTGAAGAGCATCGCCTTGCCTTCCATCACCGGCATGGCTGCTTCTGGACCGATGTCGCCGAGGCCGAGCACTGCAGTTCCATCAGAGACGATCGCCACCATATTCTTTTTAATCGTCAGCGCATCGGCGAGGGCGACATCCTCGTGGATCGCCATGCAGACGCGGGCGACGCCCGGTGTGTAGGCAATCGACATCGCGCCCGGCTCATGCAGATCCATTTTGTTGGCTGTTGCAATTTTTCCGCCCAGATGCGAGCGAAAGGTAATTTCCTCGGCGGAGAGAACGGTTGTTTCTTCCTTCTGTTCCAATGCTTGGAAAATTTCCTGCTGATGTTCGCTGCTGCGGCAGTTAACCGTAAAGCAGTAAGGGCTTTCCGTGCCTTCCGACTTGGCGCAGACGCCTTCGTCGGCCGTGATAAGGTTTTCAAGTTCCTGACGTGTGAGGGTGCTTTCGACAGTCAGGTCGATACTAAAACTGGGTGAAGGATTGATTTTCATGCGCGATATCGTACCGATCCTTCGCCCTTGGGCAAGTTCCAAACGCACGTGTTGTCTGAAAACAGGGCGACTATGACAATGATGGTCTTTCCAATGGTTGGGAATCGCGCTATTTCGGAAACATTATTGTGGCCGATGGTGCTGAAGATTCCGATGGCAATAGGCCGAGTAGCGGGGATGAATATGTGTCCGGCACCGATCCAACCAATTCGGCATCTTATTTTCATGTGACCACGGGGGTTGCGGAGACAGGGAACCCGTCTCAGTATATGATTATTAATTGGGAAGCCGTGACGAGACGCGTCTACAATGTTTATTGGACACCGTCTTTGATGGGAGAGTTTCAACCATTTGAAACCGGAATTGAGCATCCGCAAAACAGCTACACCGACACGGTGCATTCCGTTGAGGAGAGCGGGTACTACAGGGTGAATGTGGAGCTGAAATAAGAAAAAAGACAGGAATTGTTTTGCGCTCCGCGAAAGGCTATACCTTTTCGGATGAAACTGTTTCATAAAAAGGAGGTCTGGCGGCCGACCGTTTGCGGTTCTTTTGTGCTTTTGATTCTGACCTCTTTGATCGGTCTGGGGCTGATTTCTCGGCTCTATCCTTTTTTGGCTCAGCAGCAGCCGGTTTCGAAGCCGGACTTAATCATTATAGAGGGCTGGCTGGAAGATTCAGAACTGGTTCATGTGCTTGCGGCGGCGGAACCCGGTGCTCTGTTCGTCACAACCGGTGGTCCGGTGGATCTGGGAGCCGACCTCTTTGAGGAAAAGGATTATGCAGAACTAACCACGGTCCGCCTGCTGACAATGGGAGTGCCCGCCGGATCGATTATCACCGCGTCCGCGCCGAAGGCCGTAAAGGATCGCACCTACACATCGGCGCTGGCCGTACGCGACACGCTCAAACAGCGGGGCCTGCTGAGTCGTCCAGCCAATCTCTACTCGCTCGGCGCGCACAGCCGCCGCTCGTTTCTGCTCTATAGGCTGGCGTTCGGTCCGGATGCTCCGCTGGGCGTGGTTGCCTTGAATAGCGTACAATTTGATTTAGAACACTGGTGGCAAAGCAGTCTCGCTTTTAAACATGTAGTGGTTGAATTGATTTCATACGTCTATGTCCAGTTCACCCGGTGGCAATATTAGGTTCCGCTTTCCAATGTTTGGGAAACAGCACTTAAAAGTTCCACTGGTTGGAAAAAACATGGCATGAGCGAGGCGAAGCCCTGAAATCCGGCGCTGCCGGTTCCAATATTTGGAAAATGGGTTGCTCTGCTTGCGTGTATTCGCGTTCACGAGTAGTATTTCGCGCTTTGAACAATATGGAGTGCGTCCCGAACGTTCGGGGCGCTTTTAGCACGGAGCGTGCTCCGAAGATAAAGACAAGGCGGCGCTAGGCCGCCGCAGGCCAAAGGGTATCTATGCAGGACAACGAATATCGCCAACAGCGCATTGAAAACATGGAAAAACTGGCTGAAGCTGGTTTTCCCGCCTACGGCAAAGCATTTGACCGTACCGCCACACTCGAGAAGCTTCATGTGGATTTTGAAGAGGGGCAACAGGTCAAAGCCTGCGGCCGTATCGTCGCCATCCGCAAAATGGGCAAGATGGCTTTCGCTCACATTTCCGACGGCTCCGCCAAATTTCAGTTGATGGTAAAAAAAGATCTAATCGGTGATGAAAACTTCGCCGCGTTTAAACTGCTCGACCTCGGTGATATCATTGGCGTCTCTGGCGAAACATTTATCACCCGCACGGAGGAACAGACTGTCCGCGTTAGCGAATGGAGCCTGCTGTGTAAATCGCTTCTGCCGCCGCCCGAAAAATTCCATGGCCTGCAGGATGTCGAAACCCGCTACCGTCAGCGCGAGCTCGATTTGATTTCCAATGAAGAAGTGATGGATCTCTTCAAAAAACGCACCCGTATGCTCAGCGAAATCCGCCGCTTCCTTGAAGGTCGCGGTTACTTCGAAGTCGAAACCCCGATGATTCAGGCGCTGGCCGGCGGCGCCGCTGCCAACCCGTTCAAGACGCACTATCAGGCGCTCAGCACGGATATGTTTTTCCGCATCGCGCCCGAGCTCTATCTCAAACGCCTCATCGTTGGCGGCATGGACAAAGTGTTCGAGCTGAACCGGAACTTCCGCAACGAAGGCCTCGATCGCACACACAACCCCGAATTCACCGTGCTCGAAACCTACGAGGCCTACGGCGACATGCGCACCATGCAGGAGCTCATTCAGAGTCTTGTCACCCATTTGGCCGAAACCATTTTCGGTGGACTCGAAGTCGAATGGATGGGCAATCCCATTAATCTCACCACCCCGTGGAAGGAGATCTCTTATCACGACCTGATCAAAGAAAATCTCGGCGAGGATTGGTTCGACAAAACCATCGAAGATGCCTGCGCCAAAGCGGCTGAACTCGAAGTCGCCATCGAAGACGATTTTGACTTCGACAAAATTACTCATGAAATTTACGACAAAACCATTGAGGGAACCCTCATTCAGCCGACCTTTATCACGCGTCTGCCTGCCGAACTCGTTCCGCTGGCCAGTCCCTGCGCCGACGACCCGTCGCTGGTTGACGTGTTTGAGCTCATCATCGGCGGCAAAGAAATCGCCCCAGCTTACACCGAGCTCAACGACGCCTTTGAACAGCGCCGCCGCTTCGAATCGCAGGCGGGCGGTGACCAGTCGAAAATTGACCAGGACTTCCTCAACGCGCTCGAAACCGGCATGCCGCCCACTGGCGGAATGGGGATCGGTATCGATCGCCTTATGATGCTTTTGAGCGGGTCTGACGCCATTCGTGACGTTATTTTGTTCCCGCAGCTCAAACCGCGCAAAGTTTCATCTGCAGACGAATCTGAGGAATTGTAGGGCGGGGGCCGTGACCCCGCCAGAAGTTCCGTGATCATGGATCGCGGCTACAATGGTGAAAGGATAAAGGATGGAACGGTTTTCAATTTCAATGGAAGAGGATCTGCTCGGCAAGTTTGATAATCATCTATCCGGGCATGGTTATTCCAACCGCTCTGAAGCCGTGCGAGATCTGGTTCGTAAGGCGTTGATCGATGAAGAGTGGCAGTCAGGCGAAGAGGTGGTTGGGGTGATCACGCTCGTGTTCGACCACCACCAGCGGAAACTGCAGGACAAGCTCACCGAACTGCAGCACGATCATTACGAAATAATCATCTCATCAACTCATGTGCATCTGGATCATCACAACTGTCTTGAGGTTATTATTGTAAAAGGCGAGGCGGGTTCTGTGTGTGAACTGGCCAACCGGCTCAAGGCGACGCGGGGTGTCAAAACAAGCGAACTGACTTCCGCGAGCACCGGTAAAAAGCTCTAAAATACAACTTTTAATACTTCCTCGTTTGACATCTTTTGCCTTGCGGTGTTACGAGTAATACAAACGTAACATCGAGGAATTTAAAATGAAGTTTCTTCAATGGACTGTAGTGGTCCTTTTTCTTTTTACAGCAGGTACGACTTTTGCAGCGCGGCCCCTAGCGGTTGATGATGCCGGAGTGGTTCCTCCTGGAGAGTTTGAAGTCGAACTCGGTTTGAACGTTGTACGCGATTCCGACAACAACGTTCTGGAGTTCCCGGTGGGGATCACGGCGGGTGTATTACCGAATTTTGATGCGGGTATTGGTTTTGGCGGACTCGTTGACGAACGATCACACATTGCCGGAAAAGAGCATCAGAGCGGTTTCGGTGATTTGGTTCTGGGCACCAAGTGGGCAATCCTCTCAGAAACCAACGGATTTCCCGCTCAAGCTCTCTCTTTTTCCATCAAATTTCCGACTGCGGACGAAGATAAAGAACTGGGCAGTGGCG
>Ga0307990_1001744_pt1 | contig 18066 bp, 14 predicted proteins | sample EllFjometagen129_FD_203168 | JGI IMG/M metagenome (GOLD analysis project Ga0307990, IMG submission 203168) | Marine microbial communities from Ellis Fjord, Antarctic Ocean - #129 | ecosystem: Environmental > Aquatic > Marine > Unclassified | place: Southern Ocean | collected 2014-10-08
ATAGCACGAACTCAAGGTCTTCAAGGTAAATTTACTCAAGCTAAAGCTATACTGGATTCTGTAAAAAATATACTTACAGACGACATGAAAACAGCAAATATCAGGTACCTCTTAGAGCGTGGACGCATATTTAATTCCGCTGGTGAATGGGAAATATCCAAACCCTTTTTCTTAAAAGCCTATAATTTCGGTATTGAGAATAATTTGGATATATATACGATAGACGCTGCTCATATGATGGGCATTGTAGAACCTCCTGAGAAACAACTAGAATGGAGTTTGAAAGCACTTAAAATTACTGAAGAAACTTCCGACACAAATTGCAAAGGCTGGCTGGGTCCTCTTTATAACAATATCGGATGGACATACTTTGATAATAAAGATTACACTAAAGCACTTTCATTTTTTCAAAAAGGACTAGATTGGAGAACTGAAACAAGTGATAAAAAAGGTGCTAGAATCGCAAAATGGACAGTTGGAAGATCTTTACGATCTTTAGATAAATTTGATCAGGCTCTAAAATTACAAAATGAGATTTTAACTGAGATCAAAGAAAATGATCTCCCGGAAGATGGCTATGTCTATGAAGAATTGGGTGAATTATACTTAATAAAAGGTAATATAGAATTAGCAAAAAAGAATTTCAAATTAGCATATTTAGAACTGTCTAAAGATAACTGGCTTGTTAATAATGATAAAGCAAGATTGAATAGATTAAAAGAATTCGGGAATTAATATATCAAGTTATTTATGATCGAATTTCAAAAAGACTTGTCAGTATTTCTGGCATATAAAACTTATCTATAAGTTTAGTAAGAGGATAGATATCGATATGAGTACTATTAACAAGATAATTACAGAAAGTTTATTGAAAGAGAAAAAAGACAATGACAATAGAAAGCAGGAATCAAATTCGATCAAATTTTTCCTTGGGATGATTGCGTTTGCTATTATTATGATCATTCTTAGAGAGCTGAAGGCAATATTTATTCCACTAACTTTTGCCATATTTCTCTCTTTTATGTTCCAGCCCTTAAACAGGTTCCTCTATAGTAAAAAGATTCCTGTTGCTGTGAATATTTTTCTGATCGTGATAATTATTCTAATACTATTTACGGCTTTAGGAACAATAGTATACACAAGCGTTTCTTCTTTTGTTACTGATTTCCCAAAATACGAAACACAACTTACTACAATGATCTCGAATATGATAACGAGATTTGAGATCCCTATGGAGCAAGTTACTGACTATTTGCAAAATAAGGTAAATTGGTTGCAGATGGCAGATAAGCTTTCATTATCAAAGATCGTATCAGGAACAATGGGCAATTTCATTGATTTCTTAATTAAATTACTATTGACAGTTGCTTTCATGATCTTTATCATTTTGGATAGATCAAGAATGTTTAAAAGTGTCGGTAAGGTTGTTTCAGAGGATGAAGTTGAACATTTCGGACATGTTCTCAAAGATATAGAAAAACAGATCAAAACCTATGTTGTTAACAAAACACTCATCAGTTTTGCAACCGGTTTGATAAGCATGTTCTTCATAGCAATTTTTGGAATCGATTTCGTTGTAATGTCCGGATTACTGATCTTCATTTTAAACTATATTCCAAACATAGGTTCAATATTAGCTTCTGCTTTCCCAATTCTCATCTGTTTTATTCAATATGGTTTCAGTTGGCAGCTACTCGCAATTTCAGTATCTTTGATCGCTACACAAATGACTATAGGTAATTTTGTAGAACCGAAAGTAATGGGAACCGGTCTGAAATTATCTCCACTTATTGTATTGATCTCTTTGATCTTCTGGTACTGGGTTTGGGGACCGGTGGGTATGATCCTGGCAGTTCCAATTACCTCTGCGCTCAACTTGATCTTAAAAGGGATCCCGTCAATGAAAGTTGTTTCTGCATTAATAAGCTCTGATTGATCTATGCCAATAACTATAGATAGTATCACAAAAGGAAGTTTAGCAGATAGATCCAAGCTGAAAAGTTCTGATAGGATCCTCTCAATCAATAGGAATGAAGTAAATGATTTTCTTGATCTACAATTCTATTCAGCAGATGAAATCCTGAAAATCACATATTTTGATAATGCCGGTAAAAAACACAAAGTTAAGATCATTCAAGATTGGGAATTACCAGTAGGCATAATTCCAAAAGAGCATAGATGCCGTACTTGTACAAACAACTGCATTTTTTGTTTTGTAGATCAGATGCCCGGTAAATTGAGAAATACTTTGTATATAAAAGATGATGATTATCGATTCTCTTTCGTATTTGGAAATTTCATTACACTAACAAATTTATCAGAAAAAGATTTTATCAGAATGATCGATCAGAAATTAAATCCACTATATATTTCAGTTCACACAACAAATCCTATCCTTCATAAAAAAATGCTTCGCTACAAAAAAGATTTTAATATCCTCGAAAAATTAAATTTTCTCAGTAACAATGGTATTGAATTTCATACTCAAATTGTTGTCATCCCAGGTTGGAACGACAGTAAAGAGCTTGAGAGTACTCTTATTGATCTAACTTCTCCTGAGTTAAATACTCTCTCGATAGGTATAGTCCCAATTGGATTAACAAAATTTCGCGATTCGCTTACACAACTTTTGCCAGTTAATTCAGAACATGCTGCTCAGATCTTAAAGCTATCATCAAAATTCCCGCGGACTTATTGTTCTGATGAAATCTATTTATTAGCAAATAAGCAAATCCCGCCTGAAGATTTTTACGATGATTATCCACAATTAGAAAATGGGATAGGCATGATCAGGTTATTGTTAGAGAACTGGAAGCTTAATAAAAATGATTTCTTATCTGATATTAAAGCTATGAAAGAAAAGATCGTTTTTATTACAGGTACATTAGCATATTCAACAATTATGAGTATTTCAGCAGAAATTAATCAAGCTCTAGCAGAGAAAACCAGAGTAGTAAAAGTAATAAATCATGCCTTTGGTGATACTGTTACTGTAGCTGGTCTTCTGAACTCATCTGATATCATTGATCAAATTAACCTTAAGAATGAAATACCAGCACTCAGTAGTAATATCTTTAATAATGACAATATCACAATTGATGGTATGAGCAAAGAAAAAATGAAAAAGATCTTTAATGGCAAACTGGCTATTATAGATGAAGAATTTACTGATTGGACATTTTCATAAGTTAATAATTTTTCTATAATAATTATTCAGCTTGACAGAAATTTAATAAATTAAATGAATTCTAAAAAGTATTTTTTTCTAGAAGGAATGTTAATATGCTTAAAAAACAAATATTAATCGTTGAAGATGAAAATGTAGTAGCAGAAGATATTAAAAAGATATTGAATAATTACGGTTATGATGTTGTGGGGATAATACCTTCAGGTGGAGCTGCTATAAAATCTATTGAAAAATTACATCCTGACCTTATCCTACTGGACATTATGCTCAACGATGAGATAAGCGGTATAGATGTAGCAACAAGTATTAATAACATGAATATTCCAATAATTTATCTTACTGCGTATTCTGATAAAGATATTATCGAACGCGCAAGAGTGACTGGACCTTTTGGATATCTTATTAAACCTTTCCGTGAAAGAGAACTTATTGCTACCATCCAAATGGCTTTTTTCAAATATGAGATGGAACAGGAATTAGTAGAAAGTGAAGCAAAATTCCGTACACTTGTTGAGACAACCGAAGAAGGCATCAGTATGTTTGACATTGAAGACAATTTTACCTTTATAAATGAAGCTGGTGCAAAAATATTTGGTGGAGTGATCAGCGATTTTGAAGATGCAAACTTATTAGATTATCTCAATAAATTTAATAAAGAAAAAGTTTATGAAAATCATAATTTGAGAAAGCAGAAAAAATCTTCTCGTTATGAATTAGAGATCATTCGTAAAGATGGTAGAAAACGTTATTTGAACATTATCGGTAGTCCCAGATTTATTAATAATAAGTATGTCGGTACTTTTGGAATATTCAATGACATAACAGATAAAAAAATGTCTCAATTAAAATTGAAGCGTACAATAGATAGTTATACCAGGATTTTTGAGAATATTCAAGATGTATATTATGAAACGGAATTTGACGGCACAATACTTGAGATAAGTCCTTCTATAGAGCAGGATTCCAGCTATACCCGTAAAGAGCTAATTGGTAAATCGATCTATGATCTCTATTATAATGAGAATCAACATGATCTATTTTTAACAAAATTAACTAAAGAAGGTCATGTAACTGATTATGAGATAATAATTGTAGATATAGATAAAACACTATTAAATTGTACGATCAATGCTAAAATTATTGAAGATGATGATTCAGGTAAAGTTAGAATAATAGGTTCATTAAAAAATATTACAGAGCAAAGAAAAAGTGAGGCTGCCTGTAAAGAATATGAAGAAAAATATAAAATGCTTTTTAACTCTTCAATCGATGCAGTATTACTTTTGGAGAGTAATTGTATTATAGATTGTAATGCAGCAGCACTCAAATTATTTGGATTTAAAAATAAATCAGAATTACTAAATCTTAATCCAGCTGCAATTTCACCGGTAACACAAGAGAATAACAAAAATTCACATGAGACTTTCGAAAAATATATCAAGCAAACAATATCAAAAGGGAATTTGAAGTTTGATTGGAGTTTTACAAGAAATAATGGTGATCCATTCCCGGTAGAAGTTTGGTTAAATCACTTGAAGTATAATGATAGATCACTTATACAAAGTACAATAAGAAAAAAAGACTAACTGGTAAAATAAAAACATATGACAAAGAATATCATTGATAAGGATCTTAGCCTAATTGAGCTTAAGGAAAGGCTAAAGCAAGAAGTCAAGCAACGAATTCAACTGGAAGAAGAGTTAAATAAAAAGAATTATGAATCAGAATTAATTCTTAAGATCTCAAGATATATAAACTCGAATTTAGATATTAATGAATTATTCCAACGAATCGCAGTTGTTATTATGGATCATCTGAATTCGTATGGATGCGCTATTTACTTACTTTCTGAAGATAGGAATAAACTTATTCCAAAATTCGTAATAGATCCTGTTTTTAAAAAAGAAATTATGGCAACTCCCTTAGATGTACATTCAAGTTTTACTGGAAAAGTTGTTAAAGCAAAGAAGAGTATGATGTTTAACGATGCCGGTGCAAATGAGAATGGTTTTCACATTCCAGGTACAACAGAAGAGGAAGAAGAGAGAATAATTGCAGCTCCTTTTATTTTTAAAGATGAAATTCTCGGTGCCATTTGTTTGAATAAAATAGGACCATTTTTCTCTGAAAATGACCTCAACTTACTTGATACTTTCGCTAATAATGTTGCAACATCAATAAAAAATGCACAAAATTATAAAAAATTCCAGAGTGAATTATTAGAACGTACATCTGCTGAGAAAGCAAGAAAAGCTAGCGATAAAAGATTTATGGATTTACGTTCTAATGTCCCTGTTGGGTTATTCAGAGCTACCCCAGAAGGCAAATTTCTTTCCGCTAATGAAGCTTTAGTTTCAATGTTCGGGTTTGATTCAGAACAAGATTTCCTATCTGCTTCTACTACTAAAATATATCCTGACATAAATAAGAGAGATGAACTATTAATAATTTTGGAGAAAGAAAAGAGTGTAAGAAATTTTGAAGTTATCCTGCAAAAGAAAAATGGAGAAAAAATCTGGTGCATATTAGATATCAATACTATTCATGATGAGCTAGGTAACTGGAAATATCAGGATGGGATCGTCACCAATATTTCAAAAGAAAAACTAACTGAGAGAAACTTAGCCAAAACTCAATCTCGTTTAGCTACGATCTTAAATAATGTTCCGGATATCATATTATATGAAACAGGTGGAGCAAAGGAATTTGTGTCTGATAATATTGTAGAGATGTTAGGTTATCCTGCTGAAGATTTTATTAATGATAAAAACAAATTTAACTCTTTGATCCATCCTGATGATAGAGAATATATCACAAAAAAAATTGCTGAATGGGAAAAAAGAGAAGAGAAAGACGTCTTAGCAACCTGGTTTAGAATTAAAAAAGCAGATGGTACATATATATGGATCGAAAATAGAATGATAGAGATCACAGATAAGAATAATGTGAAATATCATGCTGGTGTAAATATAGACATTTCAAATCTTAAAAATACGGAAGAACAATTAAAAGAAAGTTATAGTACACTCCAAAGAATATTAGAAGAAACCGTACAGGGACTCGTAAGTGCTGTTGAGATGCGTGATCCCTATACTGCCGGTCATCAACGACGTGTTGCCGACCTGGCTACGGCAATTGCAAAAGATATGGACTTCACTGAAAATGAGATCAACGGTCTTAAATTAGCAGCTTTAGTTCATGACATTGGTAAGATAAATATTCCTGCTGAAATCCTCAGTAAACCCGGGAAGTTAACAATTCCGGAATTTAATTTAATAAAAATGCATCCACAAACAGGTTATGATATTTTAAAATCCATAGAATTTCCCTGGCCTATAGCTCTAATTGTACTGCAACATCAAGAACGCTATGACGGTTCATCGTATCCAAATGGTTTAAAAGGTGAAGAAATTCATATTAAAGCGCGGATATTAGCTGTTGCTGATGTTATTGAGGCTATGTCTTCGCATCGACCTTACAGGCCATCCTTAGGAATTGATACTGCCTTAGAGGAAATTGAGAAAAATAGAGATATATTATACGACCCTAATGTTGTTGATGTATGTTTAAACTTATTTAAAGAAAAAGGTTATAAATTTCCTAAAGCGCAAGAAGAAATTAATTAGTTCTTAAAAAATTATTCCTTTCAAATGGTGAATTATACTGCCTGAATTCAAATATCAAATTAATATTTTCAGAAGGTTTATAATTTAATTGAAAATTTGGTAAAACCTTAGTTGTATTATCATTATTACCCTCAAATTCAATTCCACTTTGATAAGTTGCAGATCCAAAATTAATAAAATTAAGATCTAATTTTAAATTAAATTTTGGGTTAAACTCATATGATATATGATTTGTATAAACTGATTCGTAAAAACTTTGGTTATTCGATGAGATAGCACTGCTAAAGGACATAGAATGATTCATATTAAGTTTATTCATATTGATCATTGATGGCATGATCAATTCGGGAGTAAAAGCATTATTGATTATTTGAGCATTCAAACAAAATGATAATGTTAATATCAAAATCACAATTATTTTTTTCATAATTACCTCTTTCCCCTTATAAGAAATTTTACTATTTTATGTCAAATTCCTTTTTTACTATTTTACTTCTTTATTATATAATAACTATTTATTATTTAATAAGTAACATTTTTCTTGAAGCTACAACTCTATTATCCAGTTTCAATCTGTATAGATAAGTTCCGCTGGCTACTTTATTTCCATTATTGTTTTTACTGTTCCAAATTACTTTATTTTCAATATTTATAATTGGATCAGCAATATTTAAAGTTCTTACTTTTTGCCCTTTTACATTAAATATCTCAATAGCTGCATTAGAAACTGATCTGTTAATGCTGAAACTAATCGTTGTTTCAGGATTAAAGGGATTGGGATAATTCTGTTTCAGCTCAGCTGAAGGGACTTCTATATTCTCTATAACTCCAGTATTCAGATCATCCAGATCTAAAGTGTAGGAAGAACAACCATACGATCCTATTAAAAGTGTACGTGTCGGATTATGAATTAACATATCAATTACAGGAACATTGGGTAATCCATCAGAAAGACTTTGCCATTCATCTCCCCCATTTTCTGTAAAAAATACTCCTGCATCCGAACCCACAAATATCCGATCTGGAACTTCCAGATCTGGGATAATACAATTCATTGGTAACTGTGGAAGATTTGATGAAATATCGTTCCAGTTCTGTCCAAGATCTGTAGATTTGAAAACATGAGGATATGGCTCATCCCAGCGGAATCCGGATACTGTTACATAAATTGTATTCATATCAAAAGGATCTCCAGCAACTCGTGTTACCCACCTGTCTGGTAATCCTGCAGTTATATCTGTCCAATTACTTCCTTCATCTATTGAAACATGCACATTACCGTCATCTGTACCTGCAATAATTACATTCGAGTAATTCGGATTTACGGCAATAGTAGAAACAGTATGATAGCTTGTTCCGAAATCACCATCAGTCAGATCTAAACTTACTGCAGTCCAATGATTACCGCTGTTAGTTGTTTTCCAAATGCGATAAGTGCCAAAATACAAAATAGCAGAATCGATTGGATGCATAGCAAGAGGTGAAGACCAGTTTTTCCGGTCACCGCTCATCTGACCGGCAATATATTCAAACCAGACACCGCCATTAGTAGATCGATGCAAATTTCCCCATTGAGATTCAGCATATATAATATTCGGATTTGAATGATCAACCTTGCAGTAGAAACCATCTCCACCGAGGATAACTTCCCAATCATCCAAAGCACCTGTCATTGTTCTAATCGTACTATTATCCTGGGTACCACCATAAATTCTTGCGGGATTCTGGAAATCCATTTCAATGGCGTAAAACTGAGTTAATGGAATATTTTCCAGCTTATCCCAATTATTTCCGAAATCGTAGCTTGTGTACAAACCGCCATCATTCCCTTCTACAATTCTACCGGTAGTTTCATCAATGGTTAAAGCATGATGATCTACATGTATCTCATTCATGTTACCATAATCAGCAATAATTTCCCAACTAGCACCACCATTCTCAGTGCGACATAGTGCTACTCCCAGGGCATAAGCTCTATCTTCATTGGAAGGATCAACCCGGATCTGGCCAAAATACCAGCCAAAACTGGAATTCATATCTGTAATATTACCATCATTTGTCTGATACCAGTTAGCTCCGCCATCTATAGTTTTATATATTCCTTCAAAAGAATAGCTTCCAACAGACTGTCTGTCGTAAAATGCATATAATACTTCCGGATTGCTTTTGGCAATAGCTAAACCAATTCTACCAACTCCGCTATGATCTGGTAAGCCAATGGTCAATTCATCCCAGTTATCACCACCATCAATTGACTTATAAATGCCTGAAGAAAATCCACCTGAACGACGATATTCTCTACCCCGCATCCGTTCCCACATTGAAGCATACAAAATACTTGGATCTGTAGGATGCTGAACAATATCTACAGCAGCTGTAGAATCTGTTACAAAAAGTTTCCTATCCCAGGTTAAACCACCATCATCACTACGGTAAATTCCCCGTTCTTCATTCGGACTGAATAAGGTTCCAGTTGCAGCCACAAAAACTCTGTTTGAATTAGAATGATCAACAACGATTCTACCAATATAGGCTGAATTTTCCAAACCGATATGCTCCCAATTTACACCCGCATCTACAGATTTATAAATTCCATTGCCAATAAAACTCTGACTGGATGAATTAGCTTCTCCTGTTCCTGCATAAATTACATTTTCATCATTTGGATCTATGGCAACATCACCTATTGAGATCACTGGTGCTTCAGTGAAGATATTTTCCCAATCATTACCTTCATTAATTGTCTTGAAAATACCGCCTGTTGCGGCACCCACATACCAGGTTGCAGGACTGGAAGGATGGATTGCAAGATCAGTTATCCGTCCGCCAATATTGATCGGTCCTGCCAGTTCCCAATTGTATTCACGATTTCCTCTTGTTTGTTGGTGCATATCTGTTGCCTGCTGCAAACCTTCCAAATATCCCTCATGATTTATCTCATGATAAGGGTATGCTCTTTGATGTCCAAACCATTCATTGGGCAGAGCTTTCGGTTCCTTTTTTATCTTCCCGCCATAAGGTGTATCAATAAATTTAGGATGAGAGATGGTTTTATGCTTGGGAACAGGCTTGTACAAAAGTGTTCCACCAGCAATAATACTAAATACTATAATAATTAGTGCCATATATTTTAATTTCACAATTCCTCCGATTCTATCTCAGTTCAATAATTGTTTTATATTTTTTTTCTTTTTTAATCTCAATATATATTCATATAGCTCATGCAAATGTGAAATAAGATCACTAAAACCTGCATCATTTACTAAATTTATATCTGCTAATTCTTGTTTATCAATATCAGACATCTGAGAATCAATTCTTTTTTCAGCAGCAATTTTCGATATTTTATCACGTTTCATGATCCTTTGAATTTGCAATTCTTTTCCAACTGAGATATTTACAGTTAAGTCAAAAGAATCCTGCAGATCATTTTCAAAAAGAAGCGGAATCTCAAATATGAGAATTTTTTCTGTACTTGAACGAATAATCTGAAAGATCTTTTTTAATATTTCCGGATGCAGAAGCTCATTTAATTGTTTTCTTTTAAGTTCAGAATTAAAAACAATCTCACCCAGTTTATTACGATCAACAATATTATTTACTACGATTTTATTTCCAAAAATTTCTTTAATTCGGTTAATAATATATTGTTCATGGGATAATGCATGTCCGATCTTATCAGCATAGAAAACTTTTAATTGCTGTTCTTCAAACCATTTTGCAACAACTGTTTTCCCCGAAGCGATTCCACCTGTTAAGGCCACTAATAAGGGTCTATCAGGATGTTTCATCCTTGATCCTTTGTGATAGTTCATCTATTGTAAGCTCGCTCGTAAGGATACCATTCTTTGCTACCGAGATCTTACCTGTTTCTTCCGAGACTATTATTGAAAATGCATCTGTATTTTCCGTTACACCTACTCCAGCCAGATGTCGTGTTCCCAGCTTTTGTGAATATTCTACACTTTCAGATAAAGGTAATACAACCTTTACGGCATATATTCTTTCGTTCCTAATAATAACGGCTCCATCATGCAGAATTGTTTTATTATTGAAGATCGTCAGCAATAATTTAACCGAGATCTGGGCATCAATAATTTCACCGCTTTCAATGTAGTTATCCAGCTTTCTCTTATTTTCAATAATGATCAATGCTCCAATTTTTCTGAAGGACATTATTGAAACTGCATTCAGCATAGGAGAATAAAATGATTTCTTGGCACTTCTGAACAGTGTTCTCATATCATGTGTTTGGGTTATCCGGGCAAATAAATTTCTGATCTCATGCTGGAATAAAATAATAAAAATAATTATCCAATAATCTTTAAAAACTGTTAATAGAGATGTCATCATATTAAGTTTGAGTAGCGATGCTGAAAGATAAATTATAAAAACTCCCAGCAAACCCAGCAAAATTTGATAACCACCACTCTTAATTAATAAAATGAAAACTCTGTATAAAATGAATGAAACTATTATAATATCAATAATATCTGTGATTTTTGGTATAAAAATGCTCATTATATATTCCTTATTTCTTTCATAATTTTAAGAAATTCAGTGTGTTCCTTCACATCATGGACACGAATTAGTTCTACCCTGTTTTGTATTGCATACGCAGTGGAAGCAAGGCTTCCGGCAAGTCGTTCGGTAGCGATTGAATCATATACCTTTTTAATAAAGCTTTTACGGGAAGCACCAATTAATACCGGTACCCCAAAACATTTGAATTCAGACAGCTTTTTCAAGATCGTCAGATTATCTTCCTGCCTCTTTCCAAATCCAATGCCCGGATCAATAATTATTCTTTCTCTTTTTATACCGTTCTCCTGGCAGAAGTTAATTCGTTCTTCAAAGAATAATAAAATGTCTTCAATAACATCCTCGTAATACGGATCATCCTGCATTGTTTCTGGTGTTCCCTGCATATGCATTAAAATTATTGGAACTTCAGGGAATTTTTGTAATACTTTTACCATACCAACATCAAATCTAAGTGCACTAATATCATTTATTATGGAAGCTCCCGCCTGGATTGCAATCTTCGCAACTTCTGCTTTATTCGTATCAATAGAAATGGGAATCTCTGATTTTCTGCGGATCTTTTCTATGATCGGAATAACTCTTTTTAATTCTGAATCTGCATTAATTTTCATTGCTCCGGGCCTGGTTGATTCCCCTCCAATATCAATAATATCTGCACCCTCAGATATCATATCTAATGCATGTTGTACTGCTTCCTCAGTCTTGTAATATAGATTCCCGTCTGAGAAGCTATCCGGTGTTGCATTGAGAATTCCTATTATTCTGGTTTCATCCAACTTTAATTTGATCCCGTTACAATTCAGGAACATTTTTTGAGGATTTTCCAGTGTATCAATCATATTTATCAGATCTTTTTTTATTTCAGGTAATCCGAAAATAGTTTGGTAATTTAATTTTTTTACAAGTTTTTTTATTTTATCTAAATTCCCCAAAAGGATCAGATCACTAGTTTCAAGTTTACCATTTACTACGCCTTTTGCAACTGCGGCATCTCCCCCAATTGAGAGCATTTCCTGTTTAAGGATATTCGCAGCACCAAGTTTTACATTTGAAAGTTTTATAGAAAGACCTAGGGCTTTGGGTGCCATCACTTCAACTCCCCGTGAAGAGACATTGATCTTTTTTAATTCCCGGGCAGCATCTTGGAGCGAATTTATTGTTAATATTCTGTTCATCCCTTTTTACCTATTACTTCAACTCATAAATAAAGGTTATTACACCTTTTTGCACAATATCCTGTGAAATTGGATTGAACTTCCATTGACTTAAAGCACTTAGGCTGGTGAACTCAAGTTTGGATTCTGCTTTTTGTACAATTATAATATTTGTCACCGAGCCGTCAGGAAGTACATCAAATTTGATCTTTACTTTTACACTTTGCTGAACATCTTCCGGATAGGTTGGAATAACTTTATTCAATATTTTCCGATTGGCAATTTCACCTTCCAGGATGTAGGGGGAATTACTTTCAGAATCTCCAAATAGCTTATTTGTGAGTGAATTCAAATAATCATCATTTGTAAGAACAGATGTATCTTCAACATCTTCTATTTCAGATGCATTAATAAATTTTTCATCAGCTCTGTCTTTTAATTTTATAGGAGAATTACCAACTTTATTATTCATATCAAGCTGATTAAAAGCCGTCTCTTCATGTTCAGGTATATAAACTGAACTTTCTGATTCTGAAAATGTTTTTGGCAGATCAACTTTCTTGGGAATAAGATTACTCAATCTACCGATATCTTGTGTATTAGAAGTTTTTGACGGCTGTGATAATTGCGATATAAATCTTTCGTTATTCGCACTTTCATTAAATCCAAATTCAATAAATTCTATTCGTTTAAAAACACTTTCCGGTAAAATCGAGAAATTAATTAATATAGCAATCCCTATAAGAAGAAGGTGAAATAAGACTGAAGAAAGAATTCCTATATATTTTTCATTCATTGTTACTATTTAATTTCCTCAACTTGAATTTCTGTAGCTATAAAAAATCTGTTAGTACCAGATAATTTGGCAATATCCAACAGTTTGACCACATTTTTCAATTCTACTGTCTCATCTGCTCTAACCACAACAACCTGTTCCGGATCATCAATTAATTTTCTATTTAATACTCCGGGTAGTTCTTCCCAACTTACAACCTCATTATCAATAAATACTTCATTGTTTTTTGTTAAAGTAAGGCTAATATTCTTATTAAATTCATTTTGTTGTGAATTTGAACCGGGAAGATCAACCTTAATGCCTGAGTGAGTAATAAAATTCGAAGAGATCAGGAGGAAGATAAGCAGCAGGAAGATAACATCGGTAAATGAGATCAATCCAATTGATGATATCCTTTTTTTCCTGGTCTTAATTATCATCCTTCATACCTCTTATGTTATATATAAATTCATTTGTATTCTCTTCTAATTCATGTGAAAGATTCTCTACTCTTCCAATTAGATAGTTATAAAACAAAATCGTTATGATACCAACTGAAAGTCCGCCAATAGTTGTTATCAATGCCTCCCAGATACCATTCGCCAGTAAACTGATATCAACTCCGCCGCCTGTTTCACCTAATCTCATAAAAACTTTAACCATTCCGGTAACAGTTCCCAAAAAACCTATGAGTGGAGCGACAGCAGCAAATGTAGCCAGTGTTCCCAAATTTTTCTCTAAACGATGGACCTCTTTATTAACTGCTGATTCTATAGCCTCTTTAGTTTCACTCATCCCTCTATCCAGTACACTTATCGCTTTGGCGATAATATTGGCTATTGGACTATTCTCTCTATCTTCACAAATGCGAATTGCTATTTCCAGTTTATTCTCTCCAAGATATCCATAAATTTCCTGTAAAAATTCCTCTTCATTCTGGTGAGACCTTTTAAGCTGTATCAGCTTCCCGATTACCAATGATAATACGGTGATCGATATGATGAATAAAAATATCATCAGAAAACCACCCTTAGAAGCTATTGAGAATACGCTTGTTTCCACAGGAACATCAGCTGCTAAAATCACTAAATCCATCTTCCCTCCTAACAGAATATGTACGTCGATGAGATGTAATCTGTTAATATTGTCAAATTATCTTTTTTGGAAATCCGTATAAACAAAATTGGAAAGGTTTTATTTGACATTGAACCCGCTAATTCAATCATATCCGCAGTTAAGAAAATAGGAAAAAATATGAAATCGAATAGCTATGATAAATTTTACGGGATCACTACTTTTGGTGAAAGTCATGGGAAAGTGATCGGAGTAGTAATTGAAGATGTAAAACCCGGGATAAAATTTCCATTGAATAAGATCCAGGATGCTTTACATAAACGCAGACCCGGTAAGGGTGAATATTCCTCAGCGCGCAGCGAGGAAGATGAAATTCAAGTTCTGTCAGGTATGCTGGATGGAGTAACGACAGGCATGCCAATCTGTTTAGTTGTTTATAATAAAGATGCTGAAAGTAAAGATTATGAGCATTTAAAAGACTTGTTCCGCCCGGGACATGCAGATTATTCTTATTTTAAGAAATTCAAGATCTATGATCATCGTGGCGGAGGGAGAGCTTCCGGTAGAGAGACTATATCAAGAGTTGCAGCAGCTGGATTAGTTGAAGATATAACAGATGGGATCAATATTAACATATATCCTGTGAAAATCGGAAAATTTGAAATATCTGAATTTGATGCTTCTATTCAGAATGAATTATCATGGCATGATAGATCGAATTATAATGACCTGATAGAATATTTGGACAAGATAAAAGAAGAAGAAAATTCCATCGGCGGCATTGTAGAGGTAAGGATCACCAGCATTCCAGCCGGACTTGGTGATCCGGTATTTGAAAAACTTGATGCAAATCTGGCAAAAGCAATTCTCTCAATTGGTGCGGTTAAAGGAATTGAATTTGGTGATGGATTTAAACTTGCAGCACTGACGGGCAGTAAGGCAAATGATCAAATGAATAAGAATGGATTTATTTCAAATCACCATGGCGGAATCCTGGGAGGAATAAGTACCGGTAATGACCTGATCTTCCGATTTGCAGTTAAACCTACTTCCTCGATCAATAAACTTCAGAAAACTGTTACAATAAACAATGAAGAGATCGAATTCAGTTCGCAGGGAAGACACGATACCTGCATAATTCCCCGCATTATACCTGTTGCAGAAGCAATGATAAAACTTGTACTGGCAGATGCACTGAGTTATCAGAAATTGATCGCAAATGAGACCCTGCAATTATCAGATTACCGGGAAGCAATTGATAAAATCGATGAGGATATATTAACAGCGCTGGGTAGAAGGCAAAAAATATCTGAACAAATCGGAAAGTTCAAGCAGGAAAATAATCTTCAAATTGAAAATAAAGATCGAGAAAAAGAATTATTCTCCCAACTTGAACAGAAAGCAAAATTGTGGAATATTGATGGATTTGTTGTCCTCAAAATTTGGCAGATCATTATTTCGGAAAGTAAAAACAAACAATGATAATTCTTTCAATACCCTATTTAGATAACGATTTCGTTTTTCAGAAATCCGAGGAAAATCCGGATCAATGGAAAGAATATCGTTTGGATTATTCCCGGGATCTACATTCATTTCCTTCCGAATTAATCAATGATAAAACAATTATTACCATTCGCAGTAAAAATGAAGGCGGAAAATACGATTTTGATCTCATTGATAAAATTGAATTTTACAGTATACTGGTTTCCAAAACAAACTGCCTTTGCGATCTGGAGATCAATGAAATAGATCAGCATGATATTTCATCAATTCCGGCTGAAAATCTTATTCTTTCCTATCATAACTTTTCTGAAGATATTGATTATAAAAAGTTAAAAGATATCATCAAAAAATTAGATTCAATCCCTTCCAAATATATAAAGATCGCCGTTAGAATCTCAAAATATAACGACCTGATAAAAATTACAAAATTAATATCCCAAACTACAAAACCGGTTATATTTGCCGGGATGGGGAAACTTGGTAAGATTAGCAGGATCTTATTCAAGCACCTTGGTGCAGATGCAACATTTATTGGCTTACCCGGTAATAATACAGCAGAAGGACAATTAATAAAGGAAGAAGTTGAATTATTTAAACTTAGATCCATTTCTGCAAATACACAGATCGGCGGGATAATTGGCGGTAGGCAAGTTGAACAATCACTCGGCATAAAATATTATAATGAGCTCTTCACTAAAGAAAAACTTGATGCTGTATATCTTCCCCTTATTACTGATGATTTTGATGATCTCTGGAATTGGATTAAAACCAGTAAGATTGATCTTTATGGATTTTCCATAACAATGCCGTATAAAAAAAAATTCGGAACCCAAAAAGGACTTGATGCAATTAATTTATTTCTGCCAAAAACTGATGAAATGTTGAATACTGATCTTATCGCATTTCAAAGATCACTGGAAATTTTATCAATCCAAAAGAACTACTCAATTCTTATAGTTGGCAGCGGAGCAACTGCTGAAACAGCATTGCAGGCACTTAATGATTTTAAAAAAGTAAATATTGCAAGCCGGAATGAATTAACCGGCAGAGCACTGGCACAAGCAGGTAAGCGTAATTTTATTTCACTTAACTTATTGAGGGACTGTCAATTTGACCTGATAATTAATTGCACGCCAATTGGCACAAACAAAGAAAATCTATTACGAACTTTTACTCTAAAACTTCCAAAAAGTGTGATCGACCTGCCATATATACAAAATAATACTTTACTAATAACTAATTGTATTGAAAATGAAGTCAAATTTATTGATGGAAATAATTTTTGGATCCTTCAGTCGAAAATCCACCAGCAAAGATTTATTATAGCAATATTGAATGAGGAGGGATAATGAAAATAAAACTCATGTCCTTTTTGTTGATCAGCTTTTTGTTTATATCATGTTCTACCGTGAATTACACGGAACAGGCAAAACTGACTCTGCAAGGTTCAGAGAAGAATAAGAAAGAACTGAAAAATGCTGCGAAATACTTCAACAAAACAGACCAGACAGACAAATTAGATGCACTTATTTTCCTTTATGAAAATATGCCGAACCATTCATATGTAAAGGTTGGTCTATTTGACGAAAATGAGGTTGAAGTTAATTGGAATTTCGAGACATTTAAAGACTACAATGAAGCAAAGACCGCAATGGACTCTCTTGAAGCGGAATTTGGCGAATTACATTGGAAAAAAAAAGAAAAGAGAATTGATCATCAAACTATAACTTCTGAATACCTCGTTGATAATATAGATCTCGCCTTTAAGGCTTGGGAAGATAAACCGTGGTCAAAAAAATATGACTATTCAATTTTCAAAGAGTATATTTTACCATATCGTGGGAGTAATGAACCGATAGAATCATGGCGTTCCTGGCGAGGTTATTTCCTGGACCGTTATAAAGATATAGCTTCACAGATGTTTGATAAAACAGATATTATAGAAGCTGCAGAGATAATAAATAACGATCTGAAAACCTGGTTTAAATTCAATGCCAAATATTATTTACATCCAACAGATCAGGGACTTTTTGAAATGCTTATGAGCAAAGAAGGAAGATGCGAAGATATGACAAATCTTTCGATCTATGCCTTAAGAGCTAATGGAATAGGAGCCACAAGTGATTACACACCGCATTGGGCAAACTCCGGCAATAATCACGCCTGGAATGTTATTGTCATGCCTGATGGAAAGCCAATTCC
>Ga0307990_1001745_pt1 | contig 18052 bp, 17 predicted proteins | sample EllFjometagen129_FD_203168 | JGI IMG/M metagenome (GOLD analysis project Ga0307990, IMG submission 203168) | Marine microbial communities from Ellis Fjord, Antarctic Ocean - #129 | ecosystem: Environmental > Aquatic > Marine > Unclassified | place: Southern Ocean | collected 2014-10-08
ATCTAAAAACATCTCGTTATCACGCCCGTCACGAAACACCGGCATTTGCCGGTTCCCTCGACACATCACATGATACGTCGCCCCCTCAAACTCAACTCTCGGCTTTCTCGGCATGCATCGAATCTATCATCCAAACCCTGCCGATCAACCAAAAACATCAATTCATAGGACTGACCCGAATGGCCGTTTCACTATGTACCCGGTTCAGACCCCCCCTTTTTTTTTACCCAACGGTGACGATCGACGGCGTGTAGTCGGAAGGCGGTTCATAACCCAGCAAGGTGATACAGGTCGCTGCCAGATTGGCAACCCCCGCATCCGCCACGTCCGCGTTCCGAACATTGGAAACTCCGGACGGGTCGAACACGATCGCCGGAACCGGATTGAGCGAATGAGCGGTCTTCGGCTTCGGCTGTCCGTTCTCATCGAGCTTCATTTCAAAAGTTTTTTTGTCGAGCTCGCACATATCATCCGAGTTTCCGTGGTCCGCGGAGCAAACCATGATGCCGTTCGTTTTCTTCAGAGCCTCCATAATTCGGCCCACACCATCGTCCACCGCTTCCACGGCTTCCTTCACGGCGTCCGTGACACCCGTGTGGCCAACCATGTCGCCATTCGGGAAGTTCAGACGGATAAATTGGTACTCGCCGCTTTCAATGGCCGCGACGACCGCATCGGTCACTTCGTCCGCCTTCATGCGCGGGGCCGTCTCGAACGGACAGACATCGGACGGAATTTCTTGCCAGGTTTCGGTTTCGAACTTGCCGGAGTTGTTTCCATTAAAGAAATAGGTCACATGGCCAAACTTCTGTGTTTCAGAAATGGCGAACTGTTTGACGCCTGCATTGGAGAGATATTCGCTCATGGTGCGATCAATCGCGGGGGGAGTGACGAGATATTTTTTCGGCACATGGAGGTCGCCATCGTACTGCATCATACCCGCATAAACGACATCCGGCTTCGGGCCGCGATCGAACTCGGTCAGTTCATCGGCTTCGAATGCTTTGGTGAGTTCCAGCGAGCGATCTCCACGGAAGTTGAAAAAGATCACGCTATCGCCATCGACAATCGGGCCGACGGGTGCGCCGTCGCGCTCAATCACAAATGCGGGCAGATCCTGATCGAGAATGCCGGGTTTTTCAGCGCGGAACGTTTCGATCGCGTCGCGCATGGACGCAAAGGTTCGGCCCTCGGCCTTCACATGCGCAGCCCAACCGCGCTCAACCATCGTCCAGTCAGCGTCGTAGCGATCCATGGTGATGTTCATGCGGCCGCCGCCGGAGGCCACACAATAGTCTACTGTGCCATCCGTATTGATCGCTGCGAGAAATGCATCGAAGCGCTCAACATAGTCGAGTGCGGAGGTCGGCGGCACGTCCCGGCCGTCAATCAGCGGATGAATGCGCGCTTTTTTAACGCCCTGCTCTTTGGCTTTCGCCAGCATCGCTTCGAGGTGGTTCAAATTGGAATGGACGTTTCCATCCGAGAACAGGCCGATGAAATGAAGCGCCGAGTTCTTTTCGTTCGCGTTGGCAACAAGCTCCTGCCAAACCGCACCCTCAAACATAGCTCCGGTTTCGATGGCGTCGCCGACCAATGCCGCACCCTGCGCGAAGACCCGCCCGCAACCAATGGCATTGTGGCCCACTTCAGAATTTCCCATGTCGCCGTCGTCCGGCAATCCGACGGCGATACCGTGTGCTTTGACTTCGCTATAGATCGCATTCTCGCGCAACCAGTCCAGATTCGGAGTGTTGGCAAGCTTCACACAATCACTTTCAGGATTCTTGCCGATGCCCACCCCGTCCATAATCACAAGAACAACGGGGCCTTCGGGGCCGCCAAAAACTGTTGATTTTTTCAATGAGTTCATCGTTTGCTTCCTTTTTTAAATCGTTTTAATCCGTGCACGAGGAAGGTAACGCCCCGCCCTGATGCCTTAAAAGTTCAAAGTGTCAAAAACTTGCAATGGAATCCCCGGCGTGTAGCATCTGCCCGATCGTTTTAATAAAGGAACTTTATGGCTAAAGAAGAAGCATTGGAATTCGAAGGGGTCGTGGAAAAGGTTCTGCCTGCCACGCTCTATAACGTGAAACTGGAGAACGGACATGTGATTCTCGCGCATATTTCTGGGAAAATGCGTAAGCATTTCATCCGGATTGCCATTGGCGACCGCGTAACTGTCGCGATGTCCCCCTACGACCTCACCAAAGGCCGCATCACCTTCCGCCACAGAAATTAAAGAGGAATGATGGAATAAGGGAATATTGGATTACTGGAGAATCCGTCTCCACTCATTTACCCATCAATCCAACACTCCAATATTCCATTCTCGACAGGAGCAAAGCGAATGGAGAAGAGAAGTCTCTGGGGAAGCAAGGTCGGGTTTCTATTGGCGGCCATCGGCTCGGCGGTCGGACTGGGCAACATCTGGCGCTTCAGCTACATGGCTTATGAAAACGGCGGCGGCGCGTTTCTGATCCCCTATCTGGTTGCCCTGCTCTGCGCCGGCATTCCGCTGATGATCCTCGAGTATTCGCTCGGCCACCGCGAAAAAGCCTCACCCCCGCTCGCATTTGCGCGCATTCATCCGCTCTGGGAACCGCTCGGCTGGTGGATGCCGGTCGTCGCCTTCTTCGGCATTAACCTCTTCTACGCCGCCGTCATCGGCTGGTGCATCAACTATTTCGGCCTCTCGCTCAACCTTGGATGGGGAGCCGACACCCAGGCTTTCTTCTTTAACGACTTCCTGCAACTCAGCGACAGCCCCTTTGCGCTCGGCGGCATTCGCTGGAATATTCTCGGGGCCACAGCCCTGGCGTGGGGAATCTGCTGGTTCATCTGCTACCGTGAAGTCAGCCGCGGCATTGAAAAAGCGAGCATGATCTTTATGCCCCTGCTGGTTGTGCTCACGCTAATCCTCGTTGGCTGGTCGCTCCAGCTCGACGGCGCGATGGAAGCCGTCAAAGAGTTCTACCTCAAAGCCGACCTTTCCAAAATCGCACTCACCACCGCCGCTGGCCGAAAAGTTTGGGTCGCAGCATTTGGACAAATCTTTTTCACCCTCTCGCTTGGCTTCGGCATCATGATCACCTATGCGAGCTACCTGCCGAAGAAAACCGACATCACCGGCAATGCGCTCATCACCTGTTTTCTAAACTGCCTCTACTCCATCGTCGCCGGATTTGCCGTCTTTGGAACCATCGGTTTCATGGCGAAGGCCAAAGGTGTTCCGTTCGAGGAGGCCATTGCCAGCGGCCCCGGCCTCGCCTTCGTCGTCTACCCCGAAGCCATTAATCAGCTCCCAATGCTCAACCAACTCTTCGGCGCGCTCTTCTTCCTCGTCCTGATCGTCGCTGGCATCTCATCTATGATTTCGCTCACCGAAGCGTTCTCCTGCTCCATCTGCGACAAATTCAGCCTGTCCCGAAAAAAAGCCACCACCCTCATCTGCTCAATCGGCCTGCTGGGAAGCATCGTCTTCTGCACCCGCGCCGGACTATTCATCCTCGATATTGTCGACCATTTCATCAACAACTACGCGCTGATCCTCGGCGGCATCGTGGAATGCCTCCTGATCGGCTGGCTCCTCAAATCACAGGTAATGCGCCGGCACGTCAATCAAACCGGCGGGGTGCGCCTGCTTCCACTTTGGGACCTGTGCGTGCGCTTCATCACCCCCGCGATATTGCTGATCGTCCTCGGCGTCGCCCTGCTGGCCGACTTTTCCGATGCCTACGAAGGCTATTCCGTCAACGCCCTGCTCTTCATCGGCGGCGGCATCCTCTTCGTCACCTGGCTCGCCTCCTTCATTCTGAGTCATATTCCGTGGAAACCGGAAAAGCTCAAAGCCGAGCATCATCCGGAAGATGAGAATCTGCTGACATAAAAGGGTCAAACGTCAGAAAGTCCAAAATCACAAGTCTAGACATTCGACCTTCAGACCTTCGACAGGGGGAATAAACATTCCCCGCTCCAATGGTTGACAAACCCTAGGCCGTTGACTAACTTCTCCGCCTTTGTGAAATAACCCTGAAATAATTCGAGGGGGTGTTATAAAATATGGCAAGTACAACATGTGAAGTGAAACTCCGCCGCGGCGAACCCGTGGAAAAAGGACTTCGTCGCCTGAAGAAGCTCCTCGATCGTGAGGGCATCATTAAGGATATGCGCGCTCGCCGGCACTATGAAAAGCCGGGCGATAAGATGCGCTTGAAACAGGCTCGTGCCCGCACTCGTGCAGCGCGCGATCGCCGCGAAGCTCGTAGTAAGTATTAATTTAAACCAAAGGTTTATGAACCATGGCAAATATTAAAAGTGCCCAGAAAAGAATTCGCTCGTCCGAAAAACGACGCGTCGGAAACCTTGCGGTCAAAACGCAGGTGAAATCGGCTCGTCGTAAAACGAACGAAGCGCTGAGCGAAGGTGTGGTTGAAACGGCGACGGAAGCCGTAAGCAGCTACAGCTCTGTTCTTGATAAAGCCGTCAAACGCGGCGTGATCAAAAAGAACACCGCTATTCGTCGCAAAACACGTGCGACGGAAGCGTTGCGCAAGTTGAGCGCATAAGTTTTCCAACATCCTGTCGCGCCGAAGCCTTCGGCGAAGGCGGATGGAAAACAAAGAAGCCGTCCTGAAAAGGGCGGCTTTTTTGTGGTCAAATATCTGAAAGTCAAAAGTCTATATCTGGAATCTAGAAGACCTTCAACGTTTAGACCTTGGACTCTTTTTCCTTACCAAGCAGCAATGGTCATGCTGATCACCTTGCGGGCGAGATCGTCTGCCGCCGTGGGCAGCGCGGCGCGCTTGCCGGACGTCAGGTCAGCGGCATACGGAAACTCGGAGTCACCCCTCACACGTGGGGTCTCGCGAATCACATCACCCGTCGCGGCATCATACAAAACCGCCGAGGCCGTCAGCGTCACCCGATATTCACGGGCCAGCGTGCCGTGCTCGCGGTCATACGCCAGCGAGTTAATACTATAATCGACCAGCGTCACCTTCAGCACCGCATCCGCGTCCTGTTCTGAGCGGAGAGCCAACCGACCGTCCATCTGAACTTCCGCGCGCATCGATTTCATCGTTTGTACTTCGATCGAGGGCTCCTCGGTTTTGTTTTCCACGATCAGAGCAACCGTCTGAATCGATTCGGGAAGGTTGCTACCGAGCTGATAGCCGGTGCAACCGGCAAAAAGAAACGAAAGAGCGAGAAGCGAGATAAGTTTTTTCATAGGCGACAGCTTAGAAGAGCGCCCCGCTCACGGTCAAGCGGATAGCCAGATCGAAAAAGCACCTCTGCACTTGATTCGCTCCCGTCCCGTCATTACCTTGGACGGGAACTATTTCTTCTGGAGAACGAATTTATGAAAAAAGTACTGATTCCGACCAAACTCAACCCCGTCGCCAAAGAACTACTCGAAGCCAACGGGAACTACACTGTTGTCCAGGATGACAGCACCGATCTAGCCACCCTTGCTTCACAAAACCCCGACACCTACGCCCTGTTCGTTCGTAGCGAAAAAGTCACAGCCGACATCATCGAGGCCCTCCCCGCCCTCAAGGTCGTCATCCGGGCCGGCGCCGGCTACAACACCATCGACATCAAAACCGCCCGCGCAAAAAAGATCGACGTTATGAACACGCCGGGCGCCAACGCCAACGCCGTGGCCGAAGAAGTGATCGCGCTGATGCTGGCCGATGCTCGCCACGTGGTTCCTGCCGATGCCTCCACCCGCGCCGGAAAATGGGAAAAGAAAAACTTTATGGGCCGCGAAGTCACCGGCAAAACCGTCGGCATCGTGGGCATGGGGGCCATTGGCCGCCTCGTTGCCAAACGCCTCAGCGGATTCGACGTCACCATCCTCGCCTTCGATCCGGTTCTCTCCGAAGAAGCCGCCGAGCGAATCGGTGTCACACTGCTCCCGCTGAACGATCTTTTCATTCAGAGCGACTACGTCTCGCTGCACATCCCCGAAAACGAACACACCAAGGGCCTCATCAATGCCGAACTGCTCGGCCTGATGAAAGACGGCGCCACACTCGTCAACTGCGCCCGCGCCGGCGTCATCAACGAAAACGACCTGCGAACCCTTAAAGAGGAAAAAGGGCTCCGCTTCCTCAACGATGTCTACGCCAAAGATGCCGAAGGCGACAAATCCGTCACCGACATCGCCGACATCATGGTGCCGCATCTCGGGGCCTCCACGCAGGAAGCCAACTACAACGCCGCCAGCCGCTCCGCCGAACAGCTCATCGACTTCGACGAAAAAGGAGTCACCTCCTACATCGTCAACCGCGACATCCCTGAAGGCCTCGACGAAACCTACGCCGACCTCACCTACACCATCGCCACCCTCGCCCGCGTCATGATCGGCACCGACACCCAGCTCAATAAAATCGAAACCAGCTTCTACGGCGAGCTCAGCCCCTTCGCCAACTGGCTCACCGTCCCCGTCGTCTGCGCCCTTAGCGAAGAATTCGACCGCTCCATGGACGAAAAAGCCGCCGTCAACTACCTCACCACCATGGGCATCGACTACGCCACCCGCGAACCCGACGCCACCAAAGGCTACGGCAACTCCATCACCGTCGACCTCATGGCCAGCATCGACGAAGAAAGCCTCAAACGCATCAGCGTGCGCGGCACCGTCACCGAAGGCCACCTCATGATCTCCCGCATCGGCGGCTTCGACGGACTCTACTTCGAGCCCAAAGGCCACCTGGCGCTCTTCACCTACGAAGACCGCCCCGGCGTCCTTAGCGAAATCGCTGGCGCCATGGCCAAAGAAGGCATCAACATTGACGACGTTCGCAACCCGCACGACGACAGCGGCGAGCGCTCCATCGCAATTCTGAAAGTCAGCGAGCCCATCTCCGAGAAAACCCTCGCCAAAATCGCCGTCAAAATTGATGCCCTCTCCTCCTGCGCCGTCTCCTTCTAGGGGAAGGCAACCGGTGCAAAGGCACAGAGTTTCCAATGTTTGTAAAATTTAACTGCCGTTTTTCCAAGGGTTGGAAAAGTAAAGCTGACCACACCTCATGAGGTGTGGTTATTTTCCGAGCCTTGGGCCTGCGTGTCCCGCCATCCCGTCTCGCCATAGTTGGACGAAGGCGGAAGGTATTCCAAAAATGAGTGAACCGAGTGGCTCAAAGAAGCGAAGCGGTAAACTTCTGCGTGTTCTGCGGGCAACCTTTTCCGATTATTTGGAAAAACCTCCCGATCTCAGTCGCTTTTTTTGAGCATGTGATAGGCGGCGGCGCGAGCGGTGTTGGCGAAGCCGCTGACGGGCACGAGCCCGATAATGGTGGGCGCAACGACAAGCTGAAAGGTTCCGTTCAGGCAGATGAGCGTCAATAGGCTCCAAAAATTCCCAATCGTCATGGCCCAGCTCTTCCGAGCCGCATCCATCATCCCGATTTCTTTTTCTTCCAACAGAATCAGGGTGACGAACAGAAGGCGGACATAAAGATAAAAGCCGGGAAGAATGAAGAGGGCAAAGGCGACTCCTTTGACGAAGGTCAGCAATAGATGTATTCCGGTGACGCGAAACAACTGCCCGGGGGTGGTTCCGTTGCGGCGGTCTTTCACCGCCGCATTGGCCCATGTGAGCAGAATGATGCTAAGCAACGCAATGAATGGAAACGCCGCCAGCAGCAATTTGGAAAGTTTCACGGTATACGCCATGCTCTCTTCCTGAGCCTCAATAAGCATCGCCTCAATTTCATCGAGCGTTCCGGTCTCCATCACGTCGACGATCTCCAAGAACACCTGTTTGAGCGCAACGGTTTCAGGATGGAGCATGATGCGCGGCCCGATTTCAAACAGAAGGATAAACGCAGAGATCAGGCAGAGGGGAATCCACCATTTGCTGAATGACTTCCACGAGAGCGAGTAGCACTTTTTCAGCGAAAACGTATTCATTCGATTTTTTTCAGTTGATGAATGTTAACTCTGAACTCCAAACCCCGAACTTTCTTTAATACTTCCAGCGAGTGCATTGGACGTAGAGCCAGGCAATCCCTTCGCCCACCACCCCCCGAAACGCGAGACTGCTCCTGCCCCAGTGACGCAGGTCGAGCCCCTCACTTTCAAGCGCAATAACTCCCAGGGGCGCCTGCGAGCCGAAGGCCTTCTTATATAAGAAGAAGGAGCGGCGGCTGTGCGCACCCAGCGTGTAAATATTGGCGGGGCACCCCAAAAGCCCCCGCGCTTCAAGGGCGCGGCGCACGGCCAGCGCGGAGGCATAGGTTCGATCCGCATCCACGTCGGGCGTGGACGCCGTCAGGATCACCCCGGAAGAAACTCCCAGTTTTTGAAGACGTGCGGTCGTGACTTCTGCATAGGTCTTTTCGTCAAAAAGGCTTCCGCCCAATTTGATGGGGCCGCCGGTAGTGATCCAAAACGTGCCGGGCTCCATTTTCGCGACCATCAGAACGAGTTCGGCATCAGGCAACCATCCCTCAATAATGGTGAGTTCGGCCTGTGGTAGCGGGTGGTTTTGGGCAAGAAATGGGTAAAGACTCCGCGACAAGCTCATCCCCGCCACGACGAGGAGCAGGAAAATCAGAAGGACGCCCCAGCGGGTCGGCCTCCAAACTTCGGTTTTTCGTACAAGTTTCATTCGTGAGGTTATAGCGTTTAAAGCAGGCGGGATCAATTTTTTCGGAATACGAGGGCATCCGACTCGAGATGCACGATTGAATGGCCCCGTCCCGAGATTCTCGATCCGATCCGAATCTTTCTGAAATCTTTAGGCTCAGAGGGGGTTGACACAGACTACCCCCTCGTATATTTTCCCCGCCTTGCAATTGAAACAGGAAAGAATTTGATGAAGACATTTGTAGCAAACGAAAATGATATTCAGCGCGAGTGGTTTATAGTGGACGCCGCCGACAAATCAACGGGGCGTTTGGCGGTAGTAATTGCCAACGTCCTCCGCGGACGCAATAAGCCGACCTATACCCCTCACGTAGATACGGGCGCCTTTGTGGTCGTTGTAAACGTCGAAAAGATCAAGCTGACCGGAAATAAAGAAGAAGGCAAAATCTACCAAGATTACAGCGGATACCCGGGCGGTCTCCAGCAACGCTCTGCTTCGAAGATCCGTGCGATCCACCCAGAACGGATCATCATGCAGGCTGTAGAAGGCATGCTTCCGAAAAACCGCATGAGCCGCAAAACGATGACACGCCTGAAAGTCTACGTTGGACCGGATCATCCGCACGAGGCGCAAAACGTGCAAACTCTCGAATTTAACGGATAATTGAAGGAATCATTATGGTAGCAGCAAAAAAAGTTATTGAATTTTCCGCCACAGGCCGGCGCAAAACCTCCGTGGCTCGCGTCCGCCTCGTCAAAGGAACAGGCAAAGTCATCGTGAACGGAAAAGACGTCAAAGACTATTTTGATACCCGCGACATGATCGAAACGGCATCCCGCCCGTTGGTGCTCACCGAGCGCGCAGATCAGTACGACATGACCGCAGCGGTCAAAGGCGGCGGCAAAGTCGGCCAGTCCGGCGCAGTGGCCCACGGACTTTCCCGTGCGCTCATCGTTGCGGAAGACGAATTGAGACCTATTCTGAAAAAGAACGGCTTCCTCACACGCGATGCTCGCATGAAAGAACGTAACAAGCCGGGTCAGCCAGGTGCACGCAAACGCTTCCAGTTCTCGAAACGTTAATCTCGAGAATCAGAGTGTTCGAAGTCCCGGCCTCCCGCCGGGACTTTTTTTGTTCCGGTCATCCGCATTTAGGTATAGGCTCCCCCCTCGAATTAAAGGATGAACCATGAAAACACTCCCTCTTCCTAAGGGATTTTCTGCGGCCGGAATCGCCGCAGGAATCAAAAAGAAAAAAAGCAAAGATATGGCTCTGATCGTCTCCGACGTTCCGGCCGTCAGTGCCGCGGTTTTTACCACCAACCAGATCAAAGCCGCTCCGGTCAACTGGGGCATCCAGGTCGTTGAGCACGTTGGTGCCCGGGCCATTGTGCTGAATAGCGGAAATGCCAATGCCTGCACCGGACCGCAGGGCATGATCGACACCGAAGCAACCGCTCAACTCGCAGCGAAGCATCTATGCGTGGAACCCAAAAACGTCTTTGTCTGCTCCACCGGCACCATTGGCAAGCCCCTGCCCATGGACAAAGTCACCGCCGGAGTCGAAACTCTCTTCGAAAACCTCTCCCCGGGAAACGGGATGGACGCCGCCGAGGCCATGATGACCACCGATCTGGTCTCCAAAAGCCTCACCGTCGAGATTGAAATCGGCGGCAAGCCCGTACGGATCACCGGACTCGCCAAAGGCTCCGGCATGATTGAACCCAATATGGCCACCATGCTAGGCTTCATTCTGACCGATGCAGCTGTTGAAAAACATGCCCTACAGTGCGCGCTCCGGTTCGCCACCGACACCAGCTTCAACCGGATCAGTGTCGATGGCGACCAAAGCACCAACGATACGGTAATTGCCTTGGCCAACGGCAGCGCGGGCAACGAAATCCTCACGCAGGATTCCGAAGACTGGCACCTGTTTTTCCTGACTCTAGAAAAAATGCTTTTTGAGCTGGCGATGATGATCGTCAAAGACGGCGAAGGCGCCACCAAAGTGGTGACCGTTCGGGTGATCGGTGCCGCCAGTAATGGCGAGGCCGACGAAGCCGCACGGGCGGTCGCCAACTCCATGCTCAACAAGACGGCCTGGGCGGGAACGCGGCCCAACTGGGGCCGGGTCATGGACGCCATCGGCTACTCCCACGCGCAGGTGCAGGAAGACCGGGTCGACATCGCCTACGACGCCGTACCGCTGGTGCGGGACGGACAGGCCTGCGCGGAAGCCTCCGAGACCGATGCCATTGCGGTGGTCTCGCAGGAGGCCTTCACCATCCACATTAATTTAAATCTCGGCGACGGCGAAGCCGTGGTCTACACCTGCAACTGCACTGAAAAGTATGTCCAGATCAACGTCGAATAAGGAACTCCCATGCAGCAAATGATTGAAAAAGCCTCCGTTCTGGTCGAAGCCCTCCCCTACATTCAAAAGTTTCGGAGCGACACCATCGTTGTCAAATTCGGTGGCAGCATCATGGAAAGCGAAATCGGCTACCGGAACATCCTTAAAGATGTCGCCTTCATGGAATGCGTCGGCCTGCAACCCGTCCTCGTGCACGGCGGCGGCAAGGCCGTTTCCAAAAAGATGCGGGAAGCTCACATCCAGCCCACCTTTATCCACGGCCTGCGGGTCACCGACAAAGCGACCATCGGCGTAGTCGAAAGCGTCCTCAATGGCGAAGTGAATCCGCATCTGGTGGAGATCATTGAGAACTATGGCGGCAAAGCCCGGGGCATCCACGGCGAAGACATCATCAAAGTCAAAAAGCATGTCGGCATCGACCCCGAAACACAGGAAGAACTCGACTGGGGCTACGTCGGCAAGGTGATCGACGTCGATATCGAGCCCATTGTTGCCTATCTCCATTCAGACATCATTCCGGTCATCACGCCGCTGGGCCGGGGCGAAGACGGCAAGCTCTACAACGTCAATGCCGACGAAGTCGCCAACGCCGTTGCGCGGGCGCTCAAAGCGCGGAAGCTCGTGTTCCTCAGCGACGTGCCCGGCCTCATGAAAGACCAGACGGATCCAACCTCTCTGATCACCAGCCTACAGGTCAACGAAGTCGAAGATTTGATTGCCCGGGGCATCATTTCCGGAGGCATGCTTCCGAAAATCACCGGAGCGGTCGAAGCGCTCAAAGCCGATGTGGACAAAGTGCATATCATCGACGCCTCCCTGCCCCACTCCCTCCTGCTTGAACTCTTTACCGACCAAGGCGTCGGAACCGAAATTATCCATTCATCGGAAGTCTAAAATGAACACCACTGAAATTTCTGATTTGCAGAAAAAATATTTGATCCCGACCTACGCGCCGGAGCTGGCACTCGTCAAAGGCTCCGGAACTAAGGTGTGGGACGCCGAAGGAAACGAATACCTCGACTTCCTTGCCGGCATCGCTGTGCTCAACGTGGGCCACTGCCACCCGAATGTCGTCATCGCCATTCAAAAGCAGGCCGCCAAACTGATGCACGTCTCCAATCTCTACTACAACGAACGGCAGCCGCAGCTCGCCGAAAAACTCTCTGCGGCGGCGGGCGGCGGAAAATGCTTCTTCTGCAACTCCGGTGCCGAAGCCAACGAAGGGCTGATCAAGCTCGCACGGCTTCATGGGTCGGCCAGCGGGAAGTTCGAAGTCATCACCATGAAGAACTCCTTTCACGGCCGGACGCTCGCCACGCTCGCCGCCACCGGACAGGAAAAAGTGCAGAAAGGCTTCGCGCCCCTACCCACAGGATTTGTCTACGCCGAATTCAACAACCTCGACTCGGTCAAGGCCGCGATCACCGACCAGACCGCCGCGATTCTCGTCGAAGCGGTACAGGGCGAAGGCGGCGTCATCCCCGCTGAGGAAAGCTTCCTGACCGGCTTGCGGACCCTATGCGATGAGAAAGACATTCTGCTTCTCCTCGACGAAGTACAGACCGGTATTGGACGGACCGGTCACTGGTTCGGCTTTCAGGGCTACGGCATTCAGCCCGATGCCTTCTCGCTCGCGAAAGGCCTCGGCAACGGCTTCCCGATCGGTGCCATCGTTGCCGCGCCCAAGGTCGCCGATGTCTTCCAGCCCGGCCACCACGCCACCACCTTCGGCGGCACGCCGCTGGCCTGCGCCGCCGCCATCGCCGTACTCGACACCATCGAACAGGAAAATCTGCTCGAAAACACCCAGGCGATGGGTAAGCTACTGCTCGAAAAATTGAAAGAGATTGCCGATCAGTACGACTGGATCGAAGGCGCACGGGGAACCGGCCTCATGGTCGGGCTTGTTTTGAATGACAGCGCCCTCCCGCTCCAAAAACTATTGCAGAAAAAAGGACTGCTCTGCCTTGCCACCGCCGTACGGGTTCTACGGATGCTTCCGCCGCTCACCGTCACCCCTAAAGAAATTGAACAAGCCGCCGCCCTCGTAGCCGAAGCGTGCAAAGAAATTGATGAATGCTAAGTGAGGACTGATGAGTTTAAAAAACGCTCCCCCTTCACGCTTCAAAAAGGAAAACCATGACTAAAGAAACCTTTCAGATTAAGCCCCACGAAGATGGCCTCACGCTCCTTGAAGTGCTCGCCGATCGTTTGCGCTGCTCGAAAAAACAGGCCAAAGCCCTGCTCGATAACAAACAGGTGTTCGTCAACGAACAGCGCGTTTGGATGGCGAAGCATCTTGTAGAGCGCAAAGACATCATCGAAACCGTTCGCCCTGAAACCAAAACACAGAAAACCCAGATCCTCAAAAGAGCGGGCGACATCCTCATCGTCAATAAACCGGCCGGAATCGTCACCAACGGATCGGCCAAAAGCCTTGAGGTGAAATTGCAGCGCGAACTGGGCAACCCCGAGTGTTGCGCCGTGCATCGCCTCGACCGCGAAACCTCCGGCTGTGTCATTTTCGCCAAAAACGCCGCCGCCAAAGAAGCGATGATCCCCTTCTTCAAAGATCAAAAGGTTATCAAAATCTACCGCGCCATCGTGAGCGGACGCGTCTCCGACAACCTGCAAACCATCACACGCGATATCGACGGACAGTCGGCCACGACTCTGATACACGTGCTCGACCGCACCCCGCGCTCCAGCTACCTTGAACTCCGTATCAAAACCGGCCGCACCCATCAGATCCGCAAGCATCTGGCCGCTGTTCGGCACCCCGTACTCGGCGACAAAGGCTACGCCGGCTCCAAAGGGCTCGAAGAAATCATCCGCACCCTTCCGCGCCAGATGCTCCACGCCTACAAACTGGTTCTCCCCCACCCCAACGATCCGGAACAGCCCCTCCGCATCTCCGCGCCCGTTCCCACCGACTTCCGCGACACCCTGAAGGCGCTGAGACTAAAATAATAAAAATATGCTGACCCTACTCCTCACCCTCATTGCCGTACTCATCGTCTCCGGATTGTGCTCCGGCACCGAAGCCGCTCTGTTCTCCGTGCCGCTCCTGCGCGTTCGCGAACTCGCTCGATCCAAGAAGCGCGGTGCCAAAACGCTCCTGAAGATCCGGCAGAAAATGAACCGGCCCATCACCACCATCGTCATCCTAAACAACATAGCGAATATTGGCGGGAGCATCCTCATCGGGAGTCTCGCGGCGGACGTACTGGGCAACCACATGATCGGCTACTTCTCCGGCGGGTTTACCCTGCTGGTCATCATCGCCTCAGAAATCATCCCGAAAACCATCGGGGAAAGTCACTCCGAGAAAATTTCTCTAGCGATCGCCCAGCCACTGCTCGGCCTCTCGCGCCTGTTCACGCCGCTCGTCTGGTGCATCGACAAAATCACCGCCCCGTTCGCCAGCAAAGCCACGCGCTACTCCACCAACGAATCACAAATCAAACTGCTGGCACGGATTGGAAAGCTCGAAGGCGTCATCGAAGATGATGAATCCGAAATGATCCAACGCATCTTCGACCTCAACGACATCTGTGCCGAAGACCTCATGACCCCCCGCGTCGCCATCACCTGCCTACAAAACACCCAAACCCTGGGCGAAGCCAAAGACTTCATTCGAGCCTCTCAGCATAGCCGGATCGTCGTCACCGGCGAAAACCGCGATGAAATCGTCGGGATCGTCTTCAAAGATGAACTGCTCGACGCCATGGTCGACGAAAAATACAACCAGCCCATCTCCGACTTCGCCCACCCCGCCCAGTTCGTCGCTGAATCCACCCGTGCCGACCGCCTGCTCGTCTCCTTCCAGGAGCGCCGCCAGCATCTCGCCGTCGTCACCGATGAATATGGCGGCGTCTCCGGCGTCGTCTCCCTCGAAGACGTCCTCGAAATCCTCACCGGGGAAATTGTCGACGAAACCGATACCGTCGTCGACCTACAGGCCTTCGCAAAAAAACACTCCTCGCACTAGAGGATGGTGCAGAGGCAACAGGTGCAGAGGCAACAGGCACAGAGGTTCAAAACAACAGCGGCAAAGCCCCCTCTCTCTCAACAACCCCTAGTCTGACGCATATATCGTATTACGATATATCGCCCGAAACCCAGACAACTTCTTATCCCTCGCAGAGGCGCAGAGGTCGCAGAGTTTTCAACGTGGAAGAGGCATCCTTGCCTCTGGCCAGCTGCAAGGATGCCGCTTCCACCTTCACGATTCCAAGCCTTGGAACCAACTGCGTTGGATTTTCTGACATTTTTCCAACCCTTGGACCTGCGTGTCCCGCCGTAGCCTTGGCGAAGGGGGAAGGTATTCTGAGCAGGCGTATCCGCCAACTGGCTGGCGCTATTGCGACGGCAACGCAACGAGCCGACCACCGGGAGACGGGCTTTGCTATTGCAAAGCAATGAAACGAAGTGGAATGGCAACTGAAGTGGCAAAGTGCTTTTTGTATTCCAAAAAGAAGCGATCTGAAAGAGAGCGGCAAAATTCGGATTAAACTTTTCCAGACATTGGAAAATGGTGTAGCCTCCGACTCAACGAAAACGGAGTTCCCATCGACTGAGACGCTCTTGAGACCTCCTCTTCCATGTCGAGATATTTTGAACTAACACCGAAAAGGATCACCATGAAAAAAGTCGCACTGTTTCTTCTGGCCGCCCTTTTACTTCCGCTGTGCGTCTCGGCACAGGAAGAGCCTTCAGATGAAGGCTATTTCCTCACCCTAAAACAAAAGGGCCAGCTGATCGGCCGCGGCCGCATTCAGGATGCCAAAGACAATTGGTATGATATCTCGATCTGCCCCGGATATACCCATCCTGTTCAATACGGAAAGAAAAACATGAAGCAGGCCGGCCGCAATTTAAAAGAATACATCCAAAAGAAAAAATACAAAAACATCCGGAGGCATAGCGGTGACGCGTTCGACTGGGCCTTCAAAGACTGTTTGCACGACTACGTATGGAAAGGCACCGGCAAAGAATGGAAAAAGAATTTTTCCTCTGCAAAAACCCGAACCGAAAAACGGGTCTTCGGATGGTGGCTTTCCTATCCGTGGGCGATGATGCAAAGCTCCATGGACAACGTCGTTCGCATCCCGACCGGACTCACCGGAACAGCGCTTGGAGCCGCGTGGGGCGGAGCGGTTGTTCCGGTTGCCGGCATGACCGACTCTTCAATCAAAGGTGCCTGGAACGGTGGCGCAGAGGGAATTGCCCTTCCAGCAACCGGACTGGCTTGGAACACCGTCGTCTCACCTCCAATGGCCCTCTTCGGACAAAAACCGGCAAAAAAACGCGTCGACGGATTCTGGGTCCGCTCTGTCTCCTCCAGCAAAAACTATAAACCGAACCCAAAAGAACTTTCCGACCTGATTGCATGGGGCACCCTTCTTCAGAACGAACTCACCGCATATAAAGAGCAACGAATTGCGGTCGCCAAAAACCAGACCGCTCAAATCAAAGCGACTTATGAAGAGCAAAAACGGATTCGGGAAGATACATTCGACGAAAGAAAATCCATTGACCGGCGGGAAAAGGCACGCGTGCAAGAGCTCCTGAGCTCCCCAGAAGCCAACCCTCAAGAATGGTCTGCATTGGATGTCCGGGAAAATCAAAGCGCCATCCGCCAGCAACTGGGAAAACGAACCGGACTTTCCAAAACAGAACAATCCGAAATCCTCCGCCTTCTCAGGAAATATCCCCCGAACGACCCGAAACCTTCTGAAGAGCGCACCGCGCGCAAAACAGATCCGGCCCAGGAAGCAATCAAGGTCCTCAAAACCGTTCCCGGCGACATCTAAACCGCACACATTCTTCAACGTGAACGCGGGGGCCCTCCGCGTCCATCCAGTTTAAGAAACACGATGAGGGTTCATCTGACTTGCTTGTTCTGCATCCCTAAAGAAGCAACCAACTGATCCAGCATTCCGCCGGGCGTACAATGAGGAATCCACAGACGATCTGCCTGCCGCATCACGAACTCATTACGCCGCCGGGCGGAAGCGAGAGACGCATCAGCCCCAGCGGTTTCAACAACCAACAGCCGATTTTCCTTCAGAGCGCCCTCAAATGGCATTAGGGAGGCCTCGGCAATCGGCCACGCCGGACAGTAAATAATGCGGGCTCTGCGAGCCTGCAATGCCGCGAAAATCTCTTTCTCCGGCGGAGAATGGAATCCACTGATATAAACCGCATCATCATCCACAGGCGGCGTGCAATTCACACCAGCGGGAATATTCCTCGAACACAATATTCCAATCCTTGGAAAATTCCACAACGCCGGGTTACCCGCCGCGCGCACAGACCCGCCCACCACAGGCAAATCAACCGGCGTCTTCCACGGATTCATTCGAATATAGATACGCGTGCGTTCCAGCTCTTCGGCATCGCGGATGATCCGCTCATAATAATTCCGATGCCAAATTGTACGGGCGGGATGAATCCCGTCCCGATGAAATTTCCGCGAGACGGCAGCCTTAAATGCGCCGATCACATCGCCCAGCGCCTCTCCGCGATCCAGCCGAACCAACGCATGGAAATGATCGGGCATCACCACAAACTCATCCAAATGAACCTGCGCGCGCAACTGCGCCGTACGCAGCCATTCTTCTTCAATAATTTTCTGCCAGAGCACGGGCGAGATGCCTCTCGCCCCGACCCAATCCCGATGCGCACAAATCGTGACGAAATACATCCCGCCGCCTGAATAATCATGCGTGTTCAAACGGATCGACCGGCGATGATGTTTCTCTGGATCGTAGTTTCCAGCCATTGGAAACTTCTTACAGGATTTTTCCAAGGTTTGGAAGCAGGCTGAGCCTGCACCCCATAATTTTTCCAAACCTTAGAAACTTCTGTGTTTTTCTGCGCCCTTCTGCGGTCAAACTCTTCTCTCCCCGGCCAAAGTGCGTCATTTTGGCGCACGGGCGTGTGTTAGTGGGACAGGATGTGTCATAAAGTTTCCAATGCTTGGAAACGTTGTTTTCTATAACTCATTCATCATTAACAACTAAAAACTCATCGCTGTCTTCTGGCACACTTGGTGCTCTCTTGTGAGTCGAATTC
>Ga0307990_1001747_pt1 | contig 18050 bp, 13 predicted proteins | sample EllFjometagen129_FD_203168 | JGI IMG/M metagenome (GOLD analysis project Ga0307990, IMG submission 203168) | Marine microbial communities from Ellis Fjord, Antarctic Ocean - #129 | ecosystem: Environmental > Aquatic > Marine > Unclassified | place: Southern Ocean | collected 2014-10-08
TGGCGTCCGGTTAGAATGTATTGCCCGCGTTCTTTTGTCGCATCGGCCATTCCTTGAATATAGGAGAGCAGTTCCGGGACCCGTTGAACTTCATCAATGATCATCGGGGCGGGATACTGTTTAAAGAAGGCGCGGGCATCTTCTGTAGCCAGTCGGCGGGTATCCGGGTCTTCCAGATTGCAATAGGTGTGCTTTGGAAATTGCATTTTGGCCAGCGTAGTTTTCCCCGACTGTCGCGGCCCGGAGATCGTCACAACCGGATATTCCTTCGCCACCTGCTCCAGTTCCTTCTGAATCGTTCGTTTAATCATGCCGTTTTTATACATTTTTGAAGTTGAAAGTCAAATCCGTATAATTCTCAATGAATGAGATGCTCCGTGTGGAGCAAACATTCCTGTCTGCGCATTGACATGCAGAGGAAAACTCCATCCATGCCAACCGGATTTCCAAGGATGTAGAGTTGGCTCTCAGAGCCAATGCACCCGCACCAAATAGAATGGCGTTCCGATATTTTGAAATACGAATCGTTCCGCAGGATTCTGCAGGATTTCCGTCTTTCGTCCTCATTTAACACAGTTGGAACGATGAGGGTTGTCATCGGGGCACTGAAATCGCTCGATCTCTCTATGTCCGACTGGCACCGTTATCCTGAGAGAAAATCAGGAGAAGATGCATGAGTGCTGACGGGCGTGAGAACTTTATTTCGGAATCAGATTATCGAGCAGGGCTAAAATGCCCAAAATGGTTATGGGTTCGCTGCAATGATCCCAAACGGAAGTCTTTTTCAGACCAAGGTCATCCTCCGTGGTAGCTGAAGCGGGAGGGTGTAGAGGCTTGGGCCCGATTATTGTATCCCGATGGTGTTGAAATTGGATGTGATCAGAACATAAGGAAAATGGCGGAAAAAACGTCGTTAGCGATGCGGTTGCGAAAGCCGGTTTTCGGAGCGTTGTTTCAGTGCGATGCTGCGGTTGCAACTGTCGATATTCTGATGCCGTCCGGGAAGAATGCCTGGGATTTGATCAAGGTGAATGCCGTGACAGGAGTTTATCCTTCATTTCTGACAGATATTCCCTTCCAAAAACAGTGTTGCGAGTCGGCAGGCATCGAGGTCAACCGGTGCTTCGTGATGCATTTAAATAGTCGGTTTGTGCGCAACGGCGAGATGGATGCACAAGAGCTTTTGATAAAGACGGACGTGACGGAGAAAGTCGCAGGAAAATCGTCTGAGGTTCGGGAGCAAAAGGATCGTATGTGCGAAATCATTGCGAATCCTAATTGTCCGGAGCTAGATGTCGTGAACGAGTGCTCGCAATTCTCTGGAGGCTGCCCCCTGTATGGGGAATGCTGGTCATTTCTTCCCGAAAAAGACTGCATTGATGCGTTGGTTGCGGGGTCGCTAAGCGTGGATTATTTCTCCAAAATTCTTTCGTTAATTCGAAAGGGGATCATGAGTATTCATGATCTGCCGGATGACTTTCCCCTGGGGCGAAGGGCGTCTATACAGCGTGAAGCCGTTTTAACGCAACGGCCTCACGTCGATAAGTCAGCCATTGAAACCTTTCTGTCCTGTCTGAGCTTCCCTCAGTATTATCTCAAACTTGATGAGTTCACGGCGGTTGTTCCACTATACAATATGATGCACCCTTTCGAGAGTGTTCCGTTTCATTTTTCGCTCCATATCTTGAGATCATATGATTCCGAACCAGAGCATATTGAGTTCTTGGCGACAGAAGAAACTGATCCGCGCAGGGAACTCATCGCGGCATTAAAAGAATCAATCAAGCCAGAGGGTATGTTAGTGACGGAGTTTGGGTTTGAGGCAGGGCGCTTGAGAAAATCTGTCGAAGCATTTCCTGAATATCGATCATTTGTTGAAGGATTGATTTCTCGTTCTATAGGGCTGAACTCCCTGTTTAATGATTTTCATTATTATCACCCGGATCAGCAGGGGACGGTCTCCCTCTGCAGTCTGTTGCCCGTATTGGTTCCCGACTTCCCACTGGATAATATGGAAAAGGGGCGGGTTTCTATCAATGAATATGCGCGTGTGACATTTGGAGATTGCTCTCCTCAAGAGCGGTTACACGATGTCCTCACCGTGTTCAGTCTTGTGCAGGGAGAACGCGGTGAGGACACCGCATCTACGTTTAATTACGTCTGTAGTGCGCAATCATTGGTCAAGAAAACTGTGTGTGCCTATGCAACAGGGTACTGAAGCAACTCATAGAGGTTGCGGTAGTAGCCGTCGCGGGCCATGAGTTCGTCGTGGGTGCCAGAGTCGATGAGCTCGCCGTGGCGCATAACGAGGATGCGGTCGGCGTTGCGGATGGTGGAGAGGCGGTGAGCAATGACAATACTGGTGCGTTCCTGGGTCAATTTACCGAGCGCATCCTGAATGAGCATTTCGGTGGCGGTGTCGATGGAAGCGGTGGCTTCGTCGAGGATGAAGAGCAGGCCGGGGTTCTGCGCCAGCGCGCGCGCCATCGCCAACAGTTGTTTCTGCCCGAGCGAGAGTCCACCACCGCGCTCGTTGAGTTTGGTGTCGTAGCCCTTCGGAAGCGCGCTGATAAATTTATCGGCATTGACGGCTTTTGCGGCGCGAATGAGATCGTCGCGGGTCAGGTCGGGATTAAGCAGAGAAATATTGTCGGCCACCGATGCGGCAAAGATGAACGGGTCCTGAAATACATAGCCGATGAGGTTGCGCAGATCCTCTTTGCGGAAGGAGCGGATGTCTTGGCCACCGATGGTGATGCGTCCGGTCTGCACGTCGTAGAAGCGGCCGATCAGGTTGATGAGGGTGCTTTTCCCCGCACCGGTCGCGCCGACCACCGCCAACACCTGCCCCGGCTCGACGGTGAAGCTGATGTTTTTGAGCACCGGGTTGTTTTCTTGGTAGGCGAAGCTGACGTTTTCAAAGGTGATGGCTCCCGCGATTTTTTCGAGAGGGAACGGGCTCACCGGGTCGGTGATTTCTTCGGGTGTATCCATCAATGCGAAGAGCCGCTCGGCGGAGGCCATGGCGATCTGGAAGGAGCCGGCTTTATCGGAGAGCGATCCAAGCGGTCGGAAAAAATCGCGGATGTAGGCCAGGAAAGCGATGAGCGCGCCAACGGTCAGCGGGTTGCCGCCTTTGAGCAACCAGAAACCACCCGCCGCTAGAATGACAGCCGCGGTAACGGCCTGTCCGGTTTCAATGACGGGGAAATAGATGCTGAACCAGCGCACCTCTTCGAAGTGCGCCTGCCGCAGGTCGTCATTGCGGCCGTCGAATTCTTTGCGGACGGAGGGCTCGCGGTTAAACAGCTGAATAGTGGTGATGCCGGTGATGTCTTCCTGCGTCAGCGCATTGAGCGCAGCCTGCCGTTTGCGGATCATTCGGTTGGCGTTGCGCAACTTGTGGTTCACTAGAAAGAGTAGAGCAAACAGCGGCGGCAGGAGCAGGAACAGAACCAGCGAGAGGCGCGGGCTGATCACCAGCATATAGGCCATGATGCCGAACAGCATGAATAGGTCGGCGATGGTGCCGGCGACGCCATCGGTGACGAAGGCCTGCAACCGTTCGATGTCGGAGGTGACGCGGGTGAGCAGTGTGCCAACCGGCGTGCGGTCGAACCAGGCCTGCTGCATGCGCAGGGCCTTACGAAATACATCCACGCGCAGGTCGTAGACAATCCGCTGGCCGATCCATGCGGTGAGCATTCCCTGCGCGTAGCGCAGGATATACCCGAAGGCAGCAATACCCAGATAGGTCAGGCTGATCTGCCGGAGCAGATCCAGTCGACCGGTGGCCAGCGCAGCGGTATCGAGCAGACAGGAGTCGGTCATGTGTTTAATCAGCACCGGCAGATAGTTGATGAGCGCGGAAACCGCCAAAACCAGAACCAGCGAAAGCAGCAGCCACGGCCAGTACGGCAGAGCGTAGCGCAACAGGCGGCGGGCGAGCCCGCGTTTGGGAGTGTCGGCTGACGCGCTCATTCGTCCGCCTCCAGTTGCTGCTGAATCTGTTGCAGGGTATTGAGCTCGGAATAGTATCCCGGCTGCGCGATCAACTCGTCGTGCGTGCCGCGCTGGGTGATGCGCCCCTCTTCGATCACGATGATTTCATCGGTATAGTGCAGAGTCGAAATACGGTGGCTGACAAACAGACAGGTGCGGTCGCGCATCACCGGCTGAAGCTTCTGCATAATAGACGCTTCGGTCTGTGTATCGACCGCAGAGAGTACGTCATCGAGAATTAGAATCTGCGGTTTACGGGCGACTGCGCGGCTGATGGAGGTACGCTGGCGCTGCCCGCCGGAAAGCGTTACGCCACGCTCGCCGAGCACGGTGCCATACCCTTCCGGAAAACTCTCCACTTCGTCGTGCAGGTGGGCCACTTCAGAGGCCCAATGGACAACTGCCTCGTCGGGGTCATCGAGCCCAAAGGCAATGTTCTGTTCGAGCGTCTGCGAAAACAAAATCGGCTCCTGTTCAGCGAAACCAATCTGGCGGCGCAGCGTTTCGAGCGGGATAGTTTTTGCCGAATGGCCACCGACCAACAGTTCGCCACCGGTCGGATCAGCCAGTCGCGCGACGAGCGAAACCAGCAGGGTTTTGCCGCTGCCGGTCGGACCGGTGATGCCGAGCGTTTGACCGGCAGGCAGGTCTAGGGTGATATCTTTCAGTAACGGTGCACCGCCGATTTCGAGCGAAACATTGCGCCAATCGAGCGAGCCGTCGAGGGTTTGGATGGAGTGATCCGTCTGTTCCGTATCGGCAATTTGCGGCAGACTGGCGAACAGTTCCTGAATGCGCTGCCAGCTCACCTTTCCGCGCTGAACGAGGCCGAGCATCCAGCTAAGCGAAAGCAACGGCCACTGGAGGTAGAGCAGATACTGCAGAAACTGCACCACGATACCGACGCTCAGCGTACCCTCGACCACCTGCCGCCCGCCGAAGTAAAGCAACATCAGCGTGCCGATACTGAACCAGAATGCCATCATCGGCCACAAAAACTGACGGATCGCCTGCACGCCGATTTCTTTGTTCGCCAACTCGCGGCTCGCGTTCTCAAACAACCGGTTGCGCCGCGATTCGAGCGCAAACCCTTTGATGCAGCGGATGCCGGCAAAACTTTCCTGCGCAAAATTCGACAGCTCCGACACCTGCTCCTGAAGCTCTTTTTGACGGCGGCGGATCACGTTGAAAATCAAGAAAAAGAGGATCGAGATTGGCAAGTAGAGGCCAAAAATCAGCAACGCCAGTTTCGGGGCAATCCAGAACATTACAATCGATGCAAACAGCAGCGCGATGATGGTGCGAATGCCCTGCAAAAAACCCTGGCCGATAGCGCTGCGCACCACGGTCAGGTCGGAGGACATACGCGTCATCAAATCGCCAGTTCGTTCGCCGCGGAAAAAGGCCGGGTCGAGCCGGGTCAGGTGCGCAAACAGATCGCGCCGCACATCGTATTCCACCTGATGGGACATTTTCTGCGGCAAGCGGCGCAACTCGCGGGCGAACCAGGTGGTTAGTGCGGCCAGCGCCAGATAGATCAACACATAGCGAGTCAGCTCGCCGGACGTCAGCGTGTTCTCCGTTAGTCCGTCGATACCTAGTCGGATGATATAGGGCATCAGCAGGTTGATGCCCACCGTGACCAGCGCGCACAGCGCAGTCAGCACAATGCTGCGCTTGTGCTGTGCGAGGTAGCTCTTCAGGCTGACGGGTTTGATATTCAAGCCCCCAAAACTAAAGCCTCCCCCCTGAAATACAAGCGCAGAGGAAGGCAGAGCCTTCACCCACCTATTTTTTCAACGAATTAGGAAAGCAACAAGTCCATATCCATCATCCGGCGGTTCTCCCCATTCGCTGCTTTATGTCATTTTTAAAAAAATGATCTTTGCTACATTGAGGTCATGAAGAAACTTTTTTTGATTCTGCTTCTCGGCTTCTGTGTTTATGCCCCGACCGCCCTGAGCGGCCCGATCGAACAAGCTTATGAAAAACACCAAAGCAATGTTCAGGTGCAGGGTAGCGGAACGGTCACAAAAGTTTTATCGGATGATAACAACGGCTCGCGGCACCAGCGGTTTATTCTAAAACTGACTTCCGGCCAAACCCTACTGATTGCGCACAACATCGATATCGCCCCGCGCATCCCCGGCCTCGCAAACGGCGACCGGATCGATTTTTATGGCGAGTACGAATGGAACAGCAAAGGCGGAGTCATCCACTGGACGCACCGCGATCCGAACGGGAAACACCCTGGCGGCTGGCTGAAGCATCGCGGCCAAACCTACCAGTAAGCCAAGTTAAGAACCCTCAACGCAGAGACGCTGAGGCCGCAGAGTTCCGCTAAGCAATTTCTCTGCGGCCCTTTGCGCTCATTGCGCCTTTGCGTTCAATCTTCCAATGGTTGGAAACCGGCAACGAAAGAAATGTTTGTCATTTACAAGTACCACAATCGTCATTAAACTCCACCCCAAAAAACGACCGTTGCTCATTCAACGTTGGGTTTAAATATGTATGAAAAAATCATCCTTAGCTTTATTATCTTCTTTGCGGTCATCGCTGGGGCGACCTGTTTTTGGATGAAGCCGGTGTCCTTTGAATTTAATGATGTCAAATCTGTTAAGCTAACTGGCTTTTTTATATCAGAAGAAGATGTCACGGCCCGTCGTGAATACGATGTGACTGAAAACAAATATGACCATTTATTAGATTTGTTCTCAGTTGGGCAACGAATGCTTCCAGAGAAGGGAAAGCCTTTAGGCGCTATCACCGTAAATTCTGCGACAGGGGAAGATGTAATAGTAATTTGGCACAGCGATGATGAGAAAGATTGCATTTTCGAAATTGATGGCAAACTTTTTAGTGGAGCTAACTCGTTGAGTGTGAGAACTGCGATACTTGAAAGTGTTAAGCCGAAAGAGGGTGAGACTTTAGAGCCCAATCCGCTCATGGGAAAAGATAGAATAAATAATATAAGAACACAATAACCCACCCAGAGCGCGAACCCTACTTGAATAACGCTCGGCGATTCGGTCGAAGATTGATTCCCAAGCGGGTCACGCAAACGTTCAACCATCCACCATTCCGCTAATCCATTATTCCACTCTTACCTTATCCAACCACCGCCGAGGCATTCGGTGTCGGAAAAGACAACGGCGGCCTGGCCGGGAGTAAGCGCGAATTGGGGCTGGTCGAAACGAACACGAAATTCGGTGTCACTGATTTTTTCAATGGCGGCGGGTGCACCGGAATGGCCGTAACGTGGTTGGACGGTGAAAGCAGAATAACCCACCCCGCCGTTCCGGCACCCCTCCGCTGGAGGGGATTTTAAAAGCGACTTGCCTTCGGGACACAGGCTCGCCGGAGTACCGGAGAAGCCTGTCCTACAACAGAATCGAAAACCCTTCCGACGACGGGCTTTTTCTAAGACTTAAAACCGCCGGCAATCCATCCCTCCGCTAATCCATTATTCCACTCTTACCTTATCCAACCACCGCCGAGGCATTCGGTGTCGGAAAAGACGACGGCGGCCTGGCCGGGAGTAAGCGCAAATTGGGGCTGGTCGAAACGAACACGAAATTCGGTGTCACTGATTTTTTCAATGGCGGCGGGTGCGCCGGAATGGCCGTAGCGGGGTTGGACGGTGAAAGCAGAATAACCCACCCCGCCGTTCCGGCACCCCTCCGCTGGAGGGGATTTTAAAAGCGACTTGCCTTCGGGACACAGGCTCGCCGGAGTACCGGAGAAGCCTGTCCTACAATCTGGAAAACTACCGGAAATCCAATGAGCATCGGTGACGATGCATTCGGACTGCATGACTTTTTCGCGCGGGGAGAGGGTGATGATGTTGGTGTCGGCGTCAATATTGCTGACGTAGACGCGCTCGCCAGTGGCAACCCCGGTTCCTCCGCGCTGACCGACGGTAAAGCGGTGAATGCCTTCGTGGTCACCGAGCTCGTTGCCCTCGTCATCGAGAACCTTTCCCGGTTTTTTGACGTCCGGCGCACGGCCCTCGACAAACTCGGCATATTTGCCTGCTTCAACGAAACAGAGGTCCTGACTTTCGCCGCGCGGAATGATCGGCAGGTTGTGGTCGTCGGACCATTTTTTAACTTCGGGCTTGGTCCAGCCACCGAGCGGAAAGGCGATGTGCGCGAGCTGCTTTTGCGAAAGGCGGTGGAGAAAGTAGGACTGATCTTTTTTGGGATCGATCGCACGCAGGAGATGGAACTGCCCGTCGCGCTCTTCGAGTTGCGCATAGTGGCCGGTGGCGAGAATTTGGCAGTCGAGCTGCGCCGCACGGTCGAGCAGAAAGCCGAATTTGATAAACTGGTTGCAGTAAATGCAGGGCGACGGAGTGCGGCCGGCAGCGTATTCGTCGACAAACGGCGAGACGACGTACTGTTCGAAACGATCCTGCGCGTTGACAACATAGTGACGGATACCGAGCTCGGCACAGACTTTCTGCGCGCGGGTGACGTCTTCGAGCGAACAGCAACGCGAGCCCTCTTTCCACATGTGAGCGGTGAGGCCGATCACTTCCCACCCCTGCTCCACCAACAGAGCTGCGGCCACGGAACTATCCGTGCCGCCACTCATTCCAACTGCCGCTCGTTTTTTCATTCTATTCCTATCTCAACCACACGCTCCCGAATACGGGAAGCGTTTCCTACAATTCTTCCTTTTCATCGGGTTCAATATGCACGGTAACATCGGCGACGGACGGACCATCTTCGAGAAGTTTATGCTGGATCGCGGTGGCAATGTCGTGCCCTTTGCGAACGGGCTGGTCCCCATCGACCAGCACATGCAGATCGACGAACCAGCCGGAGCCGACGCGGCGGGTGCGCAGGCGGTGGATTGAGCAAACACCGGAAATGGCCAACGCCAAATCGGTAATCTTCCGCAGGTCTTCTTTACTGGCACCATGGTCCATCAATTCGGAAAGCGCGGGAGCCGCTATATCCCATGCCACTTTGAGAATCAAAATAGAAACCACCATCGCGCCAAGCGAGTCAAGAAAAGCCCATTTGGGATTAGCCGCAGCAGCGGCCACGGCGACAAAAGCGGGAATAGAGCTGAGTGCATCGCTGCGATGGTGCCACGCGTTGGCGATCAGTGCGGAAGAATGAATCCGTTTGCCAACGATGCGGGTGCGCCGGAATAGAATTTCTTTGGCAATAATGGAAAAGAGCGGTCCGAATAACGCGATGGAAAGCGGCGGGCATTTGGATTCACCACCCAGCCGCTTGATGGCATCCCAACCGAGACCGAAAGCGACGGCGACCAGAATGAGACTGATGCAAAGGGTTACAACCGTTTCCACACGTTGATGACCGTACGGATGACGCTCGTCGGCAGGGGCAGACCAAAATTTTACACCAAGCAGAATGAGCAGGTCGGTTCCCATGTCGGACAAACTGTGTACGGCATCAGCGACAACGGCGTGAGAATGGCCAACAATGCCGAGGAAAAATTTAATCGCAGACAGCAACAGATTCACCACCAATCCTATGGCGGTGATCTTACGGGCCTGTTCAGATGACGATTTTTGATTCACAGGTTAAAGAGTTTAATAAAATCCTCACGACGTTGCGAGGGCATTATGATGGAGCGCGGGTTAGTAGGCGCCAGTTGAAGCTTCGCTCTGCCCGGTACAGATGAGCTTGCTCGTCGACCAGTTAACGCCGAGGCGATGCACGCCCATATCAACAAACAGTTGCGCCCGAGCCAGATCGCGAATGCCGCCGGAGGCTTTGACCTTAATGCGGCCCGCTGCGGTTTCGAGCATCAACTTTACGTCTTCCTCTTGGGCACCTTCACCGTTGAACCCAGTTGAGGTCTTCACAAAATCGGCACCGGCTTCGATGCAAACTTCAACCAGCTTTTTAATAGCGGCAGCATCGAGCTGCGACGTTTCGAAAATGACCTTAAGCGGCACGCAAGCCGGCCGGGCAACGGCGGCAACGGCGTCGATATCAGCTTTGACATCGCCCCACAGACCCGATTTGACCCAACCATAGTTGGCGACCATATCGATTTCGTCAACGCCCATTGCGACGTAGCGTTTCGCCTCGTCGGCTTTGGATGCGGAAAGTTGCAACCCGTGCGGGAACGCGAGCACCACGCAGACTTTCGTTTCTGTGCCATTGCAAAGCTCCTGCGCCAGCTCAATGTCACAGGGGCGCACACACACACTGTAGGCATTGATTTCTATGCAGGTTTTAATAGCGGTTACGGCTTCGTCGCGTGTGGTTTCAGGAACCAGAATGGCGGCATCAAAATAACGGCTGATTGGTTGATTCATGAAACTTTCTCCGGTTAAACAGTAAAATTTATATAACTCTGTTTACCCGTTTTCCCAATCATTGGGAAGTGCATAGCTTTGCGCGGCGAAACTTCGGCCCTTTGTTTTTTGCGGAGGCAACCCCATTTGCGTTGTGCCGGGTAAGACAACGATCCGGATTAACACATGAGCCAATGTAATAATACCCATTGGCTTCAGATCGCAAGATGTAGAAGTCTCCAGACAACAGATTCTCCTGAAAACTGGAGCCAGTGGAGGGAGTCGAACCCCCGACCAATAGATTACAAATCTATTGCTCTGCCACTGAGCTACACTGGCCCAAAAATGTCTTTATCCACCAGAACGGTTTCAAAAAAGAGGCGGGATTATGCGAAATTCCGACGGAATGTCAAATGTGTAAAAAGACTAACCGCGTTTATATCCCGGACGGCGGTGGTGAAGATGGCTGAATCCATAACGCGAATAGGCCGCAATGATCAACAGAAGCACAATAATGCTCGTGAAAATAGCCGTAGCCAGACCGCGATTATTGGAAAGATGAGCGTCTTCGATGAAAAAGTAAGCCGACAGCAGACCTCCTACGGTACCAATGAAAAGCGCGGCGATCAGCAGGCCCTTGTAGGGCCTCAACTTGAACATCGGTACTCTGTCTCCCATAATTGCCATTAATCTTCTCCCTCCACGTGCTTTCAACCTATATATTTTATTAGCATTATTTGTTCCGAAAACAAATCAATCATTTTTGGAAGTTCATTAATCCATGTTGGAAGCAACTCTTTTCACCTCCCCCTTTTTCTCGCTCACCGCTACTTCTCAATTATGAGCGACGGGCTGCGCCGCTTACGCCACTTGTTTCGCAATCGGATGGATGGCGGCAGCGCTCATTAGTTATTTCAACAGGGCAGACACGTTCGTCAATTTGTTTGTTCAGCCTTTTAAAAGACAAAGTATGGTTTTGGAGTTTGCCCTTCACCGATGATTCGCTACAGTCCGCGCTCGTATTACGGGCATGTGGTGGAATTGGTAGACACGCAAGATTTAGGATCTTGTGCCTAACAGCGTGCGGGTTCGAGTCCCGCCTTGCCCATTCGCCGCAACAACAGAAGGAAATTTTATGCTGCCGCAACAAGGAGGGGTTCCCAACTTCAGCCTTCGCATCCCGGGGCCAATTAAGGCACTGCTGATCCTTGTGCTTGTTTGCGGGCTGATGCTGACCTTTTCCTTCCACCTCAACACCGACCCCGGCGATCTGGCGGCAGAGAGCCGCACGAAGCTTTCGCTGATCGTCACGCTGCTGCTCTCCATTTTTATCTTTATGCTCGGTACCGGCCGCTGGTGGCATCCGCATCTCTGGAAACACGGGAACAGTCAAAAACAGCACCGCCACCGGGTTAAGGGATCCCGTCAGCACAGTAAGGATCACCACCTGCGGCACTAAGCGTTCTGATCTGCTGGACCGGTCCACTCGGGCGCGTTATGCCTATCTCAAAAGCCAACACCCGGAACAGCTCACTACACAGCAGGAGGAGGACCTTCTCTCGCTATAGCTACTGATCCATTCCCCATGGGTTGAGCTTTGCTTCTTTATTTTGTGAAAGCTGAAATATCCTGTTTCCAGTCTCTGAGTTTTTCCAGTAGTTCTTTGGCGCGCTGCGGTTCTTTAACTGAAAGATCATTGGCCTCGTACGGGTCGGCAATCACGTTGTAAAGCTCCGTGCGGTTTTCGTCATAAAAATCGAACAACTTCCAATCACCATCGCGGACGACGCTGCAACTGGTGTCGCCGGTTGAGGTCGGGCGCCCGACCGGCGAGTGCCAAAACAAAAGCCCGGGCCGTTCAACCTCTTTGCCTTTGAGCGTGTCGGCATAGCTGACGCCATCGAGATGCTGCTGCGGACGGAACGGCAGTCCGACCATTTCAAGAATGGCGGGATAGTGGTCGGATCCGATCACGACGCGATCTGTAATCACGCCGGCTTTGGTGATGCCGGGCCATTTGACGACCATCGGCACGCGGATGCCGCCTTCGTAGCAGTGGCCTTTACCGGCACGCAGCGGCAGGTTACTGGTTGCCAGCGGACGCTTATTGGTCGCGCCGCGATTAGACAATCCGCCGTGATCGGAGGTGAAGACGATGATGGTGTTTTTGGACAGGCCAAGTTTTTTCAACGTTGCCATCACCCGTCCGAGGCTTTCGTCCATGCTCTGCACCATGGCGGCATAGACCGCGTTGTCCTGCCGCATTTTCGTAGTGCCGTCCTTCTGAATAAACTCCAGACCATCGAAAGACATGCCTTTTAGCTTTTTCTCGTAGTAGGCGATCAGTTCCGGCTTGGCTTCAAGCGGGGTGTGCACCGCATAGTGAGACAGATAGACCAGAAACGGTTGATTCGGTTTCTCCGCATGGTGCGCTTCGAGAAATTGAACGGTTTCGTCGGTCAACCGATCCGTCAGATATTCGCCCTCGACTCCTTCATCCAGTCCAGTCAGGCCGCCTTCGGTTTTATGTCCGGCGAGACGGGTTTTGTTGTAGGGATAGAAATAGGACGGCGGCGCACCCGCGTGCCCGCCGGCAATGTTGATGTCGAACCCCTGATTTTCAGGGGCCTGATCTTCGGTTTTCTGCAGGTGCCATTTGCCGGCAAAGAAGGTGGCGTAACCTCCCGCTTTCATCGCTTCGGCCAGTGTGAACTCTTCCGAGTCCAAATTGTAATTACGGCCGGGCACACCGGCACGTGCTGGAAATTTTCCGGTCATAAATGAATAACGGGCCGGCACGCAACGGGGATGGGAAGTGTAGGCCTGCGTAAAACGGACGCCCTCCTGCGCCAGACGATCGAGATTGGGCGTTTCATAGAATTCAGAACCATAGCAGGAAGAGTCCCGCCAGCCCATATCGTCGACCAGAAAGAACACCACATTGGGCCGCGCCGGAGGCCGTGCCGCCCCAAACGCAACAGAGCTTAAAATGCCAATCATCAGAATCAACGTAACCTTCATCTGCAAAATCCTTTCCTGAATAACAGACAGAGTATGAAGCAGAAACTCGCAGCCGGGAATTCATTATATCACTGATTTTGCAATGCTTAGCATTGACAAAGTGTACTTTAAGGCCTATTTACACCTTTATGGAAACCAAGCCTGTCACCATTCTGCTCGCATTCCACTGGTACGACCGCCGTGTGTTCAAAGGAATTGTCCGCTATGCCACGGAACACCAATGGCACCTCTCCCCCTATCTCTTTTCCGGGCACTTTATTCCGCACGGCTGGCCCGCCGACGGGGCGATCACCTGCTACGGAAAGCCGCTTTGCAAATTTATCGACTCGCTCGACATGCCGAAGGTGGATGTAACCATTCAGAAGATGGCCACCCCCACTCCCCGGGTGACGGTCGATGATGACGCCGTTAGCAAAATGGCCGCCAAACATTTTCTCGAACGCGGATTCAAACATTTCGTCTTTTATAGCTGGCCCGCCGTTGAAGTAAACACCCTGCGTAAAGAAGCATTTTTCCGTGCACTGACCCGGCTCGGCGTGCCCCAGGAACACCTGCATGAACTTCATCAATCCCCGGACCGCATGCTCGGACAATGGGAACAACATCAGGAACGAATCTATCACCAGCTCGAGAAACTCCCCCGCCCGCTGGCGGTTTTTACCGGACAGGACAATCTCGGGGCAACTCTCATTGAAATCTGTTCGCGCAAAGGAATCTCCGTTCCGGAAGAAATCTCTGTCCTCGGCGTGGATGACATCGAGCTTCTGTGCGACTGCCTCACCGTGCCCCTCTCCAGCATCAACACCAACCTCGAAAAAATGGGATACACCGCCGCGCAGCAACTCGACCGCCTGATGGCGGGAGAAATCACCAACGAAGAACCGCCCGTACTAATCGAACCCAAAGAGGTGATTCTGCGCCAAAGCACCGATGCGCTGGCCATCCCGCACCCGGCGGTTGTCAGCGCGCTCCAATTCATCAAAGAACATTTTAGCGAACCGATCACGCTCGAAAATATCGGGGAGTACGCCGGAATGTCCAAACGTGGAATGGAAAAAGCCTTCCTCAAACACCTTGGCACCTCGCCGGCTACCGAGCTACGCCATATCCGACTCGACAACGCCAAACAACTGCTAACCGGAACCAACGACAAAATCTCTTCCATTGCCTACGATTGCGGCTATTCCAACAGCTCGAACCTCAGCTTTGCCTTCAATCGCGAAACCGGCATGTCGCCCCGCGCCTACCGCAACCGCTACCGCTCCGCAAACTAGACTTCGTTAGCTCACTGTTTTACCGCCTCAAATCAGTGCGAAACACCCTTGAGGTGCCGCACCCTTTACGGGATTCTTCTTCGTCCGAACGGAGAAGAACTATGAAAAAAGACCTTACCATCCTGCTCATACTTGCCCTGGCGGGTTTTGCCGCGGCAGACAGCAGTCGACCGAACATTCTCTTTATCGCCGCCGACGACATGAAGCCCCTGCTCGGTTGCTACGGCGATTCGTATGCACAAACTCCGAATATTGACCGCCTGGCCGACAGCGGAACCGTTTTCCTGAATGCCCACTGCCAGTGGGCGGTCTGCGGGCCGAGCCGCGCCAGCCTAATGACCAGCCTCATGCCCGAAACCACCGGCGTGACGGGCTTTAAACAGATGCGCGCCAAACGTCCCGACCTGATCACCCTGCCCCAGCACTTTCGCGACAATGGCTATGAAACCGCCGCCACCGGCAAAATTAACGACTACCGCTGCGTCGCTGGCGGCCGCGCAAACGACGATATTCAGTCCTGGTCGATCCCGTATGACTTCGCGGCTAACGGCGCATATCGATCTGCCACCAAAGTCGCTACGGACAACCCCGATATTCCGGATGACCAGCACGGCGACGGCAAAATCTGCAACCGCGGCCTCGAACTGATGAAGCAGCTGGCAAAAGGCGACAAGCCCTTCTTCCTCGGCGTTGGCTTCCAAAAACCGCACATCCCCTTTATTGCTCCAAAAAAATACTGGGACCTGTATGACCGCGAAACCATTCAGCTGGCCGAATGGCAAAAAATGCCGATCAACGGATTCACATATACATGGAATGGCGGCAAAGAGGTCCGCGGCTATATCGATGTTCCCAACAAAGGCTCCATTGCTGAAGACAAACAGAGAGAACTCATCCACGGCTACTATGCCTGCGTCTCCATGGTCGATGCACAGGTCGGCCGCCTGCTCAACCAGCTCGAAGAACTCGGCCTCTCCGACAATACCATCATCGTTTTCTGGGGCGATCACGGCTATCACCTTGGCGACCACGGGGAATGGGGAAAACACACCAACATGGAGCAGGCCACCCGCGTGCCGTTCATCATCACCGCGCCCGGCCTGCCAGCTTCCGGGAAACCGGTTCACCCTGCCGGTTTCATCGACATCTATCCCACCCTCTGCGAGCTGGCCGGGCTCGCTATTCCGGACCCAGTACAGGGCCGAAGCCTGATCCCCGTCTTGAAAGACCCCGACGCCCGCGTGCGCAACGGCATCATTAGCATGTTCCGCCGTTCCGGCCGCATGGGCTACGCCTACCGCACCGATCGCTACCGCTACATCGAATGGATCAAACAGGGCTCCCTAGACTCACGCGAACTCTACGATTACGAAACCGACCCGAATGAAACCCGCAACCTCGCGGCCGACGAAAAACAGAAGCCGCTCATGAAAGAACTCGCCGCTCAGCTTCGCGAAGACGGAATCGGCTGCGACATTTTACTCAAAACAAAACCGTAGGTTCCAAGGTCTGAAATAATCACACCTTTAGAGGTTTGATTATTCCAATAGTTGGACTTGAGGTATTCCCAAAAGAAACGACCCGAAGGAAAGAGGCAAAAAATTGAAGGAGAAAGTTCCAATGTTCGGAAAAAAAATAGATGCCACAACGCAGTCGCTTCCAATGGTTGGAAAAAAAACAGGTGCCGCAACGCAGTTGCTTCCAATGGTTGGAAAAATTGCAACAGCTCTTCTGCTAGCCACCGTTTCCGCACAGGCCGGAATTCAGATCGTAGACTTTGATGACGCCAGTGGCTCAGGAACCGAAACAGTCGCCTGCGTGTTTAAACAGGTTTCGGCGCGAGCCGGCGACATGATTGTTGTCGCGGCCGCCACCAACAAAAAGGGAAGCGTCTCGCCTGTGTCACTAGTGCAATCGGGCGGCTCCGGCACAACCGGGGCTCCGACACAGCTGACCAACGGCATGGGAACCTACCCGACCAGCTGGGGCTGGCACCTGCCGGTGACCTCAACGGGAACCGTTGATTTTAAACTGACCGCAACGAGCATCACAATGGGTGGAGTACTGTATGTGGTGCGAGCCGACAGCGGACAGGTGATGCTCGCCGACTCCGCAATCCGGGACGACAACGACACGGCCGACAACGGCGCGTCCTATGCGCTCAACTATAGCTTTGAAACCAACCTAACCAGCGGCGTGGTCATTGAAGCCGTCAGCACACGCACCGACACCGCTATTAAACCGGCAACTTACAGCGAGAATTATAACGGAAGCGGCAAGCGCGTCGTCACGTCGTTCGACGGCGCAACCGACACAATATGGAGTTCAACCTACACCGTCTCCGGCGGCACCGCCAACAAACAGAGCTCCGGCGCGATTGGAATGGTCTTTGCGGAAGGCAGCGGAGGCGAAACCGCGCTAACTGAAATTGCCCCGAACGATCCAAACCTTATTTTTCAAGGTTCGGAATATATCACGACCGATGCATCCGGTGTAACTTTCCAACGTCACTCAGACGCCGTGCTCGCGCTCTCCTCAACCGAAAAAGGGTTCAGCACCCAACGGGCGAAAACCACCACCGGAATCTCTCTGCTGTTCAAAACTGACAGCGACTCGATTGACGTCGAGTTTTCGCACGACCTGAGCGAAGACGTTGAAAACCGGAACTCGCGTTTCGGCATTTACGAAGACGGACAATTCACCGGTTCGTACTATTTTCCCAAAACGCAATCCAACCTGACGTTCACGATCCGTTCCGAATCGCCGGGAACCGCATCGGTATTCCAAGTTGTGCTGCCGAACTGGTCGAAGCCTGACTTCCGGGGGCTGACCCTTAATTCCGGCACCTCGCTCCTGCCGTATACTCCACCGGCCAAAAAAAAGGTTGTGGTCTTCGGCGATTCCATCAGCCACGGCACGGGCCAGGGAGCCACATACGAAACCTATCCGTGGATCGTCTCCGAACTGCTGAATGTCGAACTCTATAACATCGCGGTCGGAGGAGGCAAAGTTTCCGTACCCGCCGCCGAGATGCTTTCCGAATTCCCTCCCATCGATCTGATCTCCATTCTCATCGGCTACAACGACCTTCATGGAGCCGGTAAAACGGCGGCCCAATATGAAACCGACCTGAACGCAATGATCGATGCCATGCGGACCAGCCAACCCAACGCAGAGATTATCTGCATCAGCCCGACCTTTACGACCAATCCGACCAACACCACAACCGGAGAAACCATTCAGAACTTCCGGCAGGGGGTCTATGATGCCGTGGCCGACCGGCAAATAGCGGGCGACGGTCTGATCCATCTGATTCGCGGTGAAGAGATCTCCTCGGCCGCAGACCTGAACGATCCGGTCCATCTGTCGGTAGCGGGCGCAGCCAACTTTGCGACCAACCTGTTCACGCTGATGGAACCGATTCTCAACCCGCCGGTCATTCCACAAACAGAGCGAACCAACTTCATCTT
>Ga0307990_1001748_pt1 | contig 18044 bp, 10 predicted proteins | sample EllFjometagen129_FD_203168 | JGI IMG/M metagenome (GOLD analysis project Ga0307990, IMG submission 203168) | Marine microbial communities from Ellis Fjord, Antarctic Ocean - #129 | ecosystem: Environmental > Aquatic > Marine > Unclassified | place: Southern Ocean | collected 2014-10-08
TCCGACACGCTGGACAATCGGTGTGCCGCCGCCAAGGAGATGGAATTGTCTGGCGATCATCTGGCCGAATCTGGTTGTGTCGGAAAAGGGCTGGGTAAGCCGAATCGTGTTGAGGAGAGCGAAATTTGTATTTTTCGTCTTCGAATTCGAGAGGGCGTCGCCGTTTATCAGTTTAAATTCCCCGTAGTTCTCGAATCGTACACGACCGCCGGGATTGGTGCAGAAGGTCCGGACGCGATCGCCATGGCGATGGGTCTGAAAGATAAATTTGGGATCATAGACGATATCTGTAATGGGGTCATAGAATGTTCGGTTCAGTTCCAGGCGGATACCCACATCGATGGGTCCGAAATTATTTATGATGCCCGTCTCATTGGCGAGGTTCCTGAACCAGTAGGCCCCCTTTCTGCCGGGGCAGACGAGAACGGCGGAAGCGTTGAATCTCTCAATGGAATTATTCTTCCGGCATTCCATATGGATCTCATCTTCTCTCGAATGTATCGAATATACGTCACTCTTCAGTATGAGATCGGTACGTTTCAGCATGGTGCGCAGGTAATCGACAAGCTTTTTCCCGTTATCCGTTCCCCAGTGCCACTGCTCGGGAGCGATAAATTCCACATCCTGTTCCAGGGCAATCGCCTGCCATTCTGCAATTTTACTATTGTCGGGAAAGGTGACCTGTTTGCAGAGCGAAAAACCGGTGAGGATCGATTTGATATGGGAAATGATATCCAGTGCCTTACCTTTGTTGAGCTGGAGTTCATCAAGGTCGAGGCCTATCCGGTGATGGAAATTCAGCTTCCCGTCGTTGAGAAGGCCGCCCGCGGGATATTTGTCGCGGTCAAACATGGCGATGCTCTTTATCCCCAGTCTTTCCAGTTGTAATGCGGCAAAGAGTCCGGCAGGGCCGGAACCGATTATGATGATGTCGTAATGCTTCATTATAGGGAATTTCCCTCTCTTACACCCAATGCTTAACACCATACCATCTTCCGGCGATTTTCGGAATGCCGAAATAAGTGATTACACATCTTTTGCTTACAGATCCTCGCATCTCCATTGTCGGGGTGGGCATCATGGGCATGGAAGGTTATTATACATACACTTTATTGACAATAAGTAGAATCACGATTTATTATACCGATAATCGCCAGATTCTCAGTTGTAAATAAGAGATGTAGAAATAGAGATGTTTTATGGGGGTATTATGAAACTACAGGATAAGGTTGCCGTTGTTACCGGCGGGGGGAGGGGGCTCGGACGGTCCATTGCTCTTGCCTTTGAATTTGACGTCTGCCTTTATCTGTTCCAAGGTAGTCCTGCCCGTCATGATGAAAAACAGATACGGTAAAATCATTAATATAGCCACTACGACAACACCGAGACCGAATCTGACGTCCTACATGGTGGCCAAGGTGGGACTGATTCATTTTACCAAACAGCTTGCCCGTGAGATGAAGGATTTTAACATCCAGGTGAATGTCGTTCACCCCGGTGTCATGGATACACGCATGCAGAAGGAAATCAGAAAGGCCGGCGCCGACGCCATCGGGACGGATATGTTCGAAAGGATGAAAGAAGAGGGAATCCTCAAGGCCCCCGATGAACCGGCGCAACTGGTCTTGTTCCTGGCTTCCAGTGTGGCAGACGGTATCACGGGACGTTTCCTTTCCTTTGACGACATGGGAGTAAAGTCTCTCGCCGCACAACAGTAAGGCGAGGCAAAAAGGGGAGGTCACAGCGAGGCTGTGTCGAGATGTTCACGTGGTCACGCAAAAAAGAAACGCTATTTTTTCAATCGAGCAGTGTCTTTTTTGCCTGACTTTTTCTTGACTGGGTGACCATTTATTCTCCGCTTTAATAGCATCCACCCTGTTCGATTTTCATAATGATCTTCTAAAACGTCCCAATTTTCCGAATTCAATAATTCAATGCGTGTTTTTACATTTTTTCGCCCACCATTTTCAGGATTCGTATCATCCAAAATTAAATATTTTGTGATTTTATTTTGAAGAAACAACATCTCATCGTAGGATGTAAATGTTCCCCCATCCAAAAACACAAGATCAAAAAAAGTTATATAGTTACATAAATCAATTAATGAACTCGCATTCTTCTGAGAGTAATATTGTTTTTGGCCATTATACCGTCTTTCCATTTCTGGCAAGAGTGTTGATGGAAGGTATTTACTGGTATTTATTTCCTGCGCATACTGTTCCCAATCTTTTAAATATCCAAGAGGCAGAGCACTTCCATGTAAAAAAAATACCGGGAAGTTATATTGTTTCAGGTTATTTATCGCCTTTTTCATAATGTCTAAATCTGCTTCGAATGTAAAGAGAAGACCGCCGCTCTCTTTAAGCCCTTTGGCAATGCAATAACTGGAACTTTTGCCATCAGCAGTTCCAACTTCAAGGCAGATTTTAACATCCTCCTCCTTGGCCAATTTGTATAGTTTGTCACCCAATAAAGTTCCTAATTTGATCGAATCCATTTTTTCCTCCAATTCAAGGGGCAATGTCGTTCCAATTCACCACGAACCCCGGAAATCCCCTCATTGCATAATATGCCCTGTTTTCTTTCAAGAATTTAAGATGGCTTGAAATGGCACTTAGCCTTTCCTTTAGGACATCCTTATATGCTTGATCCAAATCATAAGACTCGTCACCGCAATAGGAAAGATAGTATCTTGCCTTTTGTGAAATCACATTCGAATATTCCGTGTAGGCGAGATAATGGTAAAATACTTCTTCAGGATAATAAATAGTTGACTCATTTTTCACTGATCGATAAACGTCAGGTGCCTGATTAACAAATCTTAGGATGAATTGAGGATTTATCTTCAAACTATTACTCGCTTCTAAGACACTATGAAAATTTAAAAATTTTTCAGAAAAGTAGTTAGCCGCCAAAGATACTATCCGGCTAAAATAGTAAAATGATTCCAAAAAAAGTTTTATTATCGTTTGTTCATTAACTGATGTGTATTTTTTTCTTATGTCCATTGCTCTTTCGACAAATTTTCGGATTTCTTCATCTTCGATCCCAAGATTATTTAGAAGCATATAGCTGTGTTTTATTGACGAAACCCTAACGAGAATACCGCGGAGGCTCAACTGACCACTAGCCAGGAATTGCTGAAATTGGACTAATCTGGATGAAATAAAATCAAAAATGATCTGGAGTGAAATAATGTCTATCTGTGATGCTTCAATTTTGTTGACTGGTTGAGGTTCACCATACAATAGTTCTAAATTATCGCAGTAGAGAGAATAGTGAAAGTTTTTGAAAGATTCACGATCATAGAGATAAATATCATGGAAAATGATGTACTTCAGAGCATTGTTGCCTTGAGATTGGTTTATGCTTAACTGGTTAATAGCATGAGGGTTGCAACAATTGTCCACAACCACCACTAGATCAACATCGGATATTCCGGGATCATTTACGGATCCTATTTGGTAAATTGATTTTACGAAGGGCTTCTCCTTGACATAGTCGATATATTGACGAACCAGACATTGATAGTCATCGATACTAAGCTTTTGTATATCATTTATGACTCTGATATTATTGCTGACCATTGGATAGTTCCTTTAATCTTTCAAGAATTAATTCTGAAAACTCAAAAATCTGGCGATAAAAGGTATGACTGAATTTCACCATCCTCCCAGGATTCCATTTGGCTCTTGCGTGGGTAATAATGTCAAACACGCTCCAAATTTTTGGATCAAAATATTCCCGTGCTAACTCAAAGGAATCCCTTTTGTATGGATACATATTCTCGAATAACTCCAGGTACAAAACAGGTAACATCGAAAATCGACTGAGAAAGCGTTTCATGTCGAACGGATTCATGGGAAATTTTTGACTGAGGTAGGATACCCTGAAAAAATATCCCATATGCCAAACAGAAAATTTATTTTCGTAATCAGAGGACCTTAGTGAGAATGTATGCTCTTGGTCACCTAAAACTGCTGTTGCATTTTCAATGGTACTTAATGGTAAGAATGATTGAGGATAGGCGACACGATCGAGGTCTGTAGAAATAAAATAGCCGTGATGTTGGAGGGGATCAAACAGTCTGAGATGAATATTCGCTCTGGATATGATCCCTGCTATTTTTTTGATTGTGGTCAGAGAAGAAAAAGCCTTATCGGAGAGAAATAATTGGGTATCAACATCACTAAAAGGAGTGAAATCTAGAGTGCTCATGCTACCGTGGATCATAAATGAGGACAAATAATTGTCCTTGTATAATTCTTTAAATTCACTTTTTAGAATATGATAGAGATTAATAACTGAATCCGTGGCCTCGGCACTATTGAGGACATTATTCATTGCCTTCAATTGGACTGTTTTCCCTTTGTTGGATTTGGGTAGATTGTCCCTTAAAAAATGAAACAATTTGAAGATGAAAGATGCTTCCGATTTATCCGTTACAAGAATCTTATACCTTTCCTGGGAGTCAATTAAATTCAAGATGGCTGAAGCAGTTGATTGCTCCGCTTTCGGAATAGTCAATGTATTAAAGTATGATGTGATAACATTATGAAAAGTTGTTTGTAATAGATAAAACAATCTTTTCTTAGGCATGTTTTTATGAGTATTGTTCAGGAAGTGTTCAAGATTCATATAATCGTGAAGGGATTCATCTTGCTTTAACAAAAGTTTTAATGGGTTATCTGTTCGGTAATGGTTTTTGTAATTATTGGAGTCTTTTTCTAAATTCAATTGACGTGATAAGGGAGTAGATTTCTCATCCGTCTTCTCCTTAGATATCGTTGGAGGTGTTATTTGTTCTGATTTCTGTTGCCACGGACAATGAACAATTTTATTGAGACAATCTTTTTGGGCTGGTGCCGAGATTATTTGATTTGTTGAAGGAGAAATATTTTTTGAAAGTTCTTCAATGATCTTAATAATTTTTTCTGTTTGGGTTACAGTTGTCAATCGATTCTCAAATAATAATTTACGGTAATTTTCTGGATCATATTTTCCATCCGTCATTAAATGTAAAAATCCCTTTAAATCATTAAATATGAATTCTTCAGGCCATATTTCCCTGCTCTCATTCCAGGCATGAATAACAGGCTTTAGACCGGCAGCCATACCATTCCCAATGGTATAATGAAAGGATTCCTCTAAAGAGAAGCTAAGGATATGAGATTTATCCGCGAGCCAACTGTTAATATCTTCAACCCAATCGACAAATTCCAATTTTTTATCCAGCGATAGTTCTTTGATCATTGTGTGTGCCGCCATCTCCAGCCTTGGATCCTGAAATTTACCACGAATATATAAGAAGTAATCCGGATCTACTTTCAAAAGTTCATGATAAAATTGTAGGAGTATAGGAATTCCCTTTCGAAAGTTGAGGTGGCCGATAAAAACCAATCGTTTTGTGTTTTGCTTATTATTAGCGATGCTGAAATCGCTGACATTAATGCCATTTCGAACGATAGTCTGAGGCAGCGACTGAACTTTGAACTTTTTATTGAAAATCTCCTGTTTATGCTTTGCAACAAAGACCAGACAGTCAACCGCACTCCAATTGATTTGAGCAGGCATGTCTGTAAACACTTCATATCCGTGCAGGCGGCAGATAATTTTTTTGTCTTTGATCTGTGGTATCTTATTCGTTACATGGATGGCTATTTGATTGGCCCATTCTAACCACACAATATCTGCCCACGTAACCGCTGATTCTATCTCTTGATTATTGTTACTGTAGCATGTTCGAACGTCATATTTAGTCTTAAGATAATCTACAATATCTCCGAGAAATGATTGAAGACCGGGCAGACATAAGACTGCAATCTTTATCCGGCTGGTCTGTTGTGATTGAACTTTATTAATAAATGTAACACCTTTCCTTTTTTCCTTCTTTGAACCCTTTGAGGAGGCATCCTTCTTATCAAGTGTACCGAGAGATTGCCTTACAATTTCTTGATCGGGGTTCAATTTTAGAGATTTCGCTAAAAACTCTCGAGCTTTTGGGGAATCACTCATTTCCAGATAAATCATGCCAAGTTGATTGTAGAGATTGGGATCTTGATCATCTATTGCGATACACTTCTCCAGTTGATGGGCGGCTTCTTTCCAACGCTTGGCAGTTTGGTATAAATCAGCCAGATTCAGTAAAGGGTCCAGATAATCTTCTTTGATGGCAAGTGCTTTCAAAAAATAGCCTTCTGCCTTTTCACTATTTGCCTGTCTGTGGAAGATGACACCAAGATTATTTAAGATCTCTGTGTTTGTTGGGTCATTTTCTAAAAGCCTCGAGAAATACTTTTCAGCTTCTTCGATTTTCCCTTCAGCGAATAGTGCCTCGCCCTGTTTTAACCTAGCTTCCATTAAGGAATCCTTTTTTAGAATACAAGAGGTCTATCTTTTGCCGGCCGCCAAAACAAGTGAGCGGGGGCCCATACAGTATATAGGAAGAAATTTCCCTGGGCGTTAACTTTGTAATAAAAAGCAATAAACATGCCAATTAACTGGGAAACGATATTGCTAACTATTTAAGGGATATACATTTTAAGGGCGATGGGGAGGAGACAAACAGTCAATTGCTTGACACTTAAAAATGAAGAATCATCGGGTTTCAATATATCGCGGAAAGTGCATGGAGCCAGGAATATGAAAGGCCCCTGTCTAGTACCCGTCCTTTCGGGCTTAAAGATAGTGCCGATGTTACAGGGGTATAACCGTATAACAGAAATGGCCTCTCGGTGAGCGGCTCCGGAACTCGGGAGTTGCATTGATCCATTGTAAGATAGAACCCGGTATTTTCTATATTATTGCGTTGCCGGATAGCCTTCCAGACGCGCCTTCTACCCCCTGATCATAATCTGACGTTGAGAAATCTGGGTTCGGGCATTTCATATCCCGCGCGGATATAGCGCTTACTCTGGCGAATTTGGACCATCTGATTTTTGATGGCATCATGATGGAGCCGGAGTGTCTTCTCAAATTCCTGATTTATGTTTGCGGCTTTTAACGCGATAGCATCTATCTTCCCGACTATTTTCCTGACAATATTTCTTTCTTCACCGGGGATAGTCGACATGAAAGAGGGGCCTTCTGTTCTTACTTTGTTTATCTGTCTGTCAATAGAGTCAATTGCGCCGATACAGCTTTCGCTTTTTTCCATGAGCCTCTCCATCGCAACCATGTCCTTTTGTGATTCCATTAATCCTTTTAGCGACATGGTTGCCGAAAGAAAGGCCTCGAATAGAGCCAGTTTTTTTTTCAAGAGACTAGAGAGATCATTATTCATTTTAATATGCACCGGCTGCCATTGCAGTTTCCCCTTTTTCCTCCCCTATGATCGTGACCTTGTGTGCGTCACCGATATGATTCTGTTTTGAAAGGGCAAAGATTTCCTTCCACGCCGATTCCAGTTCTTCAAGGATGTTGATTACCTCGTCAATGGTCTCTACCTCTTCTTTGATTGTTGAACAGGGGAGGAGGCGGCGCAGCATGTAATTGTAAAGGGCATTCAGGCTTATTGCGATTTCACCACCATTTTCGAAATCGAGACCCTGCATCAATACACCCAGGATATCCTGTACTTTTTTCATGGATTTCCCTTTTGCCTCGTATCCTCTGGATATACAGTTTTCCTTTGCAATTTTCAGGTTGCCGATGGCTCCCTCATAACACATCAGTACCAGCTTTGCAGGATCTGCCGTTGTCACCTTAGTCTGTTTGTATGCATTAACACCATTCCTGTACATGTATTTCTTAACCTCCTCTATCGTGTTTGCCTTGCCTTTAAGTTTTCTTGAGTCATTTCCCGCTCATGTGAAAGTCTACGGTCAATATCTTTTCCCTCTCGCTATCCCCATGCGCTGTATGAGGCGCTGATCTGCCCCGACAGCCAGCTGCTTTGGCTTTGAAGCGTGCTCATTGCCGTTTCCATGGTTACGTAACTGTTTATCATCATTTCCATTTTACGATCCAGTTGAGCCTCTATCTGTTCGATTTGAGTTTCAAAACTGTCAATGCTGTTGTTGAGAGAATCCTGTTTAAAGGAAACATATCCCTCATAAGGATTGGTAATGTTATAGAGAGTCCGGTAAAATAGTTCCGCCACGCCGAGGGTGATGGTAATCGTGCCGGCATCGGTGTCGTTCGCAGATCTGGAGTATTTTACAAGCAGTCCGTCGGTATTTGTGTTGCCGTCTTCACCCGTCAGAACCTGGCCGGAGCCGGTGGCGCTCTCCCCGCCGATCGTGCCCGCCACATTAACGCCGGTCACATCGCCGTTTATGATGCCGAGTTCCATCTCTCGTCGCGTGGTCTGGTCGAAGTCGCCAAGGGCAAGCCCGCTACCCCCGCCATCATAAACGGGCGTAAGGGTCAGTTCAATGGCTGAGCTTCCTGTGTCTGTATCTTCAACATAAACCGTGCCATTCCGAATGAACGCATCCACGGTAGTGCCCTGGGCGCTAAAGGCATTTTCAATTGCAGTCAAAAGCTCGGACACTGGGTCATCCAAGCTGTCTATTACATAGTTCCCAGCGGCCAGAGGTGTTGTTCCATCGCGGGCATACCCCGCTATTTCTATCTCGTCGCCGACCACAAGGCTGGCACCGGAAATATCGCTCCATGTTGTGGTCTCTGTTATGTAAACAGTACCCTCCGTTGACTTGGTGTTATTGCCCGTCGCGGTATAGAGAATATGATCGTAGTTGCCTGCAGACTCACTCTGAGCAAGGGTAAAACTCGCGCTGCCGTAATCATCGCTTCGAAGTACCAGGTTATTGCCATCATTGGTGGCGGTTATTGACATGGCGTAACGGCCTTCCTGGCTTCCATCACCGGCGGCGGATGTCACGTCAGCCGTCCCGAAAAATTCACCCTGGCTCTCCGTTCCCGTATGGCTGATGGAAGTGACGGAAAGCTGGCTGGCGCCCATGTATTTGTCGGTTACTACGATCCTGCCCGAGGTATCGATCGTGGCATTTACTTCACTGGAAAATGCCTCTTCAATGGCTGAAAGGAGGTCTTGCACCGTGTCCGGCGTTTCTAAGGCCATATCAATCTCATAGCTGCCGGATACCGCGATCCCACCGCGGGAGGTTCCTGAAAATGATATGGTCTCACTGTCGGCAAAGCTCAACGTGGCCATACTGCTGTCGTAAATACTGTCCCATGCGGTTTCGGAGGTGATTGCTATGCTCGAGCCGCTGTCGGAGTATAGGTCTTCGTCGCCCACCAATGTCTCGGTGTATTCCGTGTCCAGCTCCGTGTTGATCTCGTTTATGATGTCGTCAAGGGTATCCAGATCGGTCGTTATCTCGATTTCGGCTGCGGCGGTTCCTTGTGTGATAGCAAGCGTTTCCGTGACACTGGGACTTGAAAGGTCCACATTGCCCGTTTCCGTGCCCCGGGTCGCGGCCCGGTTAACATGAACCGTATATTTATCCGCCTTCGTATCCCTTGAGTGATCGATATAGGTCAGAGCGCTGTTTGATGTGCTTCCCTGGCCTGCAAATAGAGACATGACATCGTTGAAATTGGTCTGGAGATATCCGGTCAGCGCGTCGTCATCGATGCTCAATATTAGATCGTTGTCTACTGTAATTCCCACCATGCTAAGCACCGAGAAATTGCTGTCCACACCCCATATTTGTTCGGTAAGGAGCGTTGTCATGTCTGATTTGACAGATCGCAGCGTGGCGTCTCCAAAGAGGATGCCGCCCGTTGCCGCCGATGCCTCGTCGTAGGAAAACTGCACGTTGATGTAGGTCATTATCTCGTTGTATATGGCTGTGAAATCCTGGATGTTTGTCTTTATGGTGGCGATATCGCGTTCTATATCGAGGGTAACCGTTGTGTCGCCATCGCCGGCGCTGGCAAGATCGAGTGTGACCCCGGCGATCACATCGTCTATGATATTGGAGGAATCCGTTACCTCGACCCCGTCTATCTCAACCAGGGAGTTCCCCCCGGCGACTACCTGCCGTGACCGGGCGGAGGCATCGCCAAAGGCCGCATTGGCATCCACAAATTCAAGTTCACCGGTAGTAATGGCATCGGTTAGTTGTACGTTCAGAAACCCGCTCGCAACCACATCGTCCACCCTGATCCTGCCGTCGGAAGTAACGTATGCGACAATGTCGCCCGTCGATGCCGCGTATCCATTTGTGTCGTCCTCGATGGCATCGAGGAGGTCCTGCACAGTTGTCGAACTGGCTATGACGAAATCATGTGCGACACCGACACCGCCGGTATCCGTGCCTCCGAATGTGATTTTATCGTTTCCCGCGTCGAGGGAGATGTAACCGTCGATATCCACCAAAAGCGTATCAGGGGTTATATAGGCGCCGTCCGAAGTCATGGAGTTTCCCGATATCTCGGTGTTTGCCGCGGTTATCTCGGCGCTGTTATTGTGAAGAACCCCGAGGGTGTTCAAGATATTGGTTTCATTGGGGTCGGAAATGGTCTCGGTTCCCTCAATCTGGAGACGGTAATATGTGGTTCCATCTACCGTCTCGGAAATAACCGATGCGATGACGCCTGACGGCCCGGCGTCATTTATGGCAACCTTGATTTCATTTAATGACATTGTGGAAAGGTCGATGGTGATAGCCGCCGTGTCCCCCACTGTGACATTGCCCGATTCCCCCGTCGAAAGGCCGAGAAGTGTCTTGATTGCCACGTTGGGCGCGGTAAAGAGGTCGCTCTGTGCGCCATTTGTTATCGAGTTCTTGATAACTGCCGTCTCCTTGTCCTTCCAGCCGAACTTCTGCAGTAGATTTGCAGCAGACCCGTTAAGCAGGCTTATGCCGTCCGCGCCCGTGTCATCGCTGGTAAGGACGAGTCGGTAATCATTAGCGCCGTAATTGATGATGCTTGCAGTCACTCCGCTCGGGTTGATTCCCGTGTTGAGGGCGTTGATATTATAGGCGATATCCCCCAGGGAATTGGTCGCGAGGATGGCGAGGGTCTTGCCGTTGATAATGATATCGCCGGCGTAAGAACTTCCCAGCTCCGCGGTCTGGCTGGTGAAAGGATTGGAAGAAAGCTTTTGCGCCTGCGCCAGACTCTTCACTGTAACCGTGTAGGTTCCGGGGGCGGCAGTGGCGTCGGTCGAGACTGAAAGCAGATCGTCCGCGCCGTAATCGGTGCTGCTGGAAGACATGCTGGAGGTGTAAAGATGGAAATCTGCGGGGTCTGTAAGTCCCTCGGCGGATGTCTTGAATGCCAGAAGCCCGGTATTGAATGATTGCCATGCCTCGAGCTTTGCAGTGTACTCGTCTTTTCTGTCCTCGATCACATCGGCCCGTTTGTGGTCAATGGCGATCAACTCGTCTATCATGCTTCGCCAGTCCAACCCACTGGCAAGACCGCTTATAAGGCTGGTGCTCATTGACATTTTAAATCTCCCTTAATCAAACAGGCAATTTGTTCTTGTTACTGGTATTTATCGGCAAATATTTCCGGATACTTTAGTGAAATCTGTGTTATCCGACCGATCCGGAAAAGGCATAAACCCTTAGTATTTGTCATCCTGGCGAAAGCGGGAACCCTGTATCTACAGTTAGTTGCGTGAGTATATTCTGACTTATATACGCGTTTTGTGTTACGTTCCGCCAATCGTTCAAATATAGTTATAGCAAAAAATCTGCCAGACGCCATGCCACGGCAAAATTAAAAAACCCCGCCTCTTTTCAGAAGCGGGGTTTTGTTTGAATGACCCTTTCAGCCTTCAGCTTTTATCTTCCAGCCTCCAGCCGCCTGTCTTCATTCTCCATTCTCCATTCTCCATTCTCCATTCTCCATTCTCCATTCTCCATTCTCCATTCTCCATTCTCCAGTCTTTAACCTTTAACCGAACAGTGACAGCACCATCTGAGGCGCCATATTTGCCTGTGACAGCATGGCGGTGCCTGCCTGCATCAGTATCTGGTTTTTGGTAAATGCTGTCATTTCTTCAGCCATATCCGCGTCACGGATGATCGATTCTGCGGCCTGAATGTTCTGAATGGTCGTGGCAAGGTTCGCGCTGGCATAACTCAGACGGTTCATATAGGCGCCGATATTGCCCCTTGCAGTTGAGTGAGAGGTTATTGCCGAATCGATAGTGTCAAGCGCACCCAGGGCGCCAGAAGCTGTCAAGAAGGAGATGTCGGATACATTGAGGCCACTCGAACCCGTTGTGACATTGCTGAGCGAGACATCTATCTGGTGGTTGTCGTTATTTGCCGTGCCTATCTGGAAGGTCTGGACGTTGTCTTGTGTTACTTCAAACGCAAGATTGTCAAGGCCGCCTTCGATATATTCGCTACCTAACGAGATTTTAATCCCGAGCTGATCAAAATCAACCACGACCGGGCTTGTAGCTGTGCCGGCTGAACCTGTTTCAGCCTGATCTGAAGTACCGGAAACGGTTATATCATTGCCAGAATGGGCAATCGTATATGTGCCCGTGGCGGTGGAATCAGAGGAAGAGATGGCCGTGATGCCGGTATTGGAAATCTTAAAGGTGTCGGTCTCGAGCATGCCCGCTGTGAAGGTGGCAGTGGTAGCGCCTGTCAATGTTATCCCCAAGGCGTCGAATGTAACAGCATTCGCAGTGATAACGCCCTCTTCTGTAGTTGTACCGTTGCCGATTGATACCGTACTCGCGCCCACCTTGGATATAGTGTATGTCCCGGTGGTAAGACCTGTGTTGGTGCTGGTGATTGTGATGTCTGCTACGCCTAAATATCCTGTCACTGCTGATGCAGTCAGCGTGAGACCGTTAAGACTACTGTCTGCAACATAATCTGCGCCTAACGCGAGTTGAATCCCTAAATCGGTAAAATCAACCGTGGTTCCGGCTATAGCGGCATTGGCTAACGTCTGTGAGGTACCACCCGAATGTAGGAGTTTCAAGTTACCACCGGTATCGGTAATCGTATATGTGCCCGTGGTGGTATCCGAACCGATGGTGGTGCTGGTAGTCGTGATACCCGTATCGGCAACCACAAGGCTGTCGTTTCCGAGCACTGTCGTTGTAAGATCAGCAGCGCCAACCATTGTTATCCCCAATTCAGTGAATGTGACGGTCGTGCTGGTTCCGCTGACAGCGGCATATTCCGTAAATGAACCGTTGCCGATGGATACCGTACTGGTTCCCACCTTGTCTATAGAATATGTCCCGGCAGTAAGATCCGTCTTGGAACTGGTGATGGTGATGGTTGATGTGCTCGTGGCAGTTGCGGTACCCTGCGTCAACTGAAAACCAACGAGATCATTTGCGCTTTCATAATAATCCCCGGCCACCAGATCAAGCGTGAGTCCGAGTGTGGAGAAGACCGCCTGGTTTCCTGAAACGACGCCATCGTATGTATTCGAATCTTGATCAGTAAGCGTGATTGCAGTAGCGGTATTCGCCGTAACCGTTAAAGTGGTCATGCTGCTTATATCAACCGATCCATCAGCACTCCAGCTTGTGCCTGAGAGACCGGACATGACCTTATCAACTGTGCCGCCAGCAAGAACAGTAGTAACGTCACCCCCTGCTACCTCAAACTTAATGCCTAAATCTGCGAAGACAACACTATTGTTGCCAAAAGCGGTTTCAGATTCAGAAAATCCTTCACTATCAGTTATAGTAAGGGTCGTGGCTGTCGATGAAAACGTATAGGTGTTGCCTTCAGTAACGTTCCGATTCGCTCCTGAAAAAGTCATTGTAACAGTATTGGTTCCACTTCCCTCGTTAAATGTGTAAAGATCGGTAGTTTCATTGAGATAGCTGACGGTTGTATTCCCGGCAACTATCGCCAAATCTTGAACGTACATCGTATTTCCCACATCGGTAAACGTGAATTTCTGGCTCATGTCGCTGTTTACTGCATAGGAATTGGTGGATGTAGCGGCTGCCGCTCCATACGTTCCGCCGGCTTCGTCTTTAACGCCAATCGCATCGGTAAATGTGAACTTCTGGCTGTAGTCGCTGTTTACCCCATAGGAGGTGGTGTTTGTGGCGGCAGCTGTCATCGCATACGTTCCGCCGGCTTCGTCTTTAACGCCAATCGCATCGGTAAATGTGAACTTCTGGCTGTAGTCGCTGTTTACCCCATAGGAGGTGGTGTTTGTGGCGTCTATTCCCGCAAGCTCTCCGGTCATGCCGCCGTATGTTCCGTCAAGCAGCGCTGCCCCGGCATACTCGGTGACGTTGGCAATCCTGTTCATTTCAGCCAAGATTTTCGTCTTTTCCGCGTCGATCTGCGCACGGTTTTCTCCCGCGTTTGCCGAAGCGGCCTGAGTCGCAAGTTCCTTCAACCGGACAAGCATATTCCCGATCTGGTCCATGGCTCCCTCAGCGACCTGCAGGAGCGCGTTTGCCTCTGTGGCATTTCTCGACGCCACCTTAAAGCTGGCGATATCGGCCCTGAATGTTTGAGAAAGGGCCAGACCCGCCGAATCATCGGCGGCAGAGTTAATACGGTAACCCGATGAGAGCCTTTCGAGAGCCTTTGACATGTTACTGTCTGTAATGGACAATTGCCGCTGTACGTTCATAGACGCTATGTTATTTGCAATTCTAAAACCCATGATCTAATCCTCCGTGATTTGTTTGCCCTATGGAGGGCCCTCAGGCTCTTCAATGGGGATTGTTTTTCCGGCTTTCAGCCCTAGTCTGTCTGACAGGGAGCTTCCAGCCTTTTTCAGCATCCTTGCTTTTTGATTGAATTATGCAATCCTTGTCGGATTGCCCTTCGCCGTTTGCTTTATCACCTCCTTCGACAAAATTTCTCCGGTGAGACTGAAAGTATGTTCATGTCTCCTCACGCCATTTATCGGAAGAAGAATTGAAAACTTTAGATAAAATCGGTTTTATGGGATATTTCGATAATGGTTTCGGGAGGATGCGAAGGGTTGATATGAGGACAGCCTCCTAGTGGATGTGGCAGACTTTCGTCTTTTGGAATGACTGATGTGGTTTGCTCAATTATGATGGACCGGGAAAAGTCTCAATAGCCAGCGTAGGGGAACACTATCCAGACAAACTGTAAACATTTGATATAACTGGATTCCGCCCCGGTTTTCACCGGGGTGACGCGCTGGAATGACGAAAAACGACATTTTTTCACTTTTTACCAGACTGCCATATTTGTTTTCAGCAAAATAATTTTACATCTGCCATTTAGATTTTTGTAACTTGCTGAAATTATGACGATTATCTTCCAACTCAACCACTCAACTATTTGACTATATCTTGAGTAGTATCCCGGAGTTCGATTTCGAGATCCCCTGTGTACTTTCGAAGCATGCCTGCTATTTCAGGATCTTTCGGATCGACGGCAAGGGCTGTTTCCAGTATGCTTACTCCCTGGGTATATTCGTTCCGGCTGAAGGCCTGCCGGCAGAGTTCCTTGAGACTGCCTGCGTGTTCAAGTCCCAGTGTATATGCCAGGTCGAGGGCAATTTTAAAAGAGTCGAATTTTTTTTCTTCGAGGAGCCTTCCGGCGATTCCTACAAACAGTTCCGCCACCTGGTGGAAGGATTCTATGAGGTGGTCTGCGGGGAGGTTGAGAAGCCCGAGTGTTTTTTCGCACACACCTATCATAGGTTCCATATCGCCTGTTTCCAGGTAGCACCTTGAAAGGGCGAGGGAAAGATAAATATTTTCAGGGAAATGCGCGTACGCGGTGGCGAGGGGATCTTTTGATTTCAGGTATTCCCTGTTTTTGAAATATAAGAGACCCAGATTGCGATTGACCGCGGGAGAATCGGGCGCGATCTTCAGCGCCGCCAGGTACTTTGTAAGGGCGGGTCCCCTTTCTCCAAGATTCTCCAGCACAAGGCCATGAATCAGCAGGGAATTGAGGTGTCCGGGGTTTAATTCAGCGGCCTTTCCGAAGCATTTCGCCGCCCCCTTCAAGTCTCCCAGTTTCATAAGGGCTATTCCCCCTTTAAAGGGGATTTCAAAATCATCGGAGAATGTCTGTGCCAGATCCCCGCAGAGGGCTTCCAGTTTTTCGTAAAGTCCCCGTTCTTCATAGAGCGTGCAGAGCGCCTTCAGGCCCGCTTTGTATTTCTCGTCATCGAGGGGAAGTCCCTCCAGGAAAGAGAGCGCCTTTTCCTGCCCCTTGAATTTGATCCAGTTCAGGCCCATCTCCTGTCTCAATGCGTTCTTGTTGAGATCGGGCGCGGTATTTACAGATTCCTTCAGGAAATGAAAGGCATTCACCCTGTCATTAAGGCTCAGGTAGGAATATCCCATGGAATGATAGACCTTCCATTCTCTGTTTACCGTTTCAAATACAACAAAGCCGAATTCCGATGGGTTTTCCTTCAAGAGTTCTTTCAACCGGAAAAATTCCTTTCCGTATTCCAGTGTCTTCGCATGATCGCGTTTTTTGAATGACATCTCTGTTAGCAGGAAAAATAGATCCGGGGTTTTATCAAAAAACTTAAGGCCCTTCAGCGCCCACTCTTCGGCCTCATCAAACCTGCCGAGTTGGAACATGGAACCTGTCAGGACATAATATGTCCATGAATACCCGGAGTCAGTAAGCCCCTTTTTTTCTACCGATTCAAGCGTCTTCATGGACTCTTGAATCGCCTTGTCCCATTCTTGCAGGGAAAAGTAGGTCATGGAGAGATGATGGTGCGTGGGTGTGTCATCCGGGAATTGCTTTGCCTGCGCCTGGAGGAGTCTCAGGGAACGCTTCTTTTTTTCCTCTTTCTTTTCGTCCTCGAGGTCATAGCCGTAGTGCCAGAAGACAAGGGGATACATCTCAATTTTCCCCTTGATGACGGGTTGATTGTGAACGAATCCCACATAATGAAAGCCCATGCCGTTTCTGAAAAGCCTGGGGGAGATGCTCTCGTTATAATAGGATGCCTTGTCCAGATAGCTTCGGACAATAACAGATATGGCACCGGCATCCGTTTGCCTGACCGCCTTTTTAAGAAGGTGCGCAGTCTCTTCGTCTATCTTCTCATCCGCGTCGAGGATGAGGAGCCAGTCTCCGGTGGCGTAATGAATAGACTGGTTGCGGTGCTTGCTGAAGTTGTTTTCCCAGGGGTGGTGATAGATCCTTGCCCCATACCCTTCGGCAATCTCAACCGTCCTGTCCGTTGATCCCGTGTCCACCACAATAATCTCGTCCACATAATCCTTGACGCTTTCAAGGCACTGTGGAAGAAATTCTTCCTCGTTCTTGACGATCATGCAGAGAGATATGGTGGGTGCGGAAGCCCTCTCCCTCCTCTTTTTTCTCTTCACCTGTTTTTTCACTGTTTTCACCATCTTTCTGTTGTGCGCGCTTCGTTAGAATTTCCTCTATCCTGTCGCTTGTCCCGGGGAAGGCCGGGTCGATTTTAATCGCCTTTCTGTAGGACAGCAGCGCCTGGTCAATATTCCCCATAGCGGAATAGACATTGCCCAGGTTATGATAAAAAACCGGGTGTGACCGTCCCCTTTCGATGCCTTTATTGAGTGTTTGTAGTGCGTTATCGTGATTTCCATTCTGCAGATATATGAGGGCCAGATTATTGTATGCGCCCATGTGTTCCGGGCTCAAGGCAAGGGTAGTGGCATACTCATTAATGGCCTTGTCGGGCATGCCCAGGGCGCTGTGCGCCCTGGCAAGATTAAAGTGAAGTTCGGCGTTGCCTGACAGAAGGGGCGCACTCTTTTCAAGAAGACATAATACTTCACGCCACAGCCCCAGTTCCAGATACTGGTCCGACAGCCCCTTGACGGCATTGATATCGTCAGGATGCTTCTCGACCCGTTTTTCCCCTAATTTCATATAATATTCCCTTTTTTTTCTGATGCGGGGAGAGGGCAGAACTTTGCCGTAATGATGAATCGGTATATCTCTGTTTTTTGCAATAAATCCCACTCTGTTGAAATGATAGTCGATCGTTTCATGCACGGCCCCCGAAAAAGCTATCGCCCTGTGCCTGCGGAAGAGTCGTATCAGTCGTGCGGGGATGAATCCGAAATAGTCGTTCCCTTCATTGTAATCGCGGGGGTTCAGCACAATATTGGCCAGGGCCCTGTTATTTTCATAATTTCTGAGAATAAA
>Ga0307990_1001751_pt1 | contig 18036 bp, 16 predicted proteins | sample EllFjometagen129_FD_203168 | JGI IMG/M metagenome (GOLD analysis project Ga0307990, IMG submission 203168) | Marine microbial communities from Ellis Fjord, Antarctic Ocean - #129 | ecosystem: Environmental > Aquatic > Marine > Unclassified | place: Southern Ocean | collected 2014-10-08
CATTTGCCACCCCTCCCTTAAGTTTGACAGGACGGTTATACTCATCCCGCTCCAAGCAGTCATTAGGAACATAATGAGGAAGACCGGCTACAATCACCGGGGTATATCCCGGCTTTTGACCTCCACTACTAAATCTTACAGTTCCACTGGCCTTTGCGCGAATCACTTTTTTAGTTGATCCAGTAAAAATCCACTTTGCCAGGCAGATCGGCTTTTTATCCAGAAAACCGACTTCAGCTGGATCACAGGCAATAGAATGAATGCCGTAAAGAGTGGGTTGCATCGAGCCGGTTGGAATTTTAAAGGGCTGATAAAAGTAGGCCCGAAAGGCCATGGCAACAGAGATGGCAACCACCAGCACATCGAAATTTTCATGCAGCCATTCCATGGGACGTTGCGGATTGAGCTGGTTAATAACTTTTTCCAGATTATTACCGCTACTTTTCATATCATCAGCACAACCGCTCTTTAATGCCGCGTTGACTTCAGCAATGTTCTCATTCAAAAGAGCGAGATCATCCTCGGAAAAAAGGTCACCCCGGCTTGCCAACAGAACCATGCCACTGTGAACGATATGTTTAAGATCTTTACGTGCTCTGCGTTTTTCAAAAAATTTCATATTTGTTAGTTCGTTAATTCGTTAATTCGTTAGTTCGTTAGTTCGTTAGTTCGTTAGTTCGTTAGTTCGTTAGTTCGTTAGTTATTATTTTCTCAACTCCTGTCACAAAAAACAAGAAACTTAAGAGGCCGTTTTTATAAGTTATTGAGATAAAAAACTAAAACCAAACTCGTAACGACCGTAAGCTGGTGACCTTTTTTAACGATAATCCACCTTATAACGACTGATATACTGTGCTGCTCAGTATGTCCGCCGTTATACGGTGGACGAAACGGGTAATTAGGTTGCAAAAATTCTTTCTCCCTTTTCTTCCTATGCAACGCAAAGCGTTGTTGACTAAAGCTGCGGCGGCCAACACACAACGGGACATTTAGAGAATATGGGCCTGGACATAAAAAGAGCTTAGTTTGGTTACGGTGAAAAGCAGCTTTAGTTGTCTTTTGACTTACCCTTAAGAACTGCTATAAAAGCGGATTGGGGCACATTAACCTGTCCATACTCCTTCATGCGCTTTTTACCAGCTTTCTGTTTCTTAAGGAGTTTCTGTTTACGGGTGACATCTCCACCATACAGCTTGGCTGTCACATCTTTACGAAAGGGGCGAATATCTTCACGCGCAATTATATTTCCGCCGATCACAGCCTGCACCGGAATTTTAAACATGTGCGGCGGAATGCTATCAGCCAAAGCTTTACATATTTTACGACCGTGAGAAACTGCCTTATCGCGATGAACCATACAGGAAAAAGCATCCACAAGCTCACCATTCAGCAGAATTTCCATTTTGACAATATCGCTGATCTGATAACCATGCGGTTCATAGTCCATGGAAGCATATCCATGGCTGACACTTTTCAGCATGTCATGAAAATCAATCAGTATCTCGTTCAATGGAATCAGGCAGCTGATGATCACACGGGAGGCATCCAGGGTCTCGGTACCCACCAGTTCACCGCGCCTCTCCAGCACAATCCGCATAATATCACCAATGCATGCGCTGGGGCAGATAATGGTTGCTTTTATGACTGGTTCTTCAATTTTGGTTATATGGTTAACCTCCGGCAGCAGCACCGGGTTATCGATTTCCATGACGGTGCCATCGTTCTTCTCAATTTTATAGACAACAGCCGGGTGTGTACTGATAATATCCAGATCAAATTCACGGCGCAGACGCTCCTGAACAACCTCCATGTGCAGCAGGCCGAGGAATCCACAGCGGAAGCCAAAGCCCAGTGCAATTGAGCTCTCTGAATGAAAACTGAAGGCGGCATCATTCAGATGGAGTTTTTCCAGTCCTAAACGCACTTTTTCATACTCATCGGTGCTGACTGGGTAGACTCCGCTGAAGACCATCGGGTGTACCTCTTTAAATCCCGGCAGCAGCTCCGTAGCACCGTCCTTTGCACAAGTAACCGTATCACCGATTTTAATCTCGGATGGGTCTTTTATGGTACCTACCAGATAACCGACCTGGCCCGCCTCCAAAACCTCAACCGGCTTCTGGGTCGGGCTGAAAATTCCAACCTCACGCAACTGGGTTGTCTGGCCGCTGCTCACAAATTTAATTGCATCACCAACCCGCAGTGATCCATCCACAACCCGCACATATGTAATCACCCCGCGATAGATATCAAAGACTGAATCGAATACCAGCGCACGCAGAGTTGCGGCGCGTCCCTTGGTCACCGGATGCGGTATATATTTGACAATTGCCTCAAGCACAGGCGGAACCCCCTCGCCAGTTTTGGCGCTGATATACAACGGCACATCAACCGGAATTCCAAGAACCTCCTCTATCTGCTGCGCAACAGCGTCTACATCAGCGCCAGGCAGATCAACTTTATTAAGCACCGGTAAAATCTCAAGATTGTTGTCGCATGCCAGATAGGTATTGGCAACAGTCTGCGCTTCCACTCCCTGGGCGGCATCGACCACCAGCACCGCACCTTCGCAGGCACCCATACTGCGTGAAACCTCATAGGAAAAATCAACATGACCGGGGGTATCGATCAAATTCAGCATGTAGGTTTCACCATCCTCAGCCGTATACAACATCGAAACCGGGTGCGACTTAATTGTAATACCCCGCTCACGTTCAAGATCCATGGCATCGAGGGTCTGCTCTTTCAACTGGCGCAGATCGATGGCCTTAGTCAGCTCCAGAATTCTATCCGACAGCGTAGTTTTACCGTGATCAATATGGGCGATTATACAAAAGTTACGTATATTTTCGATTTTAGTTTGCATTAATTTTCTAAATCCTGAGAGGTTAAATTAGCTTAGCTGAAGCGCAGCGTTCGCGCATCGTTTTTACAGCGGCACCCATATCATCCTGTTTAAACAAAAAACTTCCGGCAACAAACATATTAGCTCCATGTGCAGCACAAAGTTCAGCTGTTTCAAAATTGATGCCACCATCCACCATGATATCAAGATCGCGCATATCGGTACCGGCAACATACTTGCGCAATCCGGCAATTTCAGTCAGCACCTCCATCATAAACTGCTGCCCTCCATAGCCGGGGTTAACAGTCATAAACAGAACCTCATCACAGAGCGGCAGATAAGGTTTAATTGCGGCAAATTTAGTTTGCGGCTTCAACACCAGACCCGAGCGCACTCCACGGGCTCTAATGACTGAGAGGGTCTTCCATATATCACAATCGGCTTCCACATGAATTTGCACCGTATCCGCCCCGGCAGTGACAAACGAGTCAATATAAAGATCCGGACGACTGAGCATCAGATGAACATTTCTCAACTGCTGCGGGGCCACTCTTTTAGCCAGAGCCACAACATCCGGTCCAAAACTAAGATTCGGGACAAAATGCGCATCCATAATGTCGAGGTGCAGAGCATCGGCACCGGCAGCATGAACCTTTTTTATCTCGCGCGAGAGCTCCCCAAAATTCGCTGCCAGCAGCGAAGGTAGTATCTGGAATTCCATAGCTTTATATTATACTGAACCCTGACTTAAAAAGCAATTACCGCAATTGATATAATTTCTAGTGCAGCGGAGTCGAAACAAGACGAGGTGGACCATGAATGGTGGGCATGTTGAACAGCCATCTCGTAGCGTCGGACGTACTGGAAACACTCAGAGATTTAGCACAGCAAACCCAAAACGCCTAGCGTGGCATAGCCGCAATCAATTTCTCGAACCACGAATCAACGCGAATGAACGCAAATACATGCATATTAAGATTCACATTTGCGTCCATTCGCGTCCATTCGTTGTTTCTTGTTTTTCATGAAAGAAGTTAATTTTATAGCAACTCCCGCACTCTCAAATTTTCGTACTAGCGCATTTCTTCACTCTTCCTCATTGCACAAGACTGGCTGTTTTTGTTATAACATTGGAAAAAGGAGTAGTTGAATTGAGAAAACATAGAGTATTGAGATTTTTATTAGGGGTGTCTCTACTACCCTTATGTTTTGCGGCAACTCTGGCCGTTCTGGAAGCGATCAACTCCGCCAACAGCTCAAGCTCAATGTTTTCCAGAGAGACAATTGCCCTTTTCAGCGGATATGCAGTCTGGCTTGCGGTCTGGTTTTTTCTACCGCGTCCGGCAAAGAGCTATATCCTGGCTCACGAGCTTACACATGCGATCAGTGGTTTGTTCTTCGGAGCCAAGGTAAGTAATCTAAACATATCTGCTAAAGGCGGAAGCGTTTCTCTATCCAAAACCAATTTATGGATAATTCTTTCACCATATTTCATTCCGTTTTACACAATCCTCTTGATTGCGGTCTATCTTCTCATCGGAGTATTTATACATCCGGTTCCGTACAAAGCACTCTGGATCTTTCTGGTAGGCTTCACCTGGAGTTTTCATGCCTGCTTCACCCTTAACAGTCTTTTGATACGTCAGCCCGATATCCAGATGTACGGACGCATCTTCTCATATGCCATAATTTACTTTCTGAATCTGTTACTGGTTGCACTCTGGATGATCTACACTACCCCGGTAAGCGCAGGAGGCTTCTACGACTCCTTGGCAGCAAACACCATCTCTATATATGCATTATTGTACGAACAGACGCAGCGGGTTGTCAATAAGGCAGTTTCGCTACTTCGACATGCACTCTAACCCACCTATGACAACTGCTTTTTTTCGAAGGCAATGCTAATAGCGCTATGTGCCCTATGTGTTTCTCTCTTCGCCTTCGGCGAAGACAAGTGGCTACGCACCCCGTCGCCAACGGCGACTCACATTAGGCCCCTTCGGCCCATCTGACCCATAACGCTATCAGCATAGAGCACCCGCCCGCAGGGGTAGAGCACAGCGACTACACCCGGCACCAACAAGCGGCCCGAAAATCCGTGCGGAAGACCCCAAAAAAAACACCCTGCAACCAAAGGCCGCAGGGTGTTATTTCTAGCAAATGCCGGGTACTCTACTCTTCAACAACAATAATTTTTATTGAAGCAGAGACCCCTGCATGCAACTTAACAGGAATATCAAACTCACCGGTCTCCTTGATATGGTCTTCCATTTCAAGTTGAGATTTAGCAAGTGAGATCTTACCATCTTTCTCGATTGCAGCGAGAACATCGCCAGACGATATTGAACCGTAAAGGCGACTACCATCAACTGTTTTAGCAGCGATCGTAATTTTCAAACCTCCCAGTTTACCGGCCTTAGTCTTGGCTTCGCCAAGCTGTATTTTAGCAAGTTCATCACGCTCTTTACGCAGCTTATCGAGACGACGTTTAGCGCCCTCGGTAACTGGTGCGCCAAGATCTTTAGGCAGCAGATAGTTACGTGCATAACCATCAGCAACCTTAACGATGTCACCCGCTTTTCCCAGGTCTTCGACATCACATAACAAGAGTAATTCTGTAGCCATTTTTATAATTCCTCTCTAAAACTAAGCCAACAGGCCCATGTTACGCGCACGGCGAATACCGGCCTTGATTTTACGTTGCTGAGCGGCTGTGACATTGGTGATACGGGCAGGAATAATCTTGCCGTACTCAGTCACAAACCTGCGCAGCAGATCAATATCGTTAATGTCAATTGCAGCGTGAGGATCTAGTTTCGCACGCTTACGGATTGCACTGTTATCATCTCTATCTCTGCTTCTTCTATGCATTGCCATAAAAGTTAACTCCTTTTTTAAATAGTGTATTAGAACGGAAGGTCGTCTTCATCACCCATATCATCAATATCCGGTGACGCAGGTGCTGGAACGCTCTGCGACTGTGTGGCAGGCGAACTGCCCGAGCCTGTAGCTCCACTACCTTCAGCGCGTTTACCAGAACTCAGGAACTGAACCCGACTTGCCTGGACTCGCAACCGACTGCGTTTCTCACCCTGTGGGTTTTCCCATTTGTCAAGTTGAAGGCGACCTTCAACAAGCACTTGACTACCTTTAGTAAGATACTGACAGCAAAGTTCTGCCTGTCTGTTCCAGACAACAACATCAACATAACAGGTGCTCTCTTGACTCTCCCCGCTTTTGTCTTTCCATTGCTCTGAAATTGCCAGACTCAAATCCGCAACCTTTACACCTGAAGCAGCCTGCTTCATCTCAGGGTCACGTGTGATTCCGCCCATCAGTATTACTTTGTTAAATGAAGCCATTAGAAACCTCCCTTAATACAATTGAAAATTATTCCTCTTCAACACTTGCCGTAGCGGCCATAGCTTCTGAAACTGCCATAGCTTCCGCTGCTGCCGCTGCTGTAGCTGCCGAAGCTGCTGTAGCTGCTGCAATCTTTGCCGCTGCTGCCGCTGCTTTAGCCTCTTCGCGAATCTTTGCCTCCACAACCTGTTGCTTCAGAGTAGATTCCAGACGCTCATCAACTGCCAGAATCTGGACACGAAATACTTCGTCCAACAGTTTATAGCGTTTGATCAAAGGTGCAACATTTGCAGGATCCAGTTCAAATCTCATTTTAACATAAACCCCGTTGTCACGCTTTTTCATTGGGCGTGCAAAGGTTTTCTTACCGAGTATTTCGGTACTCAATATGCTGCCGGAGAGTTGTGTAATCTCAGCAGTTGCTGACGCAATAATTTTATCCAGCACTTCATCTCTCGCCGAGCCGGCGAAGATATATAAGCCATCGTATTGTTTCATGATGGAATTTCCTATTCCTTTTTCCGGTCTAACTCAGGTCAGTATCGTACTGCCATCCGTTATACTGGTTCATCGATTCATTTAAGTTGTTTTCGATCAGACACATTGTCGCATCAACAGCGGTTTGTACAGACCCGTCAACCACATCTTCGCTCTCTTTTCCAAACTTACTGAGCACATGGTTAACCAGATTCCCTTTAATTTCTCGTCCTATACCGACTCTCACTCTTGCAAAGTCATCTGTTCCCAGCGACTCTATGATTGAAGTCAGTCCGCGATGTCCTCCAGCACTACCCTTACCGCGAATTCTCAATCTACCCAAAGGCAGATCTGCATCATCCAGAATAACTGTGAAGTCATCTGGTTTGCAACGAAAATAGCGCAATACCAAGGAGATACTAGAGCCACTCAAATTCATAAAAGTTTGAGGTTTTACCAGCAACAGCTGAATTCCATTAAAGGTTGTTTTTGCTGTATAAGCACGAAAATTACTACTTTTCGTCCACCCGGCATTCAACTTTTCAGCCAAAAGATCTACAATACAAAACCCAATATTATGAGGGGTTTTATCATACTTCGATCCGGGGTTTCCGAGTCCTGCAATAACTTTCACACAATTAAGCCTTTCGAATACAGTTAACGCAGATTAAATCCGCCCGTCTGCCTCGTAAATTTATGCAGTTGCTCCAGGAGTCGCAATAACTTCTTCCGCAGCGCCTTCCTCGGGTTCAACTACCTCAGCAACAGGGTTAACTACCGTAGCAACCCGTATATCCAATCCGGTATGAACGGTATATGCGTCGCTGATATTCAGATCGCGGACAACCAAAGCATCGCCGATTTTGAGAGCGGATGTATCCAACTCAAACTTTTCAACGACATCACCAGGCAGACATTCAACCTCAACTTCACGTACCAGATGTTCCAGTATTCCACCACCCACTCGGACGCCCTCAGGCTCACCAAACAGTTCAACAGGAATTGTCACATGGATCTTCTCGGTCAATGAAACTTCACCGAAGTCAACATTAATTACAGCATCGGTCATTACATTATGCTGCACCTCGCGCAAAAGCACGGGTATGTTTTTTCCATCGAGGTTAAGAGTCACGATAAAGTGTTCGCCGGTGTGATGACGCAACATACCTTCAAAGGTATGGGCATCGAATTTAACCAGTGTCGTGTCGCCCCCGATCCGATTCACCGCAGCCGGTATCATACCAGCACGACGTAAACGGCCCGCTGCATTTGACCCTTGGGCCACACGCAACTCGGCTTTTAATTTGATCTCTTCTTTCGCCATTTCTTTTCCTTAATTTTCATAAACCGCAAAAGCACAGAGTACTACCACAAATCCATCTCACCGCAAAATCAACCCAATCTCGCAGTGCAACAGATTGCCGTAACAAACTCCGTGTACACGGTATAACTATGCACCGGCACCCCCTGAGCAAAACTCAAATTATGAGTAGAACAGAGAGCTAACCGACTTGTCTTCGTGGATCCTGCGAATTGCTTCGCCCAGCAACTCAGCAATTGAGAGCACTGTAACCTTAACCGGCAGAGAGGTGAGATCCAAATCGCTCCGCATAGGAACGGTATCAGTTGTCACCAACTCAATCAAATCGGTATCGGCTTTCAAACGCTCAATGCCTTGATCCGTCAAGGGCATATGGGAAACTGCAGCTCGTATTGAGACCGCCCCCTGCTCCTTCAAGATCTTCGCTGCCGCACACAATGTGCCACAGGTGGTGGTCATATCATCAACCATGATGACATCACACCCTTCAGCGTTACCAACAACGCTGAATGCATCCACTTCCGCATCTCCCAGTCTCTGCTTCGCAACAATTGCCAGGTCTGTACCCAGCATTTGTGAATAAGCATAAGCCATTTTAGCCCCTCCGGTATCGGGCGACACAACAAGCGGCTTATTTAGCTTCATCTCACGCAGGTACTTCACCAATACCGGCGCGGCGTGCAGGTGGTCAACGGGAATATCAAAAAATCCTTGTATCTGCTCGGCGTGCAGGTCTATTGTCAACACGCGGTTGGCTCCAGCGGCAACCAGCAGGTTTGCCACCAGTTTGGCGGTAATCGGAACACGCGGCTGGTCTTTACGATCCTGGCGAGCATATCCATAATATGGCAGTACAGCCGTAATCCTTTTGGCAGAGCCCCGACGCGCAGCATCGATCATAATCAACAGCTCCATCAGCATTTCATTGGGCTGGCCGACAATCGGTTGCACCATAAAGACATCTCTTCCTCGAACATTTGCCTTAATCTTGCAATGGATCTCTCCATCGGGAAATCGTCTGATATTCATTGCCCCCAAGGGTTGTCCAAGAAACGCCATCATCTTGTCAACTAGGAGTGGATTTGCCGTTCCCGAAAAAACAATCATTACTATTCCGCCTTCCAGATCTTCATTTAAAATTAGTCAGGGCAGTGCCCTCTAAATCAATTCATGCATGCGATTCGCTCTGGCCATGCTCCAGATTGGTTGCCCGGGGTAGATTCGAACTACCTCCGAAAGAGTCAAAGTCTTTTGTGCTGCCATTACACCACCGGGCAAGTTTGTACTAACATGTTCCATAATTCAGCAGGTAATTGCTGGATAACTCTCTCTCCATGTTCCTTGTTTTCAACAAGCCCGAATACAGATGCGCCGCTTCCTGAAAGCAACACACCCAAACATCCCGCCTCTTTTAACAATAGTGATGTTCGCGCAATATCAGGGCAAAGTGCATAGACTCCGTCTTCAAGGCCGTTGTATAATGCATCCGAAACAGCGCAAACATTTCCTTCTTGGATATGAGGCCGTATATTATTGATTATTTTGGGTGGTTTAGTCAAGTCTGCTCTCCAATTCTTGAAAATAACTGCTGTCGAGCACATAGAGCCGGGATTAGCAACCACCAGCCACATACCCTCACAAGAACCATGCAAACCTTTATCCAGTAATGGCTTAACCCGCTCTCCGCGACCCTCCATAACCACCACACCGCCATGTACCAACGCGGGAATATCACAGCCCAGATCAGCACCGAATGAGGTCAATTCAGGCAAAGAAAGGTTTAATTTCCAAAGAGTGTTTAATCCTTTGATAACTGCGGCGGCATCAGCACTGCCTCCACCCATACCACCGCCAATCGGAATTCGTTTGTGAATATGGATACTCACACCACTTGAGATATTATAGCGCGTCTGCATCAAACGGGCAACGCAAACAGCTAAATTACTATCATTCGATCCCAACCGATCCACATTAATCCAGCGTTCCGTTGATATGCTAAGATTGACCTCACCGACGGGGGCCGCAGATAAGCTTACGCTGTCACTTAACGAGATGGGCATGACGATACTACGCAATTCATGGTAGTCATCCGGACGCTTTCCCATAATTTCAAGCGTAAGGTTAACTTTTGCGTGGGCTTCTAAGACTATGACACTATCTGATTTAGTCATGAGTGCGGTATTGTTACAAAAAATTCTTCCACACGCAAGCGAGGAAATCAAACAAATTCACCTTCTTTTAATTAGTGTCAGACGCTGACCGCGCTTGACACCTGATCCCTTAAGTAAAGTTGCAGAAGCAGCGGAGTCCGAAACTTCGGTCACCCGTATCATAGCCAGGGCTCCACCGGGGATAGTTGATATTGCATCACCGGTTATCGGGTCGGTAATCACCCTGTCATTATCTCGAACCTGATAGACCTGTCCAATTTTCACTGCATGATTGTCCCCTCCGTTGACAATGATCTTAGAATTAACCACGGCAGCCACTACCGGTTCCCAGTTTTTTTTTGGAATTTTTTTAATAATTCCTTTCAGTCCATCGCGCAATGCGCTGGCGGTGGCTTTTCCGATTGGGGTTTTGAAAAACATATCGCCGCCAAATTTAACATCTTTATAGCTTCCTTCCCCATAAAGTGATTTGGCCCGAGCCACTCCTTCACATTGAACTGAATCAATAATTCTACCTGATTCAACATCCATAATGGTAAGGGTCAAACCAACTCTGGCGGTAAAAGCGCGTCCACCCACAAGGAAACGCTCCACCCTCAGCCACAACGAACCGCCACTGATCTGGGAAAAATCACAGATCACCCCCCGAATCAAATATCTGGCATTTTTCAAACGTCCTTTTGTGACCTTGCCTTCAGCGCGAAAGTAGTCATTGCGCTGCATATTGATTTCATTGAGTATCCGGCTAAGCTGGGCTCGTTCCAGAACCTCAAAGTTTCGGGAAAGGACAAGCTCCGATACCAGCAGATCCGCCATGCCCTGCCCCAATTCCCACTCACCGGCAAATCCGGAGCGATTTTCAAATGTAGTCACGGCAATACTGGGGGGAATCCTATTGGACGCCAGCGGAGCCGCGGGATAATTAAATAATTGGCATCCCGATAGCCATATAAGAGAGACCAGCAGAAAAAATACTCTAATAACTACTTTATGCATATTATATCTCCGGAAAAGCATAAAACAAACAATTTCAAGAGAATATAATGGCCATTTATCAGAAAAATTGCAATCTAATATAGGATTTCTTAAAAAAAACTATATGCAAATGAATTTGTGGCTGTACTAGATAGGGGCAATTTGATATATTTTAGTGCTTCTTAATTGAGAAAAAGTATTATTTTAGAAAGCGGTGAAACTAATGGCTATTTTTATTAATTTTTTGTATATCCTCGAAGTTATAATTTGTTTTTTAATGGGGGGAGTCATCTTGCTTCAGAAACCTAAAGGCGGTGGTCTCGGTGGAAGCTTCGGCGGTGGTATGGGCGAAGCGGTGTTTGGGGCACAGATGGGCAACGTGCTTACCAAGGTCACAATCATTCTGGCATCCTTGTTCCTGCTTAACACGATAGCTCTTTCACGGCTGACCTCTGGTTCAGGTAAATCCTTAATGGAAGGTGTCAGAACCGAAGCACCGGCCAATACAGACGCCCTGCCAAACTTCCCAGGCACAGCTGGCAACAGTGGTAGTGTTCCTGCACAGCCTCCGGCAATGCCTCCTGCCGATCAGTAATTCCTGTATTTATGATTGGAAATACCCGAAAATTCATTTTAAAGAGCGTAGCATATTTGCTACGTTTTTTTTATTCAGATATTTCTAGCTTTCGCAACGATGTCTGATGCATTGCCACCAGAATATGAAATTATTTTCGCGTGGGCCTTAAATAAAGAAAAATCAAGAAATCAGAGGACTCAATGCCAACAGAAGATACTCTCATACCATCCAATGAAGCAGCACCTGTCCGAAAAGAAGGTAGTGCCACCACCTTCAAATGTAAAGGGTGCGGTAGCTCAGTCAGCTTTACCCCCGGGACCGAACATTTAACCTGTCCGTATTGCAAAAGCAACTGTGACATATCTGCTATAGAGGCGAAGGTAGAAGAACTCGACTTCCGCGAAAACCTCAAGAATGCCGCCGAAGAGACTGAACTCGAAGAGCACATAACCGTCACCTGCGATGGCTGCGGCGCAAGGACAGATCTTCAGCCAAACATAACCTCTGGACACTGCCCCTTCTGTGATTCACCCCTGGTAGCCCAGCATATCAGCGAAAAAAGGTTCAGCCCCCGTTCTCTGCTACCATTCAGTATTCCGCGAGCGGATGCCAACGCCAGTTTCAAAAAATGGATTTCATCGCGCTGGTTTGCGCCACGGTCATTTCACAGGGAAGTCAGATCCGACAAGTTGAACGGGGTCTACTGTCCCTTCTGGACCTATGATGCCGGAAGCCACACCGTCTACAGCGGAGAGCGCGGTGAATACTACTACGTAACCCGCACAGAGACCGTTACTGTCAACGGTAAGCAGCAGACCCGCACACGACGCGAACGAAAAATACGCTGGCACCATGCCTCGGGCAACGTCAACAACAAATTCGATGATCTTCTCGTACGCGCCAGCAGTGGCCTCCCTGAAAAACTAGCCCGCAAGCTGGAACCATGGGATCTCCACAAACTGCGCCCCTATCAGCCTGAATTCCTGAGCGGATTTAAGGTTGAGAGTTACACAATCGGTCTGGAAGATGGTTTTTCCGATGCCAAAGATCAGATGAAACCGTTCATCAGAAAAACTATCTGCCGAGATATTGGAGGTGACCAACAGCGTATTCATCGCACCAGCACCAACTATGATAACATCACATTTAAACATATACTGCTGCCTGTCTGGATAAGTGCTTATTTCTACCGTAAAAAAACATACCGTTTCCTGATTAATGCCAACACAGGCGAGGTGCAGGGCGAGCGTCCCTACAGCGTTATCAAAATTATCCTTGTGGGCATCGCGATCGCAGCAATAATCGCATGTGTTGTCTACCTGACGCAAAAATAGTGAACGATATGATAACTTCCCTCTTACACAGTTGACATTTCGGCAACTTTGGGTTAAATTAATGAGCAAATGAGATTTTTAAGACACAGATTAGCGTTTAATCGCTCCGTTATTCGCAGAGTATACTCTGCCATGGCGCTGTGTTTTTTTGCGGCGACTGTCTTTCAAGGGATGAGTTTCTGTTTATGCAAAACACAACAGCAAAGCTGTGGTGACCAATGCGAGGAGTCGCACAGCCACCCATGTCATAGTGATAATGGTAATGATGCGCAATCCACTATTGATCACGACTGCATCCATATCGATTTTGACGTACTGCCAGCAATATCTGTTGCTAATAAGACAATTCCTGAGATCTCAGCTGCACTGCAATTCGTATATCTCGATTATTTCTGTGGAATCACTGATGATCTGAGCATCGCAGTTAACATCTCACATCCAAAGACGGGGCAGATTCCTGATTCAGGACCTCCGAATTTAATATATATATCCAAAAACATCAAAGTGCTTTGCTGAAAAAGACCCTCTGAGTAGCGGTTGTCTGACGACAGATAGCGGATGGTGTTATTCGGCATCACGTATCATCTGAAAGCAGATCAAAGATTTCATTGGCAGTCTCTGCCCTGATCACACTATCTTTTTCATCGCTACTTGTATATCCCCTGTATACCGCGAGGCCTCGCCTCATGGAATATCATCAATCATTATCTGCATACTATAGTAAAAATAAAAATTAACACAGAGGCACAGTGTCACGGAGAGGTTTCTGGATGAATCAGAAAAGGAAATTTATATGCTAAAAAAAACACTCATACTGGGAGCAAGCGTAACTTTTGCGCTATTTGTTGGCTGTACTAGTCAACGGGTCGCAGTAACACCCCCACCCCACCCGCTGGACCGAGATATTCAGACGGTTCATAAATCTTTGGGTGGAATCCAGCAACACTCCGCACCTGAGGTTATGGAACTGCAGACGAGTATATCGTTGCGGCAGGCTCTGGTACTGGCCCTTATGAAAAATCCGGAACTGGAGGCATTCTCACACGAAGTGCGCGCGGCTGAAGCACGCACCCTTCAGGCTGATTTGCTACGTAACCCTGAACTTGAGCTCGAACTTGAATCGTTTGACCGCGATGGCGAGGGATATGATTCCTCCGAGCCATCCATAATGCTGGGTCAGGTTATTGAACTGGGCCGAAAGAGACACTGGAGAGTGCGCATTGCCGAAGCCAAAGGCGAGCTGGCCGAATGGAATTATGCTAGTAAACGGCTGGAGGTGTTCACTGAAACTGCTCACCGCTTCACAAATCTAATTGCGGCACAACAACGTCTTGAGCTAGCCCGGTCGTCGCTGGAGCTGGCCGAGCAGACACACCGGACAGTTGACGAGCGTGTTAAGGCGGGCAAAGAACCCCCTGTTCAAAAGCTGAAAACCAGCGCCGAAATGGAGCTGGCGCGGCTCGACACAGCGGAAGCTGAAAACATACTTATACTGGCCCGCCATTCATTGGCAGCCATCTGGGGTTCTGACCGGGCTGTTTTTCTGAGAGCTGATGGTCATTTCAACAGCATTATCGAAACTCTGCCCGCTATGGATATACTACGTGCACAACTGGCATCCAATCCTGAGCTGGCGGCCAGCGATGTTGCAATAAAAATGCAACAGGCCGCACTTGATTCAGAGAGAGCCGCACGAATCCCGGATCTGACAGTGGCCGCCGGCGTAAAGAGGTTTGAAGAGGATGGGACGCATGCACTTATCTTTGGAATTGGAGTCCCTTTACCCCTTTTCGACCAAAATCAAGGCAACATAATTGCAGCAAAGCATGAACTTGCAACGGCACAGGCAGAGGCGCGAGCCACCAGCATAGAGCTATCGACCAGATTAATCGAAACACATGCCAGACTCAGCTCAGCTCACAAAAGAGCTCAGGTGCTTCGTTCAAAAGTTGTTCCGGCGATGGAAGAAACATTTAAGGCTGCACATAAAGGATATAAAGAGGGCAAGTTTGGTTTTTTAGATGTACTCGATGCCCAGCGGTCTTTATTTGCAATGCGCAATGAAATGATTGATGCGCTGGTCGCTTACCAAACGGCTTTAATTGATATTGAACGCCTGACAGGGATGAGCATTGATAAACTTTTAGCTTATAAAGAGGAAAAATAAATATGAAAAACATGAAATTGATAATTTTGGGTCTTGCCCTTCTCACACTCCCGGCAATGTTAGGTTATGCAGCTGTAGCTAGCGCGGAGCCACCAGTAATTTCGGTTACACAAGAGCAGGTGTCACGAATGGGCATCAAAATCAGCCAGGCGGTTAAAGGAGTCGTCCGAAAGGAAATCCGTATTCCCGGTGAAATCAAGGTCAACGCCGATCATGTGGCGCATGTGGTGCCGCGTGCTGCAGGCATTGTACGCGAAGTCAAAAGCGCGCAGGGCGACCGCGTTAAAGCCGGTCAGATTCTAGCATGGATCGAAAGCGATGAACTGGCTGAAGCCAAGCTGGACTTCTATGCCAAGGAGTCGGAGGTCGGCTGCTGTGAGCTGATACTGCCACGTGCCAAGCAGATCTTTGAAAATGTTACACGGCTGATTACTCTTCTAAAAAAAGAGGCATCCGACGATGAGATTCATAAACTGGACGATTTAGCGATGGGCAAATACCGGGGTCTGCTACTACCAGCCTATGCCGCATATCTGGAGGCAAGAGCCACGCACAACCGTGAAATCGGGCTACATGCAAAGCAGATAAGCAGTGATCAGGAACTGATCAAAGCCGCAACCAGCTTGCGTCAGATTCAGGCTAAATTACAGGCAGCTTTTGATACCGCCAGTTATGAGACACAGATTGCCTACAGTGAAGCCGCTCAGCAACGTCAGGTGGCAGAATTCAACTCTGTTGCTGCAGAGAAGCGTTTACGTCTTAAAGGAGCAGAGACAGATGTTATTGTCGGATTGCGCAAACTAATTCCTAAGACAACAGGGCTGAAAGCGTGTACATGTGACGATCCGAACTGCAAAGAGGGCAAGTTGCCATCTGTAGCGGACACCCTCGGAAAAGATGAACGCTTTGCCTGGTACGCACTGCGGGCACCCTTTGGTGGAACCTTGATTGAGAAGCATATTGCCATTGGCGAATCAATTGACGAGAGCGCCAAACTCTTCACGATTGCCGATCTATCCAGCATCTGGGTTGATATGGTGGTCAGTCAGGAATCTATCTCGCTGGTAGGAGTGGGTTACCCGGTCATTGTCAACATGCCTGATAAAACTATGGCAGAGACCAAAATCGAATTTATTGCAGCAATTATTGATCCGGCAACCCGCACAGCACTGGCACGCGCCACGCTGGCCAACCCCGATGGGCAGTTCCGACCGGGAACTTTTGTGGATGTCGGCATTCGTATACCGACAAAAGAGGAAACGGTGATAATACCGAAGGACAGCGTACAGTCGGTTAACGATCACCCCTGTGTCTTTGTCTGGACCAAAGCCGCTTTTGAGATCAGAGAGGTCAAAACTGGTTATGCCGATGCAACCAACATCGAGATTCTGAGCGGATTAAAGACCGGTGAAGCTGTTGCTTCTGTCAATGCTTTTCATCTGAAAGCAGAAGCTTCTAAAAATGGAAGCGGTCCCACCTGTAGCCACGGCCACGCACACTAAAGCTGTTTTCAGTCGCAATCAAACTGAACCTATGTGATATGCGAATCTTTTCTCACTTGTTCAATAGTTGAATGATATGCATCACAGCTTGAGTCAACAACGCTTCGCGTTGCATAGAAAAGGGTTTAAAAGTAAAAAGGTTAAAAATTACCATATTTAAAAAAATTGAGAGGTATTATTATGATTGAAACTGTTATTCACTTAGGATTAAAGCACAAACTGCTCGCCTTCATGCTGACTGTGGCGGTCGGAGCACTTGGTGTGTTTTCATTGTCCAGAATCTCCATTGATGCCTTTCCTGACATCAGTCCAAATCTGGTGCAGGTATTTGCTGAGGTAGATGGTATGGCAGCCGAAGAGGTGGAACAACTCGTCACCCGACCGACTGAGACTGCCATGCGCAGTGTTCCCGGAGTCCAGAAGATTCGTTCTATCTCATCGCTGGGTCTCGCAACCGTCAATATCTACTTTGAAGATGATGTCAATATCTACCTGGCCAGACAACTCGTTGCAGAGCGGATGGGCGAGGCGGAAGAGGGCATCCCTGATGGAGTCGAGATGCCGCACGGGCTGGAGATGGGTCCGGTTGTCAGCGGAACCGGCAAAGTCATCGCCTACTATCTGGAAGCGGAGAACTGGGACATCACCGAGTTGCGAACAATGCATCAATGGGTCGTCAAGCGCGGCATTGAAACCGTACCGGGTGTGGCCAAGGTAATTGGTCAGGGCGGATTCATGCGTCAATACGAAGTTGAACTCTCACCCGAGAAACTTCTCTCATTCGACCTCACGATCGAAGATGTCAGCCAGGCAATCAAATTGAACAATGCCAATGTCGGTGCCGGACTGATCACACGCGGCAGCGAGGAGCTGATTGTGCGAACTCTGGGGCGCGTGGGTGCTATTGAAGATCTGGCCAACACAGTCGTGAAAAGTGTTGAAGGTAAACCGATCCTGGTAAAAGACCTTGGTAGTGTTGAACTGGGACGGGCATTCCGACGAGGTGTGGCGCTGCTCAACGGCGAGCGCGAAGTCGTCCTCGGCGGTGTTTATAAGCTGCATAAAGCCAACTCCTTTGAGGTGATCCGACGCTTGCATAAACGCATTGCTGAAATCAACAAAACCCTGCCGGAGGGAGTAAAGCTGGTGCCATACTACGATCAGTCAGATCTGGTTACCAACAGCATTCGTACGGTGCGTAATGCGCTCCTTTTTGGTTTGGTTCTGGTATCAATTGTTGCCTTCCTTTTCCTTGGCAACTTCAGAAATGCCCTGATCATGGTATGTTCACTACCATTTGCAAT
>Ga0307990_1001752_pt1 | contig 18027 bp, 4 predicted proteins | sample EllFjometagen129_FD_203168 | JGI IMG/M metagenome (GOLD analysis project Ga0307990, IMG submission 203168) | Marine microbial communities from Ellis Fjord, Antarctic Ocean - #129 | ecosystem: Environmental > Aquatic > Marine > Unclassified | place: Southern Ocean | collected 2014-10-08
GCTGAGCAAGAACACAGATCTTTCTTCTGGCTGGTTTATGTTTAGTATTCATTCGCCGATTCTGAGTGGAATCGGCGGCCAGCCACTACTCTTTTTTTAGAATTCTATGGGACAGCTGTGTTATTTATTATAAGAACCAAAGGTTAATTTGTATTACGTCTTACAAGATGGGGGTTGTTGTGAATATGTTCGGGAATAAGTTGCTGAAAACATGGGTCGTTGGGTTGGTTGCGGTTTTTGTTTCTAGTTGGGTGTGTGCAGATTCTTTAGAGAGTACGCTTTCCGCCGCAGGGCAATTGACGGGCGTGGCGATTGATCCTGCAGGATTGGCATATACGCCGGATAGTTCTTTCGTTGACAAAGACGGAATCTTGAATCTGTTCAGTAAGTCAAACCAAAGTATTTTCCGCTGGGATACCTTTAAGCAGGAATACACGGATACGATTCCGTTGACCGGTGTGCCTGATTACGTGGCGTATTCTTCAGAGAATCACACCATCTATCTGGCCTATGTGTCTGGGTTGATTCGTGAAATTAATCTGAATGACTCATCCTTTGCGGAAATAGATTTTGCCAGTTTGCCTTCGAAACCGCGCGGTTTATCGACTGCCGGATCGTATGTATTTGCCGAAGACCCGTCCGGAGCGTGGGTTTCGCATTACATATTTGCATCTGACGGCAGTCTGATTGAGGCGGTGGACTGGAACTATTATTCCAAGGAATACGTCTGGAGCGATGCGAATCAGAAAATGTATTTTTTCCGTGATGATACCACTCCCAATGATCTTCTATGGGAAGAAATCAATGCGGATGGCATTACCTATTCCGCCCTGCCGTCGGGCGCTATCGGAACGAAGAAGGATTCGCCGCTGCACACCAGTTCCGGTTTCACACATCCAATTCGTATTGCGCCGGACGGAAGTATTGTGGTTCTGGGGTCAGGAAAGATCCATGACGCCACCACACTGGCCCGTCTAACGTTTGCGCTGACCAATAGCGTTTCTGATATTGCATGGATCGGTGATGACATCTACACGACACGCACGGTCTGCGGAGCCACTCAGGTTCAGCAGTGGTTGCATCCTGCCTTCGATGCGGGTGTTAGTCGTTCCGGCCCGGGAACGGCCAATCGCTTGATCGCACTGGATGGTGAAAAGCTGCTTTCCATTTCTATCGACGATAATGGCGAGCCTTTATTCCGTGTTCTGAATGCTGATTTCGAGCAAATTCTTCCCGAGCTTGGCGAGCTCTCCATTGAGTTGTTAGCTGCGGTTAATGAAGGTGATGGCGTGTTGCACAATGTTGCACGGTTAATGGTTTCGCCGGTGCAAACTACAAATTTGGTTGTGAGTTTGAGTACGGATGGAGAGGCCGAATTCTCGGTTCCAGAACAACTAATTATTCCAGTTGGGCAAACTGTCGTCGATTTTGATCTGACGGTATTTGATGATGATCTTCTGGATGGCTCAAGAACGACTACTGTCCGTGCAACCAGTTTCCGCTATAAAACAGGGGTCACCGAAGTCGTGGTGCACGACAACGAGTCGGCTACGCTCACTCTGTCGCTTCCGCAGACGACATTTGAAGGAGCCGGTTCCATTGCCGGTGCGCTGATGATTGATCAGGCGCCCGATGCGGATGTTCTTGTTGAGGTTGTTTCCAATAATCCGGAAAAGATCGGCAGCAGCACGGTTGTGATACCGGCGGGCCAGACTTTTGTCTCCTTTTCACTGCCGGTGTTGGACGATGCCAAAATCGATGGCGTGCAGACGGCGACGATTGAGGCGCGTGTGCAGAATTGGTCGAGCAGTCGGGCTTCTGTTTTTGTGTTCGACAACGAAACAACCGGTATTCAACTGGACCTACCGACGACTGTGAACGAGAGCGATGGCGTGTTGACGAATGCAGGGTCCGTCATCCTGACCGGCTCCGTGGCTGCTGATGTCCATGTTCTGCTCACCGGTTCGGATTCTTCGGAGCTGACTTTGCCGGCTTTTGTTACCGTGCCAGCCGGTACGAATTCTATGCAATTCGACATTACCGTTATTGACGAGACGGAAACTGATGGCGCACAGCAGGTGTTTGTCGTCGCAGAATCGCCCGGCTATATCCCCGCATCCTACAAGGTCGGTGTGGAAGACAACGATGTCCATCATCTGGTCGTCGGTCTTGCAACCAACAGCCCCTTCGTTTGGGATCCGGTTGCTGTTGATATTTCTGCGCTGACCATCGATGGGCAGAGGGTCGTAGACTACACAGGTTCTGTAAGCCTGACCGCTTCCGGCGATGGGGGCGATGTGCCGGTGGTTTCAACGACGGTTACGAATTTCTCAGGCGGAGCCATTGCCGGGGATGTGATCTTTGGCCGGGTTGCCAACAATGTGACTTTGGTCGTTGATGCCGGTGCCGGGCTTCAGGGCACCAGCTCCGTATTCAATGTGATGGGTTCGATCATAAACATCACACCTGTAGCCATGACAAATACGCCGGTTGTTTCCGGTGGAATATTGACTCGCACAATGGTCATTTCCAACGCTGGCAATGTTGACTTGGAATTCGAAATCCACGGGTTAGCAGGAACCGCAGGCTCCGGTAGTGAACCGGATCCCAGCCTGATTGCTCACTATCCGTTCAATGGAAATGCAGATGATGAGAGCGGTAGCGGGTACGACGGCACGGTCAATGGCGCGACATTGACCGCCGACCGTTTTGGTAATGCGGACTCTGCGTATGATTTCAATGGATCGTCCGCCTATATCAATTGCGGAAACATCATTAAAACGGTCAGCAACTTCACCGTGTCGGCATGGGTGAACATTGACCGGTTCACCGATAGCGCTTACATGGGGCCCTGGAGTCAGAAGGATTTTGTCTCCCCGCCGTCTCTCACCGGCAATTACGTGTTTTACACAGCCACCCATTCAACCAGTGGTTTCGGAACTTCGATGTACTGGAATGATGGAGTTTTTTTGAATAGCCGGGTGGGTCATGTGTTGCCAGTGAACGAATGGCATCTGATTACCCAGACGTACGATGGCAACGAAGTGCGCCAATACGATAATGGCAAGCTGGTTAATACAACGGTTGTTGGCGCGCATTTTTTGAGCAGTTCTTGGGACTTTCTAATTGGAAAGACGGCTGGATATCCTGGATATCTAAGGATTAAGTATTTTCATGGTCAGATCGATGACCTGCGTGTTTATGTCCGCGCTTTGTCGGGGGGAGATATTCTGGCACTTTATAATGAAGTTGATCCGAATTCCCCCCCTCAGGGTTCTCCCGCTTTGGATCCCCACCTGATCCTGCACTACACGTTCGAGAACGACATCGGAACCACCATTATCGACGACAGTGGAAATGGAAATGATGGCACGGTCTACAATGAGAATTCGTATACGAACGGTGTCGATGGGCAGGGGTTAAGAATCGTCGGCAATGAGTTGCAATACAGTAAGGCCGGCGGGCATATCATGCTTCCAGAGCTTGATTTCAACTCAATGGATGAGCTCACGATATCCATGTGGATCCGGCAAGAGCCGATGTATACTGGTGCAATCCTGTGTATTGGTGCATTCCCTTCGGATCGTGTGGTACTCGGAGCAACGGATACTACGATAACCGCTGTCGTCGGAGATGTTGGCAATATTATCAATGAACCCATTACTATAGATCCGGATGAATTCATGTTGGTTTCTTTGGTTTGTTCTCAAGGAGTCGCCACACTCTATGTCAACGGGGCGGTGGTTGGTAACATGAATGCAACGCTGAGTGTGAGTGATAGTAGTCTCGCATCATTGGGGCGGCATTTTTTTGATAGCTCAGGGCTTGATTCGACACGTATTACGGGAACGTATGACGACGTGCGGATCTATAACCGCGCATTGTCGGAAGCGGAAATTTCCAAGCTTTATGATGAAGATAGTAGTGTCGGTCCGGAGCCCGGTAATTTCAATCTCGTCACCAATGGGGATTTTGAAGAAGGAAATTCCGGGTTCACTTCGACCTATACCTACACTCCGTCTGGAACGACACCGGCGAAGGGCATCTATACGGTTGGTGACGATTCAATGACCTGGATCCGGGCAACGATGCCAGATCATACCTCAGGGGTCGGTCAAATGCTGATAGCAAATGGAAGTGCAACGGCAAACACTGTTGTTTGGCAACAGGAGCTTCAGGTGATTGCCGGAGTGACGTACGATTTTTCCGCATGGACAGCCCTTCTCGGTCCGTTCCTTCCGACGCTCAGTTTCCAGGTGAATGGGACGTTCGTTGGTTCAGTCGCCACAGAAAATCTCACGTGGAAAGAGTTTTCTACCCAGTGGACTGCAGCTTCTTCGGGGACGGCAACTCTCAGCATTATCGATACTCTGACGTTGCCGTCGACCCTTCCGATCAGCGATCAATTTGCTATCGATGACATTGTTTTTAAGCCCGTCTCTGCCTCCGTGCCGGACGTAGGACTAGTTGCTCACTATCCGTTCAATGGAGACGCTGTTGACGAATCGGGCAACGGGCATGATGGAACAGTAAATGGCGCGACGCTGACCGCCGATCGGTTCGGGAATGCCGACAGCGCCTATTATTTTAATGGAAGCAACGACCGGATAATTCTTGCGAGTGAGCCTGATTTCGATTTTGAACGTACGGATTCCTTCAGCCAGTCATTGTGGATCAAGACCAGTGATACGGCACTCAATAGGACGCTGTATTCGAAGATACAGAAGGATTCTCCATACACGGGATATGAAGTATTCCTGAGGAACGGCCAGGTACATGTTTATATCATTCACTCGCATGCGCTCAGCGAGATTTTTGTAAGTAGCACAACGCTGGTCAATGACGCTGAATGGCACCATGTGGCAATCTCGTATGACGGATCTTCTTCCATTGGCGGTTTAAAGATCTTCGTTGATGGCATCGCGGAATCGCTGGTTGTAAAAATGGACGCTCTGACCGGCAGCATATTAAACAATGTTACTCCCACACTCGGCTCCCGTTCGGATTTGCACTTTTATAATGGAGTAATGGACGATGTGCGCGTCTACAACCGCGCATTATCGGAAACGGAAATTTCCGAGCTTTATACTGAAGGTGAAGAAGAGCCTGAGACCGTTTTCTGGCTAACGGCTGATACAACCGTCGGAATCATTCCTGCGGGCAGTAATGTGACGGTCACGGTTACGTTTGACGCGGATGGGTTGCCTGCCGGAGTCCATTCGAATCTCGTGATGATGATTCTCTGCAATGATGTGGTTTCTCCGACCAATGAAGTGTCTGTATCGATGGACGTGTTGTCGCCGGGCAGCCTTGCCGATTTCGATACGGATGGCATTCCGGATCTGTGGGAGCAGGCACGCTTTGGTGGTTGCGGTTGCGATCCTTTGCTTGATGCCGATGGCGATGGCCTCAACAACCGGGGCGAATATATCGCCGGGATGGACCCGGCCGATGTTGGATCGTGCTTCAGGGTGAATCCCATGGAGACAGCCGGAGGCGATGCGTTCGTGGTGGCATGGGAGTCCGTGACCGGTCGCGTCTATTCCATCCATTGGAAAAACTTCATGGGGAAAAAGTTTCAACCATTGGAAACCGGTATTGAATATCCGCAGAACAGCTACACAGACACGGTCCATAGTGTTGATGGGTGCGGGTTCTATCAGGTCGATGTGGAGCTGGCTCCGTCCGCACCGGTTCAGCCTTAACCATTCATAACCCATAATCTGATGTAGAGTTTTTTAATATTTCACGGGGGAAGTTTCAATGAATGAACGATTGAGCCGATGGTTAATGCCGCTTCTGTTGCTCGGAGCCTGCGCTTCAGTTTATGGATATGAGAATCCGGTCGAGGGGGGAACCACGCAAGTGGTGTCCAACCAGTGGACTGTGCCGTTGCCCTGGATGATGGTCGGCTCTAACTCGCAAAGCAACCGAGTGGAAATCGTGGACAACGGCCGTGTCGACAATCAGATCGGCATCATTGGAGCCAACCAGCCATCGCAGGGAAACAGCGTGCTGGTTTCCGGGCCGGATGCGGTTTGGAACAATACCCTTGAACTGCAGGTCGGCGATCTTGGTGCAAGCAACCGGTTAGAGGTGGCGAATGGCGGGCAGGTTCAGGCCGCTAGCGCAACGATTGGCAACCGATCCGTTGGCAATCAGGTTGACGTGTCCGGTACAGGATCTGTTTTGGATGCTGACATCCTGAAGGTGGGCCAAAACGGCATCGATAATGAACTTAATATTTCCAATGGCGGGAGGGTTCAATCCGATAAGGGAACGCTGGGGGACTGGATTCTTTCTGACGGAAATTGCGCAATCGTTTCCGGCGAGGGATCCGTCTGGACGAATACTGGAAATCTGAATGTGGGCGACTCTGGCTCCGACAACCACCTATCTGTCCATGCCGATGGACGAGTTGACAGTTCGGTCATCAATCTCGGCGTTCAGACTCTCTTCTCCTCCAACAACATGGTTTCAGTTTCCGGAAACGGAGCCCTGCTCAACGCCCCCGAACTCAATATCGGCGGTACCGCCACCACTGCCGGAGGAAGCGGTAACCGGGTTGAAGTCAGCAGCGGCGGAACCGTCGCCACTACCGACCTCACCATCCACACCGGCAACAACCTCGACCTCAATGAGGGCGGAACCTTCGCCGTTCATAACGATTTCAATGCTTCCAGGAACGGCTTCAATTTTAATTCCGGCGGCACCCTCGAAGTGGGCGGTAATCTGACCGGTATGAACTCAGCAATTGAAGATCGGCGCACGCTGGTTATGAACGGATCGAATGCAGTCTGGAACAAGACAGGTTCAAGCGTGTATGTGGGACAGAACACTTCAGGGAATTCTCTTTGGATTGAGGATCATGCGCGGGTTGAAGGCAATAATATGTTGATTGGGTCTGAAAAAAGCTCGTTGAGCAATCGAGTCGTTGTTTCTGGTTCAGGGTCGAGGCTGAATGTGCTGGAAGATCCTCCTTCTACTCGTGGCGGGCCGCAAGTGACGATGCCGAGTGGCTATCTTTTTGTCGGAATGGAAGGATGTAATAATTCACTGGAAGTGCTCGATGGCGCAGGGGTTGAAGATCTATACGGCATTGTGGGAGGAGCGTCATCTGCCTTGAATAACTGGGTACAGGTTTCCGGCGCTGGATCCCAATGGCATAATTCAAAGGGGCTCTATTTAGGTGGCTGGAACTGGCCGGATAACCTTTGGCTTAGTCCGAGCGAACGTTGGAACGATGGAGGAACAGGAAACTCGCTCACGGTTGAGGATGGCGGATGGGTGCTGGTCGGTGATGTGGATACCAACAATCTTCCAACCATTGGAATGTCTGGCGGGTTAGTGGTCGGTGATGTGTCCGGCAATGCCGAACTGATTGCAGCGAATCAATCCGTGATTGATACCGGCTATGCGTTCGTCGGTCTTTCTTCGAACGAGTCGGGAACCGTCACATTGACCGGCGGCACCGAAATGCTTGTTCGCGATAGCCTAACCGTCGGGTATGCCGGTGCGAACAACACCTTGATTGTTTCCGATGGCGCAACGCTCAATACCAGGTCCGGAACCATTGGTTACGGAAAATCTGCGAATGAGAATACGGCAATCGTGTCAGGCGGGAGCTGGACCAACAGCGGATCACTGGTGGTGGGGCAGACCGGCTCCAGCAATGAACTATTTATCACGGACGGCGGGCAGGTTAAAAGTGCAGGCGGTACCCTTGGTTTCGCTGAAGCTGCTGACGGGAATTCGGTGACGGTTTCCGGTTTGGGGTCGGTGTGGAATGCCTCAGAGGATCTATCGATTCCTCCAATCAATTCGAATATCGTTTATGCGGGCGCAAGCGTGTCCACGATGCCCGTTGGCCTGAACGTGGGGGATCAGGGCTCATATAACCGCCTGGTGGTTTCCAATGGAGGGCGGGTTGAAAGTTTAGGCGGAACAATTGGTCGCGGCGCGATGGCGTTCAACAATGTCGCGACGGTTACGGGCGAGGGGTCGATTTGGGATAACCATAGCCAGCTGAATGTCGGTTATAATGGCTCGGGCAACACACTGCGGATCGAGGATGGTGGCTCGGTTCTTGCGTTTCCTGGAATTTCGATTGGTTATGGCGAAGACGCGAACGGAAACCAGGGGGTCGTGTCGGGCGAAGGCAGCACGTTGAATAGTGGATGGTATTCACAATCAGGCACGTTTCCTCCGGGAATTATCGTCGGTCCTGTTTTTACAAATTTCCCACCGTATATCTCATTTTCGACAGATGGCGATGTTGCGATTGCTAATGAAATCATCGGTGATCCGTCACCCTTCGTCTTGGAGCCTGTCTCCATTATGGGAAGCTTGGGTACTCTTGTGGTGGGCCGTGGCGGTTCGGGTAATAGCCTGTTGATTGAAGAGGGTGCGCAGGTCTTCAGTATGAATGGCGTGATCGGCCAACAATCCAATGCCTGTAACAATGCGGTGTCGGTGGTTGGAAGCAATTCTGTATGGCATAACCAGCACGATCTTTCACTCGGCGGACGGATGGTCGATTATATAAAGAATTGGAACTCGTGGGAATGGCGAATCGAGACCGCCTGGGCGGACGGCGGAACAGGGAACTCCCTCACCATCCAAGACGGTGGATGGGTGCTGGTTGGCGATGTCGACACCAACAATCTTCCAAACATTGGAACGTCGGGTGGGCTGGTCGTTGGGGATGCATCGGGCAACGCCGAACTGATTGCAGCGAATCAATCCGTGATTGATACCGGCTATGCAATCCTCGGCCTTTCCTCGAACGAGTCGGGAACCGTCACATTGACCGGTGGCACCGAAATGCTTGTTCGCGATAGCCTAACCGTTGGGCATGCAGGATCCGGTAGCACGATGACCATTTCCGATGGCGCAACGCTCAATATTGGAGAGGTGATCGCGTCCAGCGGAGGCCGGATCAATAACGGATCACTGGTGGTTGGGCTTAGCGGCTCCAGCAATGAGCTGTTCATTACAGACGGTGGCCGGGTTGAAAGCTCGGGCGGAACGATTGGCTTACAAGCTGGCGCGAGCGGGAACCGGGTGCAGGTTGCCGGGCAAAACTCCATATGGAAGGCGAATCTGGGTGGAGAAACGGCGCTTGTGACGATGGATCTTTGTGGATCGGGCGGAACGGTTATTTATGACGGGCCATTTATAGTGGGCGACTCAGGGTCTAATAATCGCCTCGAAATTCTCGATGGGGGGTCGGTGCTTGCCGACGATTCCGTGATCGGCTATGGTGCCTCTGCGACGAACAATCTCGTGCAGGTCGCCGGGTCGAATTCATTGTGGCAGGCGGGTTCGCATTTGCATGTAGGTAAATACGGTGGAAACAACGCGCTGGTTATTGAAGAGGGCGGTGTGGTTTCAAGTCAGTCCGGCAATGTGGGGTTTGCTAGCTCCGACAATGAGGTTCTGGTCTCCGGCACCGGATCGCGTTGGGAGATTTCTTCTGGGATCATTGTCCCCTCTACGAATTCGCCAATTGTTTTCGATCCGGCACTCGATTTCGATTTCAGTGGGTATGGTTCGCTGGGTGCGGTTAATCACGATATGGGCTGGGGAGACGATGTGTTGGCCGTGGGGCGTTCTGGTTCGCGCAATGTTTTGCGCATCGAAAATGGCGGGGCTGCCTATAGTCGTTTTGGCTCTCTTGGGTTTTCCGGCGGCAATAGCAATCGGGTGGAGGTCCTCGGGCCCGATTCGTTGTGGCGTTGTGACGCTGGACTTTTCCTCGGCGGCCGCATGGAAAATGTCTTTGCCAGTATAGGTTCAGTAACGAATTCATCTACGTTGCTATATCCGGAATGTGCAAAAGTTCCGGCGTGGATTGATGGCGGATCGGATAACTCGCTAACGATCTCTAACGGCGGTTGGGTGATGGTCGGAAGGGTCGACACCAACAATCTTCCAAGCATTGGAACCTCCGGCGGGCTGGTTGTGGGCGATGCATCCGGCGTTCCCCAACTGATTGCGGCGAATCAGTCTGTGATTGATACCGGCTATGCAATTGTCGGTCTTTCCTCAAATGAGTCGGGGTCCGTCATTTTGACCAGCGACTCTGAAATGATCGTCCGCGATAAGCTCTACGTTGGGCATGACGGCTCCGGTAGCACGATGACTGTTTCCGATGGCGCAACGCTCAATACGGGAGCCGGATTCCTCGGTCACGAAAGCTCGGCCTCGGGTAATGAGGTGAACATCGACGGGGGAACCTGGAACAATAGCGGAGTCCTGTTGGTCGGATTCAATGGTTCAGAGAGCGGACTCTTCGTCACGAATGGTGGTGTCGTTTCCGCCACGGAAACAATCGTTGGGGTGTACTCTTCTAACAATGCGGTGCGCGTGTCCGGTGCCGGGTCGGTTTTGAACAGCGGTAAGCTGTGCGTCGGTGACAAGGGATCCCACAATGAGCTGACCGTTGCCGACGGCGGTTCGGTTGTGAGCACGTATAGTGCGATTGGCGATGCGGCATCTGCAAGCGGGAATCTGGTGACCGTGTCCGGCGGAAGTTGGTCCATCAGCGAAGCGCTGGCGATCGGGATGGCTGGCTCTGAGAATGCCCTCTCCGTCACGGACGGCGGTGTCGTTACCGCGGTAGAAACGGTCATCGGGGTGCACTCTTCCAGCAATGCAGTGCAGGTATCCGGTGCCGGATCGGTTTTGAACAGCGGCAAGCTGTTCGTCGGCGATAAGGGATCCAGCAATGTGCTGATCGTTGCAGACGGGGGTTCGGTCGTGAGTTCCCAAAGTTACATTGGCGACATGGACTCTTCGACTGGGAATTTGGCGAGGGTGTCCGGCGGCAGTTGGAGCAACAGCGACGTGCTGGCGATTGGGGTGGCTGGTTCCGAGAACGGACTCTCTGTCACGGACGGTGGATCCGTTGCCGCAGCAGAAACGTTCATTGGGGTTTTCTCTTCCAACAATACGGTACGGGTGTCCGGTGCCGGATCGGTTTTGAACAGCGACAAGCTGGTTGTCGGCGACGAAGGGGTTAACAATGCGTTGACCATCGCAGACGGCGGTTCGGTCGAAAGTGATGGCGGAACGATTGGTTTTTCCGGATCGGCGGTTGGTAATTCGGTGACGGTGTCCGGCGCTGGATCGGTTTGGGATGCTTATGAGACTCCAATATTATCTTTAGATAACTCCAATATCCCTTATATGAACGATAACGGGTACACAGCGCCCGTTGGCTTGACCGTGGGGGATCAGGGATCACACAACCGCTTGGTCGTTTTCGATGGCGGGCGGGTTGAAAGTGCTGAAGGAACGATTGGCCGTGGCGCGGCGGCGTCCAACAATGTCGTAACGGTTACGGGCGCCGGTTCAACTTGGGAAAGTCGTGGCCTGCTGAATGTCGGGTACAACGGGTCGGGCAACACCCTGCGGATCGACGATGGCGGCTCGGTTCTTGCCTTTGGATTTACGATGGGTCTTGCTGAGGGTGCGGACGGAAACCAAGTGATCGTGTCGGGTGAAGGAAGTACGTTGAGTAGTGGCCTGAGCTCTTTACCCATTTCTATAATACCGCCGTATAATACCACCTTTTCGACAGATGACGCCGCCGCTGTCGCCAGTGACGTCATAACGGGTCCCATTTTTGAGCCGGGTAGCACGTTCGCAAGTTGGGGCGATCTTGTGGTGGGTCAAGGCGGATCGGGCAACAGCCTGTTGATTGAAGACGGGGCGCTGGTCTCCAGTCGGGCTGGCGTGATCGGTCAACAATCCACCGCCTGGAACAACGCGGTTTCGGTTGCGGGTCAGAATTCCGAATGGCGGATCCAGAATGATCTTTCGCTCGGCGGGAAGATGGTTCATTCCACACGCAATGGGAATACGTTGGAGTGGATAGTCGAGACCGTTTGGGCGGATGGCGGACGAGGGAACTCACTCTATGTCGGCGATGGCGGGCTTGTGGAAGTTGGACGCGATCTGCATAACCGGAATTATTCAGGCATCAATATTAACCCGGGCAGCCAGATTAACGTGGCGAGCAACTATTATCAGGATGCGACGTCATCGTTGCGCTTCGGGGTTGAAACCAACGTGGCTGGCGCACCGCTCATGGCTCTAATGACCGTAGGTGGAGCGGCAGAGTTTGAAGAGGGCGCAACGTTTGAAGTTGCCAGTAACGTCGGCGCACTGGAGTTCGACACGGTCTATACCAATAAGGTGATAGAAGCCGATCTGCTGATCGTGGCCGGTGTGACCAATGCCAACTCGCTGGACCTGAAAAAATTGAATGCGGTGGGTACGTTGGTCGATGTGCTGTTTTGGGAAGAGGATCAGAATATCTATTCTCAGACTGGGCGCAAACATCTAGTTGATGTCGCTGGGTTCGATGCCAACTCTATGATGGCTCGGCTGTCGCTGGAGATGGAGGATCTATCATTGGTGGGGAATGCTCCGGCTGCCGGCATGTTTAATGTGCTGAACACAATGTCCAGCCAGCAGCAGTCCGCGCAACTGACGCAGCTCTATACACAGGGCGTTCCGACCTATATGCATAGTCGGGGCATGCAGGGCGGGCAGCAACAGGTGATGACGCATGCCCGGGCCTTCCGGTCAATTCGTCAACTGAGAGAGAAAATGCAAGGAGAAGAAGTGCCGGAAGCGACCGTCGTTCCGGATCAAGAAGGGCATGGCTTGCGCGGCTGGATGCAGGGCTATGGAAGTTGGGCAGATCACGAGGGAAGCAGTTCGTTCAGCGGGTTTGATCAAAGTATCTATGGGACCATTGTCGGGATGGATAAAAGGTCTGGCAATGTACTGGTTGGTGCCGCCGGGGGATATTCCCAGTCCAATCTGAATCAGGACAATGGCGATAGCAGTGATGCCAAGACTCGTTTCGGAATCCTCTACGCCACGGTCGTCGGCGAAGAATGGTTTGGTGATGTAAACGTCAGCTACGGCCGCAGCCGGATCAAAACCCGGACGGGCACCCAGTTCGATGCAAAGAGTAAGTCCGATGCGAATAACTGCACAATATATGTCGGCGGCGGAAGAGAAATCCACCTGTCAGACGGCGGGTTGATATTGACGCCCGAAGCCGCCCTGTCCGTCGACTATTTCAATCAGGACAGCTATAGCGATGGCATTAGAAACATCGATGCAACCGATCGCTGGAGCTATCAGTCTCGTCTCGGTGCTGCTCTGGCCTTGCAGAAGAAGATGGGCGCAGTGGTTCTCAAACCGGAGCTGCATGCCTACTGGTTGCACGAATTTAATACGGACATCGACCAAGTCGGTTTCTCTCAAGTGGGTGGAGCCGGGCGCTATGCGTTCAGCATGCAGGCCCCCGATGAAGATGTTCTCGAGGCTGGGGTCGGAATAAGTACCCTGTTCAACGAACGGGTGGAATTTATCCTGGGTGTGGATGGCCAATTTACTGACAGCTACGAAGCCGTTCGGGTCAGTGGACGACTTTCCATCGACTTCTAATTCCAAGGGTTGGAACCATTTTCTCCAAGGGTTGGAAACATCTGTGCCTATCGCGCTCGCCCTCGCCATGGCAGTAGGGCGCTGCAGTATTCGCAGCCGATGGATAGGTAGTCCTCGTCGTAGAGGCGGGGGTGTGGCACCTTGTTTTATTCCATGTAAAACCATGGTTGCCCTGATTTAAATTGGCAACCGAGCATTTTGAATGCGATCAAACATATATCCCTGTAAAACAGATAATATTAATAATGTATTGATCCCGTGGCTCCGGAAAGAATATTTTCACAAAAGTACGGCGGGGCAGAACCCGTTTCAAGGAGACAGTACAGTGAACGAAAACACTTCATACAGTTGCAATATTAAGCAGATTCAAAAGGACCGTTTTGCCATGAGGCTCCGGTCGGTTGGCGGAATCCTGAGTAGTGAACAATTAAATGCCGTCGTCGAGGTCGCGGAGCGGTATGGCTCTGGCGGAGTCCATCTGACGACCCGGCAGGGGATTGAAATTAACAATGTTCACACTGACGACCTGCAAGAGGCCCAGCAGATATTGGAACGCGCAGGGCTCAAAATGGGGGCGGATGGAAATCGCGTTCGCATCGTCATTGCCTGTCCCGGAAATGCCACTTGCCGTTTTGGCTCGATTGAAACGCGCGAAATCGCGGAGGAGCTCGACCGGCGCTACTTCCGCTTGGACACCCCTTACAAAATAAAAATTGGAGTCACTGGCTGTCCGAATAACTGCGGGAAAGCCCGTGAAAGTGACATCGGCGTGATGGGCGTCCGCACACCCCGCTGGTCGGCGGAGGAGTGCATCGATTGCGGTGCCTGCGTGAAGAGCTGCCCTGTTCAGGCCATTACCTGTGAGAACGGTCAATACCTGCGCGATGAAGCGCAGTGTATCAACTGCAGCGTCTGCTCAGTGCTCTGTCCGGCGAAAGCGTGGGGGCCGGCATCGACTGGATACACACTGTTGATCGGTGGGACGCTCGGCAAAAAGCCCCGATTGGCGGTTCCATTGAAAAAGGAGATCCAAACGAAAGAAGAGCTTTTTGAACTGATCGAGCGAACCCTTCAGTTCTACAAAGAGAATGGTCGTCCGAAAGAGAGGCTAGGCCATCTCATGAACCGCCTCGGAGAGGCCGAGGTGATCCACGCTCTCATTGGTCCCAATTAAAAGCTGGGCGCGGCTTGGTTTTCACGCACCAGTCGCAGTAGATGCACTTGTCGTTATTGATCTCAAACTTGTAGTGTCACTCATAGCATCGCTATTCTTCATCGAATGCGGTCGGCAATCATTGCGGCTTCTCCTTTTGTCTCATCGAACTATTTGCTATTAAAAAGCTTCGTCAGCACTATTTAAACAGAACGATTGATATTCTTCGAAAATAGATACATATAAAAAGTGATAACTACTGTCACCTTTACGGATTGAATCATGACTAAACCGCTCGTTTCAAAAAAAATGTTCCCGGCATCCCTGTTATTGGAGGGTCGGAACTGCCTGGTAATCGGCGGCGGCCGTGTCGCCGCACGTAAAACAGTCAAGCTATTGGAGGCCGGTGCGGCGATCACGGTAGTTGCGCCGTCGATTCGCGAAAAGATCAAAGCGATGGACGGACTGACTCTTGCGGAGCGCCCCTTTGAGGAAAGTGATCTGCAGGGAATGTTTATCGTGTTCGCACTCACCAACGATTCCGCGCTCAACCGGCGTGTCATTGAGCTTTGCCGCGAAAAAGGGATTCTCTGCTCCGCTGCTGACGGATCATGGGTTGATGGCGACCTCATCATGCCCGCCAGTTTTTCAGGCGAGGGGCTGATGGTTTCCGTCAGTACCGGCGGACGCGCCTGCCGTCGCGCCCGGCTCCTGCGTGAGAGCCTCTCCCGGCATATCGAATTTCTTCAGAATGTGGATCTGTTTATGATCGGCGGCGACTGCAATACCCTCGGTTTTCAATGTTTGGAAGAACTGAAAGCCCGGCGCGCTGAAATCGAAAAAATTCTGCTCTGCATCCAGGGTGTGCACGAATTTATGATTCTCGACACCTGCAACCGGTTTGAAATTATCGGACTGGTTTCCGCCCATACCGATCTCAAGCTTTTTTTGACCGGATTCCCACTTTCGATTAAAGGGTTTGCGGCCTTTCGCCGGCTCGCCGAAATTGCTTCAGGATTGCAGTCGGAGATTTTTGGCGAAACCCGGATTGTCGCGCAGATTAAAGAAGCACTTGCTATAGCCCATAAAAATGGCTGGGCCGGAAGTTTCCTACAGGGCTGGGCCGACCAGACCCTCCGCATGTCCAAAGAAATCCGCCACGCAACCGAAAAACACATTCCTTCGCTCGAAATTGAAGACCTTGTTTTCCAAACCTTGGAGAAAAGGGGGGTGAGTTTTCCAAGCATTGGAAAAGAAACAGGCGCTCCGACGCAGTCGGTTCCAAGCATTGGAAAAGAAACATGTGCCCCGACGCAGTCGGTTCCAAGCATTGGAAAAGAAACATGCGCCCCGACGCAGTCGGTTCCAAGTATTGGAAAAGAAACATGCGCCCCGACGCAGTCGGTTCCAAGTATTGGAAAAGAACAGCAGGCCGCAACGCAGTTGCTTGTTGGGCGCGGAGAGATTGGGCAGGGGCTGGCCGCAAAATTGACCAGCGCGGTTCAGATCAGCGGGCGCGATGACGAAGAGCTTCGCGCACAGCTTCCCGATGCCGATGTGGTCATTTGCGCCACGGGCAATCCCGATTTCGTGATCGGCGAGTCGCATCGTTCTCTGCTTAAAGAGGGCGTGATGCTGATGGACCTTTCTCTGCCGCGCAACATCGACCCCGCGCTACCGGGCGTGATCGGCCTCAGTATGTTGCGCGCGACCGCATCGCCGGAAATTGCTGAAAAGCTTCTCGCGCAGGCCGCTGAAATCATCGACAGTTATGCCAACGAATATGAACGCCTGGTCCACTTTGAAAACAGATAGAATGAAAAAACCCCTCCAGATTGGAACGCGCTCCAGCCGTCTCGCCTTGATTCAGGCGGAGTGGACTCAGAATCTTCTCTCTGAGAAATTTCCCGATTTGAAATGGGAGGTTGCTCCCCATTCCAGCCCCGGCGACCGCGATAAAGACGCCGACCTTCTTTCGGCACCGGACGACTTTTTTACCCGCGATCTCGACCTGTCTCTGCTTGAGGGATCGCTCGACTGTGCGGTGCACAGCGCCAAAGATCTGCCGGCCGACCTGCCGGAAGGAATCGACTGGTGCTGGCTGCCGGGCGGCGCGGATCCGCGCGATGTGCTGGTTTTTCGCAATGGGACAGCTGTTGATTCTATTGTAGGACAGGCTTCCTGTATTCAGGAGCCTGTGTTGTCTCAAAATGAGAGCACACGTTCTACAACGTTAAGGGTTGACCCGAAGGTTGTCGGAGTCAGCAGCGAGCGGCGCATTGCCTATGCAAAACAGCGCTTCCCGAATGCGGAGCTCAAGCCGTTGCGCGGAACTATCGGTGAGCGGCTGGCGCAACTCGATACTGGTAATTTTGATTGTATCCTGATGGCCGCCGCCGCGCTTCAGCGACTGGGGCTCGAAGAGTGCATCAGCGAATGGATTCCTCTCGACGCGATGCCGATACCGGACGGACAGGGGCGGCTTGCGCTCACGTTTCGTGCGGGTGACAAACGTTTTTTGCGCCTGCGCGCTTTTTTTGTAAAACCGGTGGTGTTTGTCAGCGCGGGAACCCGTGCGGGGCTTTGCACACAGGCGGGCGTCGCCGCGCTGCGCCACGCGGATGCGTGTCTCTACGATGCATTGCTCGACGACGCACTGCTCAATGAACTTCCAGACTTGGCACAGAAAATTTTTGTCGGCAAGCGCAGCGGAAAACACAGCCGTGAACAGAATGAAATCTGCGACCTTCTGGTTCTTTTCGCGCGGCAGGGCAAGCGGGTGGTACGGCTCAAGGGCGGCGACTCCGGGATGTACGGTCGGCTCGCCGAGGAGATTGATATGCTCGATGCACGGCAGCTTCCGTATCGCGTAATTCCTGGGGTCAGCAGTCTGAGCACCGCGACCACCGGAACCGGTTTGTTGTTAACCCGCCGCGGCGTCGCTGACCGCATGCGGGTGATCAGCGGGCACCCCGGTCAAGTTCCGGGCGAAACACTCGCGGTTTTCATGGGCATCAAGTCACTCGGTAAAACGGTGACGCGGCTTCTCGATGAGGGAAAGCCGCCGGCGCTTCCGGTTTCCGTCGTGTTCAACGCGGGCCGGGAGGATCAGCAGATTGTTTCCGGTGCGCTTAGCGATATTGTTTCAAAACTCGGCCCGACCGATGCACCGGGGCTGGCGTTAATCGGCGAAACCGCGAATGAAAAATTTCTCTACCGCTCGCACGGCGCGCTACGCGGTAAACGTATCTGGCTCACGTGCAGCGCCGCGATTCAGGAGCGCGCCGCGCAGGCCGTGCTCGACTTTGGCGGCGTGCCCGTTCAGCAACCGCTGATTGAACTCATCCCTGTTCTACCCATCCCGCCCTTCGGGCACCCCTCCCAGGGAGGGGAATTGTGTGAAG
>Ga0307990_1001754_pt1 | contig 18024 bp, 12 predicted proteins | sample EllFjometagen129_FD_203168 | JGI IMG/M metagenome (GOLD analysis project Ga0307990, IMG submission 203168) | Marine microbial communities from Ellis Fjord, Antarctic Ocean - #129 | ecosystem: Environmental > Aquatic > Marine > Unclassified | place: Southern Ocean | collected 2014-10-08
CAGGGTTGAGGGTTGAGAGTTGAGAGTTGAGAGTTGAGAGTTGAGAGTTGAGAGTTGAGAGTTGAGAGTTGAGAGTTGAGAGTTGAGAGTTGAGAGTTGAGAGTTGAGAGTTGAGATGTTGGATTATGAATACAGGAGATGAAATAATTAAGCTCGATCAGCTTGAGAAGACCTACTATATGGGTTCTCTGGCAGTGCCTGTGCTCAAGGGAATTGATATGTCGATATCAAAGGGCGAGTATATCGGCATTATGGGAGTTTCCGGATCAGGCAAGTCGACCATGCTCAACATTCTGGGGCTCCTGGATGTGTCGACAGGCGGTAAATACTTTCTGGATGGAGAGGAGGTTAAGAACTTCTCTGACAACCATCTGGCTGAACTGCGCAATGATAAAATAGGTTTTATTTTTCAGAGTTTTAATTTGTCAGCGCATCTCACTGTTGCTCAGAATATTGAGATGCCGATGGTTTATGCGGAGACTTCCCGTAAGGTGCGCAGAGAACGGGCGATTGAACTGGCGGAGCGGGTTAATCTTGGTCACCGACTGAAGCATCGTCCTACAGAGCTATCCGGCGGTGAGTGTCAGCGCATCGCTATTGCACGTGCTCTAAGCAATAAGCCATCCTACCTGCTGGCCGATGAACCCACTGGCAATCTTGATGAAAAGACAAGTGATGAAATTATGGCACTTTTTCATGAACTTCACTCTGAACATAATACCACCATTGTTATGGTGACACATAACCCGGAGCTTGAGTCGGTTTTTGATCGTATTGTGCACCTTCGTGACGGGCGGGTGGTTGGCTGATAGTAGGTGCTACGTGTTTTGAAAAGACATTAACAGCGAGTTAATTTGGAACTTCATAAATTATGCTTATAAGGGATTTATACTCATTATCATTACACAATCTTCTCCTGCATAAGATCAGGTCGCTTCTGACATCTCTGGGGATTATTTTCGGTGTGGGCAGCGTGATTGCCATGTTGGCCATCTCTGGTGGTGCCAAGAAAACCGCGCTCTCCCAGATTGCTGCAATGGGCATTGATAATATCATTGTCTACACCAAGGTTTTAAAGAAGCCAATCGGCAGCAAAGATGGAGCATCGAGGACTCTCCAGTACGGCTTGACTCATCTTGATCTGGCTAACATCCGCAAGATGGATAATATTGGGCATATTACCACTGCCCGCAATGCGCGTGTCAGGATCACAAAGGGGATCACCCCCATGGATATACAACTTTTCTGGGTCACACCTCATCTTATGACTGATTTGAATTGCAAGATAGTCAAGGGACGCTGGCTTTCACCTCCGGACTTTAAAAATGCCCAGCCTGTTTGTGTGATTGGGAAGAACGTGAAGCGCAAGCTGTTCAATCTCGGGGAAAAGAACATTATCGGCAAAAGCATACTTGTGACGAGGGGCGCATTTAAAATTGTTGGTATTATGGAGAACAATGCCGGCACAAAACTTGAGGGGGTGAACAACCTCAACGACTCAATTTATATACCTTCTACAACGGGCAAGGCGACCTTCTCTGAAACTACAACGGAAACGGGATCACGCATGTTGAAATTCCATCATGTGGAGAATGACATACTCATAATTAAAGTTAAAGATACATCGGTGATAGATCACACGGCTAAGCGGATCAGATCGCTTTTAAAGAAGAGTCATAGGGAAAAGGACTGGGGAATTAGTGTGCCGCTCACTCTGCTCAAACAAAAAGAGGCGACCCAGAACATATTTACTATCGTGATGGGTTCTATTGCCGCTATATCCCTTATTGTCGGTGGTATTGGCATCATGAATATAATGCTGGCTAATGTTTATGAGCGACGTAAGGAGATTGGAACGCGCCGCGCAATGGGAGCTAAAAAACGGGATATCCTTTTTCAATTTCTGATTGAAACAGTTTTCCTGACGATCATGGGAGGCATAATCGGGATAGGTCTCGGGGTCGGGCTGGCCATGGTCGTCACCCATTTTTCGGGGATGCCCTCTGATGTTTCGATGTGGAGCATCATCGGATCAATCAGCATATCCGGAGTTGTGGGTATAGTTTTTGGAACCTATCCCGCATGGCAGGCCGCCAACCAGAATCCAATACAGGCACTTAAAGCCGAGTAGGAAAACCCGGCATTTTGAGCCTATACAAAAACACCGGGTTTATGAGATAATACAGTTGTTTTGATTTTTGTGTGGGTAGCCTTTCCGAGGTCAAGGACCACGGCTACAGTAAATGCTTTAATGAGTATTAAATCTGTAGGGCGGGGGCCGTGACCCCGCCACGCGTTTTGCAACGTGTTTAGCTTACCCATGAAAAATTTGGAAGAGCCAATAACGTCGACAATATATTGAATATTTTCCGTAAGTTCTGAAAATCTATAGTAAGGGGGAGACAATGAAGCGAAGAAAGTTTTTATCAGCCGCCGCCGGCACATTGGCCGCCGGCACAGTATTTCCAAAGTTTGTAATCGGTAAACCCGGCGTATCAGCCAACAGCAAGGTTAATGTGGCTTTTATCGGGTCAGGTGGCTGGATTGCGAGGCAGCCCTATGAACAAGGTTGCAAAGATGAAAACCTGGTGGCATTCTGTGATGTGGACCGTAACCTCTGCGCTGAAAATATGAAGAATTGGCGTACCACCCAGCCTTTCTTTGATGACTTCCGTGTGATGCTTGATAAAATGCATAAGGATATTGATGCAGTCGTTGTATCAACTCCTGATCACACCCATTTCGCGGCCACAATTGCCGCAATGGAACGCGGTATTCATGTCTACACTCAGAAACCACTGGCCCATAATATCTGGCAGACACGCACCCTGGTTAAGGCAAAAGAACGTTACAAGGTTATGACCCAGATGGGTAACCAGGGCCATGCAGGCAAAGGTATCCGTAAATCGGTTGAAGCATATCGTGCCGGAGTGATTGGAGATGTCAGCGAGGTTTATGCCCGCAACAGCGGCCCGGAAATGGGTGGAACGCATTTTGCAAATCCTACGACTATGCCGCCGCCGGTGTCGCCGGTCCCCGAAGGTCTCGCTTGGGATCTGTGGGTTGGTCCAGCCGCTAAGCGTCCATTCTATATCGATTATCTTCCCAAAAAATGGCGGTCATTCTATGATTTCGGTTCGGGAATGCTGGGCGATTGGGGCTGTCATACCCTCGATACACCCGTCTGGGCGCTGGATTTAGATCCTCCCGATTTTGTGGAATGTCTGGACCGTAAAGAGTCACTCAAGGGGGTTATACCAACGGGCAGTCGTTTGAAATTTCACTTCCCGGCTAAAGGTAAACGCGGCCCGGTGACGCTTTACTGGTTTGATGGTCCGCAGGATTGGACCAAGGTCGGACGCATTGATAAATTTGGTGTGGAGAACGCCGCGCATCTTGGCCGGGCATGCTGGATGGTAGGCAGCAAGGGCGTGATCGGCTGCGGTACGCATGCCGGACCTCCCACAATTCTTCCCGCTGACCTGCGTAATGAGTGGAAGGCCAACCCGCCGGAAGAGAGCATAGCGCGTGTGGAAGGCGGCTCTTTCCGTGAGTGGCTGAGCTCTATCAAAGGGACGGGCCCCGAGCCGGGTTCCAACTTCAGTTACTCTGCCAAGTTGAGCGAGGTGATCCTGCTGGGAGTCCTGGCGCAACGTTTTAATACCCGCATTGAGTGGGATGCCAAAAACGCCCGTATTACCAACCATCCCGAGTTGAACGCTTTTATTAAAGAACCTGTTCGCAAGGGCTGGGAGTGTGGCGAGAACCTTTAAACATGAGGATGAAAATGATGAAAAAACCAAGTACAAGTCGACGCAATCTACTTAAAATGCTGGCCGCATCTACGGCGGCTCCTATCATTCTGACGAATCGGTTGTTCGGTGCGGATGCTCCGTCTAAAAAAATTACATTAGGCTGCATCGGGGTTGGATGGCAGGGTGGCAGCAATCTTAATGCATTCCTGCGTCAGAGTGACTGTCAGGTAGTTGCAATCTGCGATGTTGATGAGGGGCATCTCAAGAGCGCTATTGATAAGGTTAATAAAAAATACAAGAATAAGGACTGTAAAGGCTACAAGGATTTCCGCGAGTTGCTGGCCCGCAAGGACATTGATACAGTCAGTATCTGCACACCGGATCATTGGCATTCCATTCCGGCTATTGCTGCGGCCAATGCCGGCAAGGATATCTTCTGTGAAAAACCGCTCTCGCATACCTTGAATGAGGGCATTGCCATGGTTCATGCGGTTGAACAGAATAAACGCATCTGGCAGACTGGCTCATGGCAGCGCAGTCAGGGATTGTTCCGCTGGGCCGCTGAGCTGGTGCAGAACGGTTATGTCGGCAAGGTTTCGCGCGTCGAAGTCGGATTACCGTCAGGTCATTCGGACTTTGGAAGAACCGGCCATGATAAACCGAATTGCCCGGCACCAGCCGGCGTGGATTATGACTTCTGGACAGGACCGGCGCAGATGATGCCTTTCAACCCATGTCGCTTCCACAAGAACTGGCGCTGGAACTATAACACCGGCGGCGGACAGCTTATGGACTGGATTGGTCATCATTGTGATATCGCGCACTGGGGCCTGGCTAACCCGAAGTTCGGGTGTGGACCTGATGATGCTGTCGGACCGCTTGAGGTATCGGCTACTGCTGATTTTCCTGCCAGAGATGACGTTTGGAATACCGCTACCAAATACCGGATTGAATGCAGATATCCCAGCGATGTTGATTTTGTCATTGCCGGTGGTTACAAAGAAATCGGCGGTGGCGCGAAGTGGATTGGACCGAATGGATGGGTCAGCGTGGACCGTGGCCGGATTGATGCATCTGACAAGCAGTGGATTCGTGATATTCAGAAACTCGAGAAGTCGGGTGAACTTGATATTGCGCTTTACAAGAGCCCGGGACATCAGAGAGAGTTTCTTGATTCGGTTAAGTCGCGTAAACGCACACTTACTCCCGTCGAGATTGCCCATCGTTCACAGACTCCAGGCCATCTCGGATACATCGCTGCAACTGTCGGACGCAAACTGAAATGGGATGCGGCTAAGCAGGTTATTGTAGGCGACACTGAGGCCAGTAAGCTGCTCGGTAAAGAGATGCGCAAGCCCTGGCATCTCTGATTGTCCGTTTAGAAGGGGCCACGCAAAAATAACTTCACATTTCGGCGGACGATAGCGGGCGACGATAGCGGTGGACGATTAGGATGCTCTCTGCCCTGGCACGTCGTCGCCCGACTTGTCTCGACGTAGCTTGCAACCTGTTCGAAAAGGTCTTTTGGAACATAACGCCCCAATCATTTGGGGCGTTTTTTTCGTACACGTACACGTACTCGTACACTCAAATCTCTTTTCCTTCTATCCCCTTCCTCGGTTTTGGAGATTGCCTCTACGCCTTACGGCGCCGTTGCCGCCCGCTTCGGGGCAGCCCTACTGCACTACGTTCCGTTTCGCGTGTACGAGTAGGTGTACGAGTATGTGTTCCTTCGACACTAAAACGTGAAGTTATTTTCGCGTGGACCCTTAATCTTTAAGACCCGAAGATAAGCAGTTCCCCGGGACTTTCCTAGTACGTCCATCGCTACGAGATGGATGCCCCGCGTGCCCTCCATACATGGTCCACCTCGTAATCTCCCGCAGAGCTGATCGCCCGTTCCCGGCAAAAGCGCTGGAACATCTGATACCTTCATGGTAATATACCAGCTTGACTAAGATATTAAAACATATCTATGCTGGTTTTAAACGCGGTCTGATCAGGGGTGCGGATATGCTTTCTGTGTCCTCTCTGCCCGGTGCCGCTGCGGCTTTTTTTGGTGCCGCTATGGTTAAGAATGCACCTTCCAAATGCCTTCTGGTTGTTACCACGGGATTGGTTGAAGCGGAACGTATCTACTCAGATCTGTGTTCTCTGGGACGTTCCATTGGCGCAACTCCATTCCTCTTTCCTCAATTTGTTGCGAGCGACCTTGAGGTTGCTGGTGAGCGTCTGCAGGTTTTACGTGCTTTGCAGAATACGGGTGAGTCAGACGCAGGAGTGATTGTTGTCAGTTCGCTGGCTGCTCTGCTGCAGGGGGTTCCTGATCCGGAGTCGCTTAATGATGCATCCCTGACCTTGAGGGTTGGAGAAAAGTATGAGTTTGAGGCTTTGATTGAACGGTTGGTCGGATCTGGATATAAGCGGGTCATGGATGTGGAGGAACCGGGGCAGCTCGCAGTCAGGGGCGGTATTGTGGATCTTTGGCCACCAGCTGACAAGCTGCCCTGGCGGGCGGAGTTTTTCGATATTGAACTGGAGTCTCTGCGGACTTTTGATCCTGCTTCGCAGTGCTCAGTTGCAAAGGGAACCCAGGTCTGGCTGCCACCCTGCTCCGAAGATAACCTGAAAATGATTCATCTGGTTGAGCTTCTTCCGCAAGGTTGCGGGGTTATGTGGGTTGAGTATGATGTCCTTAAGGCCGCGGCCGACTATCCCCAGGATAGCACAGAAAAGTCGCTAAACTGGGATGAGCTGCTTGATCAGACCCTGAAATGCAAGCCGTGGCTCTCGATTTTCACCGGCGATCCCGCTCCTCAGAATATCCCCTCAATGGCATTTGAAGTTGCCGCGTTGCCAGGACTCTATGAACTCGGTTCTCCCGACAGTTTTCACCCCGAGCTGGTTGCCGGTACCCGCCTGCGACTGCTCGAGAATCTGGGCCGGCGAGCGGTGGAAGGCGAGATGGTTGCTGTATGCGTGGATACCGCTGGAACCTGTGAGATGCTCTCGCATGAGCTCGGCCCGGATACTCAGGTTGCTGTTCTGCATCTGGCCCTATCGGGAGGTTTCGTTTTGTCAGGGCTGGTTGTGGCAGCTCAGCCGGATCTATATGCTTCTCGTAAAAGGAGTGCACGCAGGGCCGCAGTAACGCAGAGCCGCGGCCAGCACTTTGAACATGCAGCCGAGCTGCAGCCCGGTGAGCTGGTAATCCATGTTGATCATGGATTGGGTCGCTTTTTAGGAACTACAGAGCTTGATTTTTCAGGCCGGCGTTCTGAGGTGATGACACTTGAGTATGCCGCTGGGTTGAAGATCCATGTTCCGGTCAGCCATGCCCACCTGATCAGCCGCTATATCGGGGTGGCAGGCCATAAGGCCAAGTTGCATAACCTGAATGGTAAACGATGGCAGAAGGATAAAACTGATGCGGAACGGGCTGTTGCCGATATGGCCTCGGAGTTATTGGAGACCCAGGCCAGACGTGAGGTGGTTGAAGGGTACAGCTTTAAACTGGAAGATTGCTGGCTGGATGATTTTGAGGCTGCTTTTCCCTATCAGGAGACCGAAGATCAGTTCAAAGCAATAGAAGATGTGAAACGTGATATGGCTCAGATCAAGCCCATGGATCGTCTGATCTGCGGTGATGCCGGCTATGGCAAAACCGAGGTTGCCATGCGGGCGGCCTTTATTGCGGTTATGAATGGACATCAGGTTGCGGTGCTGGTGCCAACTACCATTCTGGCCGAGCAGCATTACGAGAGTTTTCGTGAGCGGATGGCGGCTTATCCATTTAGAATTGAGGTGGTCAGTCGTTTGCACTCCGTGGCCGCTAAAAAGCAGATATTTGATGCACTTGCGACTGGCAAGGTTGATATTGTTATTGGAACCCACGCCCTGCTGAATCCGGTCGTGACATTCAAAAATATCGGTTTGCTTGTGATTGATGAGGAGCAGCGTTTCGGCGTTAAGCATAAAGAACGACTTAAGCAGGCCCGTCAGATTGTGGATGTGCTGACGATGTCAGCAACCCCCATTCCGCGCACTTTATATATGAGCATGACCGGTGCGCGTGATATGAGTCTGCTGCAGAGCCCGCCACGTGAGCGAGTTGCCGTGGAGACAAAGGTCGCCCGCGATAGCGACAGCGTTATAAGCACTGCAATTCGACAGGAGCTCAATCGTAAGGGACAGGTTTTTGTTCTGCATAACCGGGTGATGACAATTGGCATTATGCGACAGCGTCTTGAAAGGCTTGTGCCTGAAGCGGCTGTTGCTGTGGCGCACGGACAGATGGGCGGACATGAACTCTCCGCTGTGATGCGCTCTTTTGAAGCGGGCGAGATTGATGTTCTGCTCAGCACCACCATTATTGAGAGCGGACTCGACATTCCGCGTGCAAATACAATTCTGATTCATCGCGCCGATCGCTTCGGTATTGCCCAGCTATACCAGCTGCGCGGTAGAGTCGGTCGTTCTTCACGGCGCGGTTTTGCCTGGTTGCTGCTCCCCGAATTTGGGCATGTGGATGCAGATGCACGCCAGCGGATTGATGCATTGAAACGGCATAGCGGTCTCAGTGCCGGCTTCAATCTGGCACTGCGTGATCTGGAAATTCGCGGATCAGGTAATCTGCTGGGCGCAAAACAGAGCGGACACATTGCGGCCATTGGTTTTGGTCTCTACTGTCAGTTATTACGCCGCACAATCGCCCGTTTTAAGGGTGAAACCCCGCCGATGCTGGTGGATGTCACTCTGGATCTGGACTTTTTGGATTTTTCTCCGGGGTTGATTGATCAAACCAGATCGGCCTGCCTGCCATATAGCTATGTAGAGGACGAAGCTCACCGCATGAAGTTGCATAAACGCCTGGCTGAGGCCGTTAAGCCGAGCGAGGTTCTGGCTTTGAAGCGTGAGGTTGTGGATCGTTATGGACGCGCCCCCGCGGCCGTTATGCGTTTATTTAAAATGTGTGAACTGCGTGTGGCCGCGGCCGGGAAGGGGCTTGGGCGCATTGAAACCAAGGGGGATAAACTCTATCTCTATAGAGGCAGCCGGCGTGAACCCATTTTATATAATGACCGCATCCCACTGATTAAAGGCCGGCTTGCAGAAAAAAGGCTCAATGCTATCATGCGTCTGGTAAAAGCTCTTTAATTTAGGGAGCTAGAAAAAAGTGGATATCATCCTTTTTGGGCTTTAGATCGTTTCAGTCGAGACGTCTGCTGTCGAACTATTTGATCTTACTGATAACACTCCCCAACTTGAATATCAACACGATAGCTAACAGAACAACAACATAACCGGAGTAATCGTGATAGTACCCTACGGCGGTCTCCTGTCCAAAGGTCACTGCAACAAGGCATATTGAGAACACTCGAATAACATTACAGAGGATTGCTACAGGGAAAGAACAGAAGAACAGTAACCATTTCAGCCCCACACTCTTCTGGGTATACCACGCATATAGGGCCGTGAAGGCTGTCAGGGCCAGCAGAGACCGGATACCGCTACAAGCCCCAGCGATATTAAATTGGAACTCAGAACCCTCTATGCTGGAAAGAAGGTCGTTTCCCTGTTGAAAAATCTCAAAGCCGCATCCACTCATCAGGTAATAGCTGGCAGTTGTTGATATATCCTGAAGTTTGAGTATCAGATTCTCAATGACTGACGGGATAGAAATTGTGAACGTCAGATACCATACAGGGAACATGGTCAGCTTGGCAACCTTCCAGCCCCATAGCGCATAAATCAAAGACCAGATCAGGCTGATAAGCGATATCTGCTGGAGCCATAACAGAGAGTGGTCATTTCCAAGCCGTAAGAGGGTCAGGGAGAGAAGTATGCAGAGGATGCCTGTAAGGGAATAATGGCTTTCGGTGGAGCGTAGCGAGGCTCTTTGTCGCCATATAACATAGACTGAGCATACCAGAATCAGCCAGCCGTGTGACATGTTCCCCTGTGGGTCGCTGAATGACTGGATGGTTTGCTGGAGGGTTGCTCTATACAACCAGCATACGAGAGGCAATAGAAAAGGCAGAAGCATGAACCGCTTCTGCTGGGCTACTTTCGCTTTAACATTATGATTATCGAAGTCCATTAAACACTCTGCTTTTCAAGCTCCTGTTGCCAGTTACTTTCGAGTAGCATTGTGAATGTCATTTGTTCGGCGGTTTCTCCAAGGAGCAGTTGTCCAGCATCAACACTGTGAGACAGATGTTCGGTTAGAAGAGCAAAGATGGCTTGCTTGTACTCGGTGTCATCGTTTCCTTTGAGGTGATCGCCTTTTGTTTCCAGAACCGTGAAACGATATTTATCCTCACTTGTGCCATGTACACATGCCAGAAAGTCCGGGTAAATCCGGTTGCGTTGCCACCCTTGGAGAGCATATGACTGTTGAGTTACTGCAATCCTGTGCCACCAATGCACAGTGTCTTTTCCATCGAGATACCAGGCTGTGTTTTTTTCCAGTGAGTTAAAATCCTTTTCGAAAACCTTTTCAAACATTGCTTTCTGAAGCGGGTTCCCGTCTTTTCGTAATAGAGGCAGCTCTGTGCCAGAGACCTCAATCTCCAGTGCTGCCGCAAGTTTCCAGTCAAGATCAGGGTTGTTGGCGGTCATCAGACGAAATTGAATATCTCCTGATTTAAGATTCTCACGAAACAGTTTTTCCGTAATTCCTTCAATTCGTTTGTTGCCTCGGCTTCCCCCGAACAGCTGAAGCTTCAGGTCCTTTTTCACTTCCTGAAGTAGAATCAAGCGGTTTGTGTAAATTTTCTTCTCATCCATTGATTGGCGCAGCACATTCAGAGTCTCTTCCAGAATGCGGGCTGCCTGCCATGGATTGGGTATAATCTCCATTAACTGACGCACCAGAAAGGGGAAGTCCAAACCATCTTCAGGAATGTTGTCTTCACTTAACATTAAAGAATCAGTGAAGTCGAATTGATTATTGGTTTTCTTTTCGATATTAATACGAGCAACGGTCCGTTGCAGTTTGTTACTATCTAATGGCTGAAAATTATCGACTTGTAGGAAGTGAAGACTTTCCCAGTCGAGTTTACCGAGAATATCTCGATCATAATCCAGTAGGCGGTAGCCGCCTTTGGCTTCTTCATCGCGATGTAGTACGCGAGGTAGCAGAATAACGGGCAGGTTCTTAAATGCATCCCGGCGATGAATTTTTTCACGTGTTTTCTGGATAGAGCCACTTGGATCATTTCCATAACGGACACTTCCTGCAAGATCGCCCATTCCATCTTCTTCGAGGCCTTTGCGTACAGCTTCTACCGCCTTCTGAACTTCCTGGTCATAAGTATAGACATAACACTCATTTAAAGAGGCTTTGGATGTTATCTTTGCATGTGGCTGACGCAATACACGTCCGATCATCTGGGTTAATGCGGTGTTTGCCGTGGTTTTTGAAAGAACAACAAGAATATATGCGAATGGGCAGTCCCATCCTTCGCGCAGAGCATCTTTGGTAATAATCACACGTGCAGGGGAGGATTGATGCAAAAGGTCTTCATCGCCGATTTCATCTTTACCGGATATTTTATACCTGATTGCATCCTCGTGGACCCCGCAGTGATCCATTAGGTATTCCTTGGCATCATCAGCGTGAATGAATCTGCCGTCTCGCTGGTCCTTTCCTGTCCGTTCAACCCGTACCAAAAGGATCGGCCGGATATAGCGCCCTTCCGCACTCTGCACCTCTACGGCATCGGCGGCAAGTTTTTCCAACTGAGCGTATGCTTCGGTTAAAGTATGTTTCCAACCAGCTGAGTCAATGTTGATAACATTGATCGGGAGCTTGATCATCTCCTCCTCTTTGAGGTCGCCTCCCGGAACATTAACAAGAACATTCGATTGATGTTTGCCATTGGGGTTGGGTGTGGCTGAAAGTTCAAGCACGAACCGAGGGTTGAATCCGGCAAGGGTATCTCGGGCACCTTCTGAATAAGCCTTATGGCCCTCGTCAATTATCACAACCGGCCGGAGCAGTTTCAGTGTATTACCCAGACTCTGTTTAAGTGAGAGTGATCCGGGAACGACCCCGTCCATGTACCCCAGATCAGCAAGGTCATTGATATCAAGGTTCGGGATTTCCTCCAGCATTTCACGATTCGCAGTAGCATCATCTTCCTCCGGGAAAAATGATGTGAACTTTCCGCTGTCTCTAAACATTCGTAATGTCTCTTTATATTTGCGATTTGCGGATGGAAGCATCAGGAGCATAACGCAGAGACAGCTCTGAGTGTCGGCTTTTGTGAATGCGTCCTCTTTTTCCAACATTTTTACCCGTCCACCAGAGGCACGTTCAAGAATCTGGCGGTAGGGATGTTCCCTGTTTGCCAGGTTTTTCCAGGTTTGACGATAAATTGCATCCGAAGGAACAACCCATAGCGCAAAGCCTGTCTGCCTCTTGAAACAGTCGGTTTGTATCCGTTCCAGTGCTGCGGCGGCCAGAAGAGTTTTACCACCACCGGTTGGCACTTTGAAGCAGATATTCGGAAAGCTGCGCTGCAAACCGTCGCGGCGGGTTAGATGCGGGGCAACGAGTCGAGAACCATCGGCACTGCGCATCTCGGGCAGAATCCGCTCGTTATTGAGTTGATCCCAGGTCGAGCGGGGGTAGTCCTCCAATGTTACTTCCTTGCCTCGTTGCTTCTGGAAGTCGATAAAGGCTTCGGCATCTTCCCGTTTCTCAACGAGGGTTGCCAGATAGCGATCAAACTTATTTAGAACTCCATTCTGGTACTCTTTAAATTCCATCTCGGATTAATCTCCCAGGATTCGATGAATGGCGTAAGGTAGCTGACAGAACTCAATGCGTCGCTTGGTCAATTCTTTCTGGCCCATGAATTTAGCGACAGCAAAAACAACAGCCCGTTTGCCAAGGGTGTTCTCTTTCTCTATGAGCTTCATTTGCTCCAGATTGAGAGCTGCCTCATTGGATCGCAGCCAGGCTTTATCCGGTTTGTAGATTAAATAGACTCTGAACAGTTCCGACTCACCGATAAAACCGGAACCCTTTGATTTTGGAACTTTATCCAGCGACTGCCCGGTAGCCGTGTAGAAAACATAACGCGCCAAAGCCTCATAGCTCGGCATGTCCTTGCCGCTGAGCAGACTTTCAATCTGAATAGGTGCTCCCAGTTCACAGAATGTAAAGCTACCGCCGATCCCCGGTGCTAGCTCTTCCACCTTCCGCTCTCCCACGACTTTCAGGACTCCATCCTTGATCTGTTTAGAAACCGAGTCATAGCCAGCACCTTCCAACTGCACAATACTATTCACCTTTTCCAGAATCTTCTGTGAGTTCTTTGAAAAGTTGCTCCATGTTATTTTTTCGCTGTATAGCTCTTCGCGCTGATTACCTTGAAACTTATATCCATTAATCACCCGCCGAACACGCTCAGCTGTCAGAGAATCCGCATATTCCTCACACTCCACCATAATAAAGCGCCGGTTGCCGCCATCTTTTTTGTTGGCCGACAATACTGCATGGGCCGTCGTGCCTGAACCGGCAAACGAATCAAGGATGAGAGAATTTTCATTTGTCGTAATTTCTAGAATTCGTTCTACCAACTTAACTGGTTTAGGGGTAAAAAACTCTACTGAATCACCACCCATAATATCACGAAGTGACTTCTTTGCCTCGTCTGTATGACTTGCAAACTCATGGGTCCACCACGTACTAGGAACAGTACCTCCTCCACCTCGCAATAAATGTTTGTAACGTTTGAATGCAGGAACTTTACCTTTTCCATCTTTACCCCACCAAATCATGTCATTTTTTACATGTTCTTCATGGCTTTCGGGTGAATAGCCCCAAACTCTTGTCTTTTTAGGCCAAATGGTTTTACCTGTGTTCGGATTTGTAATCGGGTAATTTAAATTTGGTCTTTCGTCAGATGTTTTATTGCATGTGTAATTATCAATTCGGTAAACGCCTTTTGCATCTTCAAGTGTATAGTTAGAATCATTTTCCTCGGTACGCGCTAGTAAATTCCGTACAAATTCAGAACTTTTTCGATATACAAGGATATGATCAAACATGGAAGAAAACCCTTTTGCATCGTTTGATGTAGCATATTTCTTCTGCCAGGCTATATGAGTATAAAACGAATCTTCACCACAAAAAACTTCATCCATCAAAGCTCTCATACGGTGTTGTTCATTGTCATCAAGAGTAATCCAAATGCTGCCGTTTTCACTTAGCAAATCTCTTAACAGCTGCAATCTTGGCCACATCATACAGAGCCATTTATCGTGGCGTTCAAGGTCCTCTTTATCAACTGGGTTAGCGGATCTTTTGAGCCACTCTTTCATAAGCGGGGAGCGGACATTATCGTTATAACACCAGCCTTCATTTCAAGTGTTATAGGGAGGGTCGATGAAAATGCAGTCAACTTTGCCTGCATGAGTTGGGAGCAGGGCCTTGAGCGCTTCCAGGTTGTCACCGTGGATGATCAGGTTATCGTCCAGCGAGGGCGTTTTCCCTTTAGGAGGCAGAGATTTCTTTTTGTCCACAACCAGTTCCCGGAAGGGCACACTCAAATGGTGGGAATGGACAAACTGCTTCCCCTTAAATTCAATTGTCGGCATTCAAAACTCCTGTTTCCTCGATAAATAATATGACCTGATGTAACCAACCTGCATTAAAACAATAATTCACCCTGAATAATGCCATATCTCAGGAAGTTTGGGAACATATTCCTTGAAATAATATGTCGTTGCCGACCGCATCGGTTTGCATAATGCTATAAGCCCCGTCAATTCCCGGAATATTCTCACGCTCTGAATAATAGGTGAAGTTTGTTCCTGTTGTTGTGACCTTTCTTTATGCTGCCAACGAAATATACGGTGCTCTGTTTGTGCCAAAATTCGGTTGTTTCTCTTAAATTATCTTGGACCTCATCCCGCAAAGATGAGATTTAATGCAATTACCACTCCGTTGAAACTCCTTTCAGCCCTGTAGGCATTGATTCCCCGTCACTTTTACTCGCGGACGCGTTTTTTGACCCTACGGGATAGGTAGCGCCTTCGCTGCGCCAGTGCTGACCGGAGCCGCTGTAATAGTTGGTTGTAGCGTTTTTCAAAGCGTCGGTAACGACTATTTTATAAGCTTCCGGTTTTCCCGCAACCGCCTGTCTGCTTGAGTAGCTGGTTGTGTTTGTGCCGGTCTCGGTAATCTGTCCGCTTGTTGCCAGTGATCCACTATCATGATAAGTAGTCACTCTCTTCAATTCGCGTCCATTAGCGATATTCGTAGTTTTAACTTTTCTAGAGTAGCTGTCGTATTGATATGTGGTTACGCCTCCAAGTGGATTCGTCGTGGCGACTGCATATCCGGCAATGCTATGCGTCACATTGGTTAAACCCAGAGTCATGTTGATATTTGTGGAAACCTTGCGAACTTTCGTGGCATCAACCGCTGTCTAGCCGATAGAGATGTTGCCATTTGCATCCTTGGATACACTTTTACCCGTGCACTCCGGTGTCAACCCAGTCAGTTGTGCACGCTGAACTGATGTGGTTCTGGCATTTTCACCTGGACCATAAAAAACATTAGCACTCTCTTTCCACCACTCCTCCTCCGTATTCTTCGTACTCTCCGTGGTTGAGTTTATTATGTGTTTATCCAAATAAAAAACCTTGCCGCTTTTTATAATAATTCGTTTCACGGATTTGATAAGATGTTTGTTGAAATGACAGGGGAAAATATGACTTGGAAAAAGATGTTGGCGTACATCAGTGGCAGCGTTGATGAAGAACTTCTCAAAACGAATGAATATCTTCGAGAAGAAAACCTGATTTTGCGGAGACAGCTGAATACGCATCCAAAACTCACTGACGTTGAGCGAAAGTCTCTTGCGGAAAAAGCGGTCGCTTTGGGGAAGCTGATGGCCGAAACTGTCACAATCGTGAAACCCGCGACGATTCTCATGTGGCATCGAAAACTTGTCGCTCAGAAATTTGATGGCTCGAAAAACCGCAAAAATCGAGGCCGTCCTAAAATCAGTGCCGAGATTGAAGCGTTGATTATTCAGTTCGCGAAAGAGAACCGATCGTGGGGCTATGACCGAATCTCTGGAGCATTGGCGAACCTCGGGCATAAAGTTTCTGATCAGAGTGTAGCAAATATTCTCAAACGAAATGGTTTGGAACCTGTTAAAGAACGCAAAAAGGGAATGACATGGGCGGAGTTCATCCGACAGCACACAGATGTCCTCTGGGCGACCGACTTTTTCACCTGCGAGGTCTGGACCAAAGGCGGTTTGACCACCTTCTATGTGTTGTTCTTTATACATCTTAAAACTCGCCGCGTTGTTATCGGCGGTGTCTCCGAAAATCCCGATGGAAAATGGGTGACTCAGGTCACACGTGGCATCACTGAGGTTGATCAGTCGATGGCCAACACTCGTTATCTCATACATGATCGTGATCCCAAGTATTGTAGCAAATTTCGCAATCTGCTTAAATCATCCGGTATTGAGCCTCTCAAACTACCCGCTCGTTCGCCCAACCTTAATGCGTTCGCAGAACGCTGGGTTCGTTCCATAAAAGATGAGTGTTTAAGCCAACTCATCTTGTTTGGCGAAAAGTCGCTTCGCCATGTCCTCAAGGAATACATGGCGCACTATCATACAGAGCGCAATCATCAGGGAATTGAGAATGTCATTCCTTTTCCTGATGAATGTTGCTCAGACACAGGCGATGTCAATAAAGCATCTTGTCTTGGCGGCCTACTTAATTTCTACTATCGCAAAGCCTCATAATTGCTTTGCTCTTCGCTCTTTTTTCACCGTCACTCCTGTGAACGGCTCATTCTCCTATGCAAAAATTTGGTGTATTCTCTGATATTCTCTGTTTCGTCCTCTCGTCGAGATGAGATTTGGAGCAAGTATCACCATTCAAATCATCATCGCACCCCTGCAAATGTTGGATCATTCGCTGTTTTCAGTCACAGATGATTTTTTGACCCTACGGGATTGAGGATAGATGGCGGCGTTGGCCAGCTGGTCTGCGTGGAGCGTAGCGACGCATCAGCAGGACGGGTGACAACGCCGGAGGCGGTAAATGTGTAATCCGAATCTATAGTTTCGGTGCTTTGTCTATGCTCTTTAAATTCCTTGTTTTTAGAATAAAATGGGTTTCACTTTGTGTAAGGCTAAAAACGATACCGTGTTCATTTTGACCAAAAACAAAAACATGTGTGCTCTCTTCAGAACTCTGTTTCTCTTTACAAAAGAAAACAGTTATATCTTTAAAATTAATACTCGGCCTCAGTTCGTTTCGCCCCTGCAAAAAAGCACTTTTATCGTGCATGCCAACAACACATTTAGATCCAAATATTTCTCTCAACTTCATAAAAAAGAACATTTCATCCAAGTGAGTTTTTGCATTAGGTTCACTCAGTGCTTTTAGTAATTTGCTCTGTAAGTTAGCATTTCTTTCAAGTTGTTCTTTGTATCCAGGGATTAACGATTCATTCAAATGTCTCATCATCACCTTATCTTTTAAAACAACCTTATTTAATGAGTCTATGTAGATTTTGGAAAGAATTCCTTTTTCTGCTACCATATCCAGCAACCTGATTTTAGTAGAATCTGATATCATAGTTTTTATATTTAATTCCTTTGATAAATTAATCAGTTCATACTCTGAATCTAAAGTTCCTAGTTCGTGCAAAACAGAAAGACACTGATCGACGACAGAGCTTTCTGGGTTATTTCGTATCAAATTGGCCAAACGTTTTGCACCTTGATTAGGGCAATTCTTAAGCAAATTCTTGAAATGATTATTATCGAGAATAACCTTGTCTCCTTTTGCTTTCAAGGCTGCTTCTATCCAATCCTCAACAGAATAATCAGCGATTACTTGTTGGAAAGCAAACAAGATAAGAATGACCCAAATTTTCTCAACACGTCTAAAAATCATAAATCACCTCATCCCTCATTAACATTTATAGTCTTGCATTTTTCAAGTTTAAATTGCTCAATAATTTTATCCATGAATAGAACATTAAAAAATGCATTATTCTTTTTTTTATTATTTAAAGCTGGTGTTATCATAATATCGAGTTCATTCTCTTTGTCACAATAAGCGTCGTAACAAACGAGAGGTATTATCTCGGTCGTAACTGTACGCTTTTTGTTTCCAGTGAGGATATTTTTTAAAAATTTGCTCCCATCAGAAAAGACGATTTTTGTCCTAGTGTAGTATCTATCTAGTAATGAGTCCCCTTGCTTCCATCCCGCTC
>Ga0307990_1001758_pt1 | contig 18004 bp, 12 predicted proteins | sample EllFjometagen129_FD_203168 | JGI IMG/M metagenome (GOLD analysis project Ga0307990, IMG submission 203168) | Marine microbial communities from Ellis Fjord, Antarctic Ocean - #129 | ecosystem: Environmental > Aquatic > Marine > Unclassified | place: Southern Ocean | collected 2014-10-08
GCGCAGCGCGAAGGTGGAAGCGCACATACTCTGCGTCTCTGCGCCTCTGCGAGGAATATAATTTCAACATTCATAACTCATAACTCATAACTCAGCACTCATAACTCAGCACTGTCCCTCACTCTGTCAGCGACAGAACCATTTCGCTGAACGGTGTCGGATACGCGGTTATCCAGACCTCCGGCTTGAATTTGTCCGATCCGTTTCTCATACCCAGAACCACCGCATCTATCTGAGCACCTTTCATATCCTCAGTCAGCGGAACATAATAGGTGTAATTCGAGGATCTCTGGCGTGGAGGATTTTCAAAAGGGTTGTTTGGGTAAGATACGCTTCTATCAGGAGCACCGACCGGCTTGCCATTGACGCGGATCGCCGCGTAGGCACCCTCCACACCGTGCTCACCATTGAGGGCGATTGCTAGATAGCTGCCCTTGGGAATCTCTCCCAGCGTAAACGAGTGCTGCCAGGCCTTCTTTGCTCGCACACGCGAGTACCTTGCAAAGAGCTGTGAACCACGCCACTTTGAACGATCCAGCTTTTTACTACCAAGATAGCCTTCGATCTCCTGCACCATCTCGGGGGTTCCTCTAAAGCGCAGATAGCGGACCTTATCCTTGCCATCAAGATTGATCACAATCTCCTTATCTGCCATCGACCTGATTTCTTTCCACTCTTTCAGGTCGCTGGAAAGGTATGCAACCACCGTCTCGTCATATTTAAAGCGGCCGAGAGCATATTCGCTTCCACATCTGACAACAATTTTATCGATCTTGATTGCCTCACCAAAATCAACACGCAAGGCACCTCCGGAGAGAGGAGTGACCCCGCTTCGGCGGGCAATATAAAAAGCGGTTGCGTCATTGCCATCGAACATATTCTTATCCCAGAGGCCCCTGTCGATCAGGAGTGGTTGCTTTAGAAAAGCCTCTCTTGCCTTTTGAACCTGCGGCACACTCGTGGGGCCGGAACGTAGCAGTTCGCGAACTTCGAAGGCATTGTTGTCGGCGGCAAAGCACGTTGCTTCATAGAGCGCCTCGGCATCGGCCGGTACTTGACACGCGCTCATATCTCCAAGCTTGCGATGATAGCTCTGCTGCAGCGGCGTACCGGGAAAAGAGAGTTCGATACTTTTGCCTTTGACCAGCGCGTCAAGTTTCCGGTTGTTCAGCGCAGCCGACTTGAATTTTCTATCGCCGGCAATCAACTCAATTTTTCGTTTTTCAGCGGGCATCCCCAAAAGCTTTACAAGCACCGGTTTGCCGGGCACATCTTGAACCACCTCATAGTCACACCCCATAATACCAAACTCGGTTGTCTTGGTTGTCGCCTTTAGCAAGCAGGTTCTGAATGGCAAAACCTCAACCTCAACCACCTCACCCTGCTTAAAGTTTCCGATGATCCGCTCGCTCGGATGATACTGGCGCAGCTCAACACTGCCAGCCGCCGCTAATCCGATCTCCTCGTCTAGCTTGATCTTGCAGGTGATCGGCTCCCAGCTTACATTCCTAAGTGTGATCAACCGCGTCGTTTTATCACCACGCGAAACAGCCTTTTTTCCATAGCCATCCTCAGGCAGAACCATGCCATCGATAAGGATGTCACGATATTTCCTAGCGAGGTTAAAGATCCTGGCCAGCTTAGGGTACTCATCATCACGCAGCAACCATGGATTACCATAAATCTGCGGTGCCAGAATCAGGTTCCGGTTAAAAGCCTGTTGAATCAGATCGTCCTCCCAGTAATCCAGACACGACGATATGCAGACACCATGGTCCTCGGTCAGCCTGACCAAACCCGGCACGACCTCACGCGAAATTGCCCCGGCCCGGTGGTGCGTTGCGGTCTGCCGATTGAGCATGTGAACATCAATGTAGGTTTCAGCTCCGCCCAACAGATAAGTGGTTGCATGCGGCAGACCTTTACCAAGCTTAAGGCGGTGGTTCAGCAGAATCAGATCCGGCGAGTATTTGCGGCACTCAGTCATCATACGGATAAATGCATCCTGCTTCTCCGGACGCAGACCACCGACAACCGCATCGAACTTAAGCAGGATAAACTCATAGTCGCGGCAAAGTTTGACCATCATATCGACCCGCGCCTGCTCCTCCTCGGGCGTATCGCCAAATCCGTCAGGACCACCCCATGTGCCAAGGCGCGTTCCCATGGCCTTGGCTTTCTTATAGATTGCGCCAAACCCGTTGGGGAAATTCTTACGAAATGCATCTGAATCCATTTTGCCATAGCGTCCTGCCTTGTCGATGGCACCGGCGCTGATCACATAGATATCGAGCACCATTCCATACTCATCGTACAACCATTTGAAGAACTCAAGATTCGCCATTGTCTGGGCTTCGGTGCTGCCTTCATTGGTGTTGTTTATCCACGAAAAGTACTGCGAATAGGATGGCGTTCGTTCGTCGGCTCCAGGATAAACCTTCGCTTTTCCGTTAATGGAAGGCGACTCGGCCCAGCTTGAAGCTGCTCCAAAAACGAAGGTCGCAAAAACGATACCGATGATTTTTGCTACTGAAAAGCTTGTGGTTTGTGACATTTTTATTTCCTTTTCTTCATTTCATAAGTTGCTGAACAACATTCCAACACCTTTTTGCAAAACGAAGATTATTCCGATTTTTGAGTGCGTAAGCCTTCCGAGGTCACGGACCTCAGCTACAGTGAATAGCTTTGAATGGTTACTAGCTGTAGGGCGGGGGCCGTGACCCCGCCACGCTTTTTGCAACGTGTTTAGTTTACTTCTGCCAATCATCACTTCTAAACGGATAAGCCGGCAGCTTCGCTCCATTAACCAGATTTACCGTGGGTTTACCGGTGAAGGCATAGCGGCAAGCCACAGGTTTGCTGAGACCATCCGCCTTCAGAATGACACTATTCCCATCAATAGCTGCCGTTGCCGGATACCACTGCTGATCCGCATCAGCCAACCAGAAACCGGTCGGAAGCTTGCCATCTGTAGTTTTGAATCCCTGCGCATGGCTGAATGAAATCACTGCGGCGTTACCTTTGACCGAAAAATCCTTGTAGGTTGGCCCCTGCGCAACCACCTTCAGGCCGTTAACATCGCGACAGGCCAGCAGCGCCAGCCGTTCACAAAGAGGGGCCTTGTCGGCCGGATGAATGTTTTTCGGGTCTCCGAGATCAATTGTATTTGCAACTGAGGTGTGAGGCAGCTTCAGAATCTGCATCTGGGTATCACGGAACAGGGCCCATGACTTTGCATCCGGTCGACCGTCAACAGCTCCGTAACCCGGAAGCATGACCACCAGAAGATGAAAGTCATCACTCCCCCACCCTTTTCTTAAACGCTTGGTCCACAAGGGCAGACTCCGGGCGTACTCTTCCGGCTTGCCGGCATTTGCCTCCCCCTGATACCAGACCATGCCACGGCAGGCGTAGGGAATCACGGGATGAAGCATGGCGTTGTAAAGCAGGTTAGGTTGTTTCCTGACAAAAACCATGCCATGTCTTATGCCCTTTTTCATTGCAGCGCTTACTCTGCTCTTAGCCTTGTCTGAAGCTTGAAAATCATCCATCATCTTCTTGTAGTGCGGCAGCTGCTGAGTCATGTCCAGCGGCATCCACCCTTCAATGCTGGAACTTCCCCAACAGCTTACAATTACAGCAACCGGAACATCCAAGGCCTTCTGGAGATAATAGCTGAAGCCAAATGCAACCGCACTTCCTGAAATATCCGTCGACCATTTACCTTTGCACTCTTCATTTGGAGTGAATGAGACATTTGTAGGAACACTAAAGTTGCGGATCGGTTTCTTACGCGCGTCCTCGGCTAAAGCAGCCAGAACAGGATCGCCACCCCAGTTGTACATTGGCAACGACTCTTTACCCCAGCCATACTGCATATTAGATTGTCCGGAGCAGATCCAGACTTCACCAACGAGAACATCGGTGAGGGTTAATGGCTGGGCATCGGTCGTTGATGAAGTGATCTTCATTGTACGCCCCTCGCATGACGCAGGCATCGGATCAAACTTGACCATCCACTTGCCATCTTTGCCGGCGATTGAGCTCTTCGTCTGACCGGCGAATGCAATTGTTATCTTTGTGCCTGGAGCGGAGCTCCCCCACACAGGAACGGGCATCGCACGCTGAAGGACCATGTGGTTCTGAAACAAAGAGCCCATTTTGAGATCCGTAGCACCGGTGCTCGCTGCACACACAAGCAGCAGCATGACTTGAAACAACTTAACTAATTTACTCATATCGATCCTTTTCATGATTAAGCTAAGGCAGTTTTTACCCGCGAATCTCCGCGAATCTTTTATCTATGGATGTGAAAATTCCAAGTGATTAGCAACATTATATCACATTCTTTGTTAAGTTGTGTGAGAGTTATCGCTGCGTTAGTTGCTATAAAATCAACTTCTTGTTATTTATGTACATTTTTTATTTCTCACAGAGGCACAGAGCTCACAGAGTAATAGTCCTGATTTAATGTATTACTTTCTTTGGGCTCTGTGCCTCTGTGAGAAATACTATTGACGTACTTTATAAATTCTAAAGATCAAAGATCTTTCCAGGATTAAGGACATTATTAGGATCAAGTCCCTTCTTGATAGCTCTGAGCATATCGAGGTAAACATCGCTGACAACAAGGCTCATGTAATTCTTGCGTTTATGGCCGATACCATGCTCACCCGATATACGACCGCCAAGCCTGGCCGTCAAACGATAAAGTTCATCCAGTATCCGGGGCAGAATCTCACTCCACTGCGCATCGGTCCACTGCGGATCAGAGACGATACGGGCATGCAGATTACCATCACCGGCATGTCCAAAACATGGAATCCGGACCTTGTATCTGACGGCCAGCTCTTCCAGTTTGGCAACTGCTTCCGAGATAGAGGCTGGCGGCACAACAATATCTTCATTGCTCTGACGCCTGCTGACCACATTATAGGCCTCACCTATATTTCGCCTTACCTTCCAGATCCGCTCAGAGGTCGTCGGATTATCAGCAACATAAACCTCAAGTGCACCGTATTTCATACAAAGCTCGCCAATAGCCTCGTATTCTTTCTCTACCTGCCCCTTATCCGCACCGTCAACCGTGATAATCAGCATAGCACCGGCTTGTTGATAGGGAATAGTTTCGTTTAGATAGGAGCAAGCCGCCTGAACCGAGGCCCTATCCATAAATTCAATTGCAGTCGGTATTATTCCGCTCTCCGTCACTATCCTCGGGACGGTTTTTATTGCATCGGACGAACTCTTGAAAAGAGCTAAAAGATCTACCTGAGCCCTTGGAAGCGGCATCAGCTTGAGGGTTATCCTGGTAAAGATACCCAGAGTACCCTCAGAGCCGGTCATCAGCTGAATCATGTTATAGCCGGTTACATCTTTGATCAGCTTGCCCCCCAGCTCAACAACATCACCAGTCGGGGTCACTACCTCAAGCCCGATTACGTATCTTCCCGTCACGCCATACTTGACCGCCTTGCCTCCACCTGCGTTTTCCGCGACATTCCCTCCGATATAACAGCTCTCCATACTCATCGGATAGCCGGCAAAAAACAGAGCATGTTCAACCAGATACTCGTTGATATCGTTGGCAACAACACCGGGCTCAACAACAATCATCATATTCTCTTTATCGAGTTCGATGATGCGGTTCATCCTGCCCATATACAGGACGATACCACCATAAATCGGAACCGCCCCCCCCGACATTCCTGTGCCGGCCCCTCTCGGGGTGACAGGTATCTTCTCAGCATTGGCAAGTTTCATTATCGCCGCAATCTCTGCGGTCGTTCTCGGACGAACAACCACATCAGGCATATGCGCATACCGGCGATCCGGTATCTCATCGTGCGAAAAAGGTTCAAGCGCCTCATGATCTTTAAAGATAACATATCGTTCGCCAACGATTGCGCTTAAGGCTTCGACAATCTCCTGCGTAACTGGATTATAGCTGTTGATCACACTCATAGACCCTGCCCTCTCTTTAATCGCGCGATCATCAACGGCACAATCTCAAATAAATCACCCGCTATCCCAAAATCTGCAACCTTGAAAATCTGCGCCTCTGGATCGCTGTTCACAGCAATAATATTCTCAGCGGTCTGCATCCCTGCCAGATGCTGAATCGTCCCGGATAGCCCGATTCCGATGTAAAGCTTCGGAGTAACGGTCTGACCACTCAAACCGATCTGATGCGGGTAGCTCATCCAGCCGCGATCAATAACATCCCTTGTCGCTCCAACAGCTGCACCAAGCAGAGCGGCCAGCTGATGGATCATCGCAAGATTCTCCGCTTTCTTGATTCCGCGACCGACAGCTACAACTGTATCAGCATCTGCCAAAGAAACTACGTCCTCATTTGCAAAGAAGCCCTGCCTGATTATCCTGCTTTTCAGCATCTCTGCATCCGCTTTCAAGCGAACGATTTCACCCGATCTGCCCGGCTGGATCAATGCCGGCCTGGCAGATCGAGGTCTGACCGTTGCCATCTGAGGCCGGTGATCAGGTGTTTTAATAGTCGCCAGAATATTGCCGCCGATTGCCGGTCTGGTCTGAAGCAGATTGCCGGTCCCGACTTCAAAATCCAGCTCAGTGCAATCTGCGGTCAGACCGGCATTGCGCTTGATCGCAACATAAGGCATCAAGGTTCTACCGCTTGATGTGGCACCAGCAATAATTATTTCAGGTTTATATTCATCAATCACCTTGATCATACAGGCAGCATATGGCTCAATCAGAAATGTTTCAAGCCCGGCCCCCTCAATACAGACAACGCGATCCGCACCGCAATCTATCAGCTGCTGCAGACCGGAATCCTCAATCTGATTGCCGAAGATCATCGCCGAGAGCTTTGCGCCGCTCTTTGCCGCAAGCTCCAGCCCACGGGTCAAAAGCTCATAAGAGATCCTGCTGACCTTGCCGTCCCTCTGCTCGGCAACTATCCATATCCCTGAATGACTCATCAGAGAAGCTCCTTACGCGTTAAATGCTTAAATAACTTATTGACCGCATCATCAGCCATCTGCTCATCACCCGCAAAACAGAGTTGACACTGCCTGGTGACTTTAGGCTTGGAAATTTTGACAACACGGGTAGGAGATCCCTGCAGTCCTACATCGGAGGGTTCAATTCCTAGAAACTCATGGTCCCAACAGGGGATCACAGCTGCTTTGGCCCTCTGCTTACCCCGCAGAGTCGGAAGCCCCGGATCACTGACCTCTTTAACTACAGTCAGAACCAGAGGCAGCGAACAGCTTAAAAGCTCATAGCCATCTTCAACCATCCGTTCAACCTTGCAGATGACCTCTTCAACCCCTTCAACCCCTTCAACCTCTTCAACCTCTTCAACCCCTTCAACCCCTTCAACCTCTTCAACCTCTTCAACCTTACTAACATAGGTCATCACTGGCAGGTTCAAAAATGCCGCAACTCCAGGCCCAACCTGACCCGTATCACCATCGGTAGCCCGCTCACCACAAATAATGATATCATAGCCAATCCTCTTGATCGACTCTGCCAGAATAAGGCTTGTCGCCCAGGTGTCACTGCCTCCGAAAACAGGGTCGGAGATCAGAACCGCAGAGTCACAACCCATCGAAATCGCCTCTTTAAGAGCCTCAACTGCCTTCGGCGGCCCCATCGTAACAGCGATAACTTCAGCACCGTATCTCCTTTTAAGCTCCAGCGCCAGCTCAATCGAATAGAGGTCAAGCGGATTAACAATAGACTCTACGCCTTCCCGGATGACGGTGCCCGTCGCCTCATCCATCTTGACCCTCTTTGTCTCCGGCACCTGTTTTATCGGTACAACAACCTGCATCCAGATCTCTCCCAAAAAATTGCAATCAGATTCATTTCCGATTCTCATAAATAGTACTTCTTTTTTCACAGGACCGCAAGGATGAGGATTTTTCGCTGTACGAAAAATCCTCCAGTGGCGGGTATAGGATGTAGAATGTGGAATGTGTCCGGTTTGTAACCGGACAGTCCCGATGAAATCGGGACCTACATAACCCGCGCTGACATGCTTGGTAAATCAGGGTGGTAAATCAGGGTTGACTATTTGCGGCTCTGCTCTAGAATGTGTTTTCAAAAATACGTATGGAATGGCAAGTGATTGCGTCAGAGAGGCGTGGTTGCTGTTTCAGTTAAATTTATTTTGTAAAGGTATGAACTTATGAGCAGTCATAATGGTTTTTCTCGGCGAACTTTTCTCGCCGGGTCCGCTGCTGCAACAGCCGTTTTTCTCTCGGCAGCGCGTGCCTATGGTCGGAAATCAAGTAATGAATTCCGCTTTGCCAAGGTCGGCTGTGGCGGTATGGGTGGTGGTGATCTTAACAGCACTGTTGCGGCCGGTGGTAAGCTGGTTGCGATGTGCGATGTTGATGATGCCAAGGCAAAGGGTACTTACAATAAACATCCCGATGTTCCGAAGTTCAAGGATTATCGTGTAATGCTTGATAAGATGGACAAAGAGATCGATGGCGTAGTGATCTCCACCCCGGATCACACCCATACAGTGGTGGCTCTGGACGCGATGAAGCGCGGTAAGCATGTTTATGTTCAGAAGCCCGCACCTTTGAAGAGTGTCAGTTGATGTTGAAGGCCTCCCGTCAGTATAAGGTTGTTACTCAGATGGGAAACCAGGGCCATTCGGGTTCGGGACTTATCCTTTGGCAGAAGATGATGGATGCCAATGCTTTTGGCGAAATCAAAGAGGTGCATAGCTGGTCTAACCGTCCAATCTGGCCGCAGGGCATGACTGAACCGCCTAAACCTGAGAAGACACCTGAAACGATGGCCTGGGATTTATGGATTGGCCCTGCCAAGGCACGTCCCTACTCAAGCATCTATGCTCCGTTCAAATGGCGTGGCTGGTGGGATTTCGGTTGTGGCGCAATGGGCGATATGGCCTGTCACAATATGGATCCCGCTTTCTGGATTCTGCAATGGGGTTTACCGACTTCAATCAAGGCACAGGCTTCGGCTCCTGCCGACATCGCCTATCCTAAGTGGTCGATCATTGAGTACACATTCCCGGCTTCACCGGTTTGTCCCGAGGGCATCAAGATGACATGGTATGACGGTAAGAAGCTGCCTGCCAAACCTCAGGGTTGTCATTTCAGCCGCGTGCCGGATTTATTTTAAAGGCATGATTATCAAACTGATCTAACTTAAAAAAGGCTGTCGTTTGTGCGACGGCCTTTTTCGTTGAGGCTTCTCGTCCTGGTCCAAGTTCTATCAAAGCCAGACCACAGCGCAAACGCCCGCGGCATCCATCTCATAGCGATGGACGTACTGGAGAAAATCTTCAGCTCCTTATTCACTGCCGTTTTTACTTATACCTGGCTGTAACAGTAAGTTCATGGTTGGGCATTGAGATGATGGTATCGGGATTTGCAGCATCAAAACGTGACCCAGGATAAACATCGGCGGGGAGAACCTCCCAGTAGTCAAAAGTAAAGCCCTGACCCGTTTTGTCAACGGCGGAGATCGCAATCTGGGCCCGATAGTAATAGATGCCAGTGGTATTGACCTTGCTGTCCGCAAGCGTGAGCTGATTTGGCAGCCCGACCGCCTTGATCATCCGAAAACCGGTATGTGCATCGGCACCAATGGCTGTATGCCGTCCATTGCGATAACCTGATTTTGAGTAGGGGCTGGCAAGTTTATCATAAGAACCGCCGCGGATCACACGTTGATCAATGTAGGGATCGGGATATTCGTTGGGATAAAGCGGACCGACAGGATCAGTCTGATCACCTGTTCCCAGGCCGAAGCCGGTGAACCAATCCAGACACCACTCCGTCACATTGCCGTGTGAATCATAGAGTCCCCAGGAATTTGGCAACTTCCTGCCTACCTCAGCTGGGTTTGACAAAGCCGTCTGCCCAAACACAGAGACCACCGCAACATCAAATACTGCGCTGGTATCAACATACCAGCCTCCGGTGGTACCGGCCCGGCAGGCATACTCCCATTGCGCCTCGGTTGGCAGATCAAAGCCATCGCTACTACCTTTAAGCCGCATCTTACCGACAAATGAATTTGTATTAACATCGACTGTTGCGGGCCACTCGCGACCCTCGCTAGCGCCTCTAATCAGATCATAAGATACGTTTTCAACTGGATGTTCGGTGCCAGCGTAAATGGATGGGTATGTGCTCATTACATTGTACCACTGCCCCTGGGTGACCTCAAAAATACCGATATAGAATGCCTCGGTCAGCTTGACCGTATGCTCATCTTCGTACCACTCTAAACCACTGTCATTGGCACCCATTTGAAAACTTCCCGGCATAATACGTTTAAATGCCATTTTACCTGTTTTATGGGTGTCCCAGCCGTCTACGGGCGGTGCATCCAGATAGGTTATTTCGTAAGCATCAACGCTAGAGAGCAGATTTACCACCATATATTTACCCTTCACGGCTAGCGCCGGTTTATAGCGAGCGGTGATGGTGGCATCGCTGGCGGACATTGTGAAAACCGTAGAAGAGTCATTGGTGGAAGCCAAACTGGAAACGTCGCCCGTCCAGTTATCAAACGAATGCAGGCTCGTTGTGGGTGCTGTCGCCGAAACATTGACGGTGGTTCCGTTGGTATAGCTTCCTCCGCCGTAACCGTTGATGACGGTCAAAGTAAATTTTTTATCGGGATAGGAGGCACTGATACCGATATCCATTGCAGGCATCACGAGTGTGGTATCCCAAGCCTCCAGATCGGTGATCGTGGCGGTATCGCCGATCCACAGGAAGTCCTGTACGGACGTTGGCGGTGTCGCCTGTATCGCAACGACCTCGCCGGCAAAGTGGCTGCTTGTGCTGAGATTGACCCCGTTGGTAACTGTAAGCAGATAAGGGGTGTGACGATAAATGGCGGTCAGGGAGATATCCGCCCCGGCAACAGTCACGGTTGTGGTGGCTGCTGATATGTCGGCAACCGAATTTGTGCTGCCATCCCAGTAATAAAAGATATTGGTCGCAACAGGTTGATCGGCAGAGATTGTGACCACCTGACCATTTGTAGCGATGATATCGCTGCCCGTTCCATTGATCACCTCAATATCAAACAGCAGCGGTTTGTAGATGGCGCTGATGTTCACATCAGCAGCGGCAATGGTAACAGTTGTTGTGGGTGCCGTAGTGTCGCCAACAGAAACATCATCGCCACTCCACTGATCAAACTCGTACCAGGCGGGTGGTGCATCAGCTATAACCTGCTGAATGTGATTATTGGTGTAAGTTCCGCTGCCGGAACCATTAACCACGGTGAGATCATAGAGGGAGGGCAGAGCTATCACAATCCGGAAACCTATGCGGCTGTTGTTCAGTTGTGGGTCAGGTTGTGAAGGTGGGTCAGGAGGAGGGCTTTCTCTCCGAAATGCGCTGCGACAGTAACTTGCCAAGCGAGATGTTCCAGTACCAGCTCCTTTGTAAATATAAGTCGCACTATGCGGGTGAGCGGACAGTCCGTAGCAAGATTCGGATGCATTGCCATGCATATCATAGAGACCCCACGAATTTGGCAACTTCAGCCCGACATCATAGGTGGCAGATCCTCCATTAGCATCATACCATGCGTAGTCACCCAGATCAGCAACATTATCGCCAAAGCTATATGCATTGGTTGTTCCGGCACGACAGGCGTACTCCCACTGCGTTTCTACGGGCAACTCTGCCTGCATCGTGCCCAGGTCTAGATTTGGGTTCAACCCTGCCAGAAAACCACTCTGGATAGTTCCTACACCGATATATCCCTTCGCTTTTTTCGGATTTGTAACAGAACCTGCCGCCACATTAGACCATTGCTGCTCTGTGACTTCAAAGACGCCGATATAAAAGTCCTGATCAAGCGTAATCGCAAGCAGATCCTCGTTTTGCGCACGACCATCTTCGCTGGCCGGGCTTCCCATTGTGAAGGTTCCAGCTGAGAGCTTCTTCAGCAACATCTTGTCGGTTTTATAGATATCATTGGTGACATCGAGCGAATCGGCAGCATAGTATGTTACGGGATAGTTGGTTGCACTGGCGCCACTAGAGAGATCAATGACCATGTAGTCATTAGCTGCCTGGCAAATGGATGTGACCATTGCGAGTGCTACCACAGTACTGCGTAATAAATATTTATTGAGCGCATTCATAGACTACCTACTTTTTATATTTACAGAAAATACCTCAGCGGGATTTATAATTATACACATTAGAGCCGATAGATTGCAAATGCTAAATGAGAAAGGGTGCGCAACGGCGGGATGCGATTCAATTTAGTTTAAACGGTGCAAATAGTCCCATACGGCAGGCTGAAGCCTGTACTACGAACAAACTCATGTATGTAGTCCAGTCCCGCAAGCGCATCAACCTAAGCGGCACTCTGTTCACTGAGTTTCTTAATGTTGTGCGAAGCAGTAGGTGCTGCCGCTACGAGGCGCACCACCAATAGGCACAGCCATTCGCATGCTACGGCGCATCTCTGGTGCGTCTCATAGCGACATCACCTACTTGTGCTATCTTCAACAATTTCAACCCCGTTTGCTAGAGTTATCTGATGCTATCTTTGACCATCTTGTCGCTGATCCGAATGCTTTTCTTACCTGAACTGGGAGCATCATACATGATATCCATCATAAATGTTTCCAGGACTGCCCGCAGGCCGCGGGCACCGGTTTTGCGCTTTGCGGATATGGCCGCGATAGTCAAGAGGGCCTGCTTCGTAAACGTGATTTTGATGCCCTCCATAGCCAGCAGCTTCTGATACTGACGCACCAGGCAGTTATTCGGTTCGGTCAGAATGCGGACGAGATCCTCTTCAGTCAATTCAGCTAAAGCCGAGAGGACCGGCAGACGTCCCACGAACTCGGGGATCAGACCGAATTTAATCAGATCCTCGGGCTGAATCGAGTTAGCGTGAAGCAGTGAGGTCTCTCGTTTTTTGTCATCTGTGTCATCACCCTGGCTGGTATAACCGATAGCCTTACGTCCCTGACGCTGGGCAACATAATCGTCCAGCCCCACAAAGGCTCCGCCACAGATAAAGAGGATATCACGTGTATCCACGGCAATATTCTCCTGCTGCGGGTGTTTACGTCCACCCTTAGGCGGAATATGCGCCACGGTTCCCTCAATAATTTTCAGGAGGGCTTGTTGAACACCCTCACCGGAAACATCGCGAGTAACCGAGACATTCTCTGTTTTGCGGGCCACCTTATCAATTTCATCGATATAAATAATTCCGCGCTGGGCCTTATTGACGTCCATATCGGCAGCCTGAAGCAGATAGAGAAGTATATTCTCAACATCCTCGCCCACATAACCAGCTTCGGTAACGGTCGTGGCATCAGCGATGGCAAAAGGGACATCCAGCATTTTCGCCAATGTTTTGGCAAAGAGTGTTTTACCGCATCCGGTAGGCCCAATCAGCAGGATATTGCTTTTTTCAATTTCAACATCCTCAAATTGATCGTACAAATCACTTTTGAAGTTATCACTTTTCTGCTGCAGGCGCTTATAGTGATTATGCACCGCCACCGAGAGGAATTTTTTTGTGCCGGCATGACCGATTATGTACTGATCCAGAAACTCTTTAATTTCAGAGGGGGGCGGTACCCGCAGCTCAATGGTATCTGCCGCACCAGAATCGGTTCGGTTTTCCTCCGCGACGATCTCGTGACAAATTTCGACGCAGAACTCGCAGATATTTGCCTGCGGGCCTGGAATGACCATGACTCCATCAGCTTCCCTTTTACCACAGAAGGAGCAGCTTATGCCTTTATTTGAACGTGCCATAACATATCTCCGGGCTCAAAGGCTCTGCTTGACTAAAACTTCATCCACCAGACCATATTTTTTGGCCTCCTCGGCGGACATAAAAAAATCGCGTTCGGTATCGTTAGTAAGCACTTTGGCGGTTTTACCGGAGTGTGAGGCCAGAATCTCATTCAACCGAATTTTCAGGCGCAGAATCTCCTCTGCCGCAATCTGGATATCAGATGCCTTACCTTCAGCTCCACCCCAGGGCTGATGGATCATTATGCGGGAGTTGGGCAGCGCATAACGTTTGCCTTTAGTCCCGGCTGTAAGCAGAACGGCACCCATGCTGGCCGCCTGTCCAACGCAGTAGGTGGCAATATCACACTGAATAAACTGCATGGTATCATAAATTGCCAACCCGGCTGTCACCGAACCACCCGGAGAGTTAACATAAATCGAGATATCCTTTTTGGAGTCCTGCGACTGCAAAAAAAGGAGCTGAGCAATAATTAAATTGCTGACCTCATCATTAATTCCGGTGCCTATGAAGATAATTCTATCCTTTAGCAACCTTGAATAAATATCATATGAGCGCTCACCCCGCCCCGTTTGTTCAACAACCATTGGTATCAGCATATTAGCCTGCTCCTGATTTAAACTCATCTCTGATAATCCTTTACAAACCGGCCGGTTCACCTGCTTCGGGTTCTGCTGAACTGCTGTCGGCAGACGGCCAGTGCCCTCTGTTATTTTGCTTCTGAAATTATAAACTCTATTGTTTTGTCAAAGACAACCTGATCATTCACGATTTCCATATTGTCATTTTCAACAATTTTTTTGCGAAGTTCATCGACTGTCATATGATACTCTTTTGACATACTTTCGATCTTAGCTACAAGCTCATCTTCAGTAGCAGTTATCTCCTCCTTGGCGGCAATCTCTCTGACAATATACTTCATGCGCACCTGATTTGTGGCTGAAGCTGTGGCAATACTGACAATTTCTTCACGCTGCCTTGCCAACTCTTCCGGTTTCACACCGCGGTACTGAGCATCACGCATCATCTGGTCCATAATGTTGTTAACCGAATCAGCGAGCTCAGACTCAGGCACGTCAAACGAAGCCTTTTTAAGAAGGTGCTCAGAGATAGCCTGCTTACGGCGGTTCTGCTCAGTCTGCTTTGCGGTTTCAAGCATCTTTACACGGGCATCATCCCGGAATGCATCCAGAGAGTCAACCTTAACCTGTGTACAGAGCTCTTCATCAGTAGGGGTGATGCGCTTACGAACAGATTTTACTTTGAGTTCATACACAGCCTCTTTGCCTCTCAGAGCCTCTATCGGTGCTGCTTTATCAAATTTAAAGCTGGTCGTTTTCTCAGCACCGGCCTTTAGACCGATCAAAGCTGTTATCACCTCAGGGACAAACTGCGCCTTATCAACCTGAACCCAGAAATCATCCTTGCCGGAGATCTGCTCAGCAGCCGCATCAATTTCTTTAAGAGGTTTACCGTCACTGGTAGCACTGTAATCAATGCAAACCAGATCATTTTCCTGAAGCGGATAGTCCTCAGCAGCCTCTTCAAACTTAGCAAATGCTGAGCGCATACGTTCTACGTGCTGATCCAGTTCTTCTTCAGTAACAACTACATCCTGGGGTTTAACCGCTATTTTTAAATATTTCGGCAGGGAGAATTCCGGTTCGACATCAACCACCACAGTAAAAACAATACCGGTCTCAGGAGAGAAGATAACATCTTTCACGTCGAGGAGATGGACCATCTTCAGGTCAGCCTCTTTAATCGCCTGTTTATAGAGAGAGCGGCAGAGGCGGCTCTCTGTCTCTTTACTTATTTCACCCTGAAAATTCTTTTTTATAAGCTCTATCGGTGCCTTGCCTTTACGAAAACCGCTGATGCGTCCTTCATTCACAAACTTATTAAGAACTTTTTTGTATTCGCCTTCTGTCTCTTTTGAGTCTGCCTTAACAATAACGTTAACCTTACAGGCGCCGGCACTTTGTATATCAACCTTCATCAGTAAATCCTTTCAAATTCTCATACAGGAAAAATGATTATAAATAATATCAGGGTTCGGAGTTAAACTCACGCCTAATCTTCCAAGTTTCAATATTATATCCAGCTAAATCTTATTGGGCGCGAAAGCTACTACGATTCTTTTATGCCGACAAGAAATTCAGCGTTACTCTGCGTCTTCTTAATACGTTTAATCATCATCTCCATGGCCTCAACCGGTTGAATGCCGTTGAGGGCCCGGCGCAGCGTCCATGTTCTGCTAAGCTCCTCCGGGTAGAGAAGCAGTTCCTCCTTGCGGGTACCGGAACGCTCCATATTAATGGCGGGAAATATGCGTTTATCAACCAGCGAGCGGTCAAGACAAAGCTCCATATTACCGGTGCCCTTAAACTCCTCAAATATAACATCATCCATACGGCTGCCTGTCTCCACCAGTGCCGTTGCTATTATAGTGAGGCTGCCGCCATGTTCAATATTCCGGGCCGCTCCAAAGAAACGCTTAGGCTTATGGAGCGCATTGGCATCAACCCCGCCGGAGAGTATTTTGCCGGAGTTAGGCTGAACCGTATTATAGGCGCGAGCAAGACGAGTTATGCTATCAAGCAGAATGACAACATCGCGACCGTTCTCAACTTGACGTTTGGCAACTTCAATAACCATTTCGGCAACTTGCACATGACGCTCCGGGGCTTCATCAAAGGTTGAAGCGAGCACCTGCGCCTGGGTATTGCGCTGCATATCCGTGACCTCTTCCGGTCTTTCGTCAATCAGCAGGATTATAAGTTCTGCATCGGGATGATTATCAGAGATTGCATTAGCGACTTTCTGCAGTAAAACTGTCTTACCGGTTCTCGGGGGCGCAACAATCAAGCCGCGCTGACCGAATCCGATCGGTGTGAAAATATCCATAATGCGCATGGATACCTCTGTCGGCTTTGTTTCGAGCCTGATACGTCTGTCTGGAAATAGCGGCACCAGATTTTCAAAATGGATTGTACGGTGTGCATCGGCAGCATTTTTATTATTTACCTTCTCAACCTTATTCAAGGCAAAGAACTTATCCTTATCTCTGGGATCGCGCACCGGTCCTTCAAGGACATCACCAGTTCTCAGTCCAAAACGGCGCACCTGCGAAGGGGAAACATAGACATCCTCCGGGCACTGAAGATAATTACTGCGCGGAGAACGCAAAAACCCGTAACCATCAGGCAAAATCTCAAGCACTCCACTTGTAATAACGGTTCCGCTGCGACGCAGATAACTGCGGATCACCTCAAAGATGATTTGATGTTTTCTGAGAGAAGCCAGATCTTCCGGATCTGCATGAGGGAGCATCTTCTGAAGTGCGGCTACATCCTTCTTCTGCAACTCTGCCAAATAAAGATCCGGTAAATCCTCAGCAACAGGCGGATTATATACCTCCAGAATCGGCCCGCGCGGAGCGACATTGCGTTTATCCGGAGTTTTGCCTGCATTATCCCTGTTGCGACGATCCAATGCAGGGTGTCTTTTCTTATCCCCTATCGGCTTTTTATGGCCGGAAGATTTGGAGGAGGTTCCTCGTTTATTTTCAGCTGCAGGTGCCCCGCCTGATTTGGCCGGACGGGCAACGCTGCGGGTTCTTCCGCTGTTCTCGCTGCTTTTTCGCTCAGGACGGGCAACAACTCCCACTGCTGATCCAGGTGCATATCTTTTCCACTTCACCGGTGCGGCGGTGCTCTCTTTGGTCTTCACGGAAACAGATTTTTCATTTGTAGTCAACTTATCGGTTTTATTTTCTTCTGTACTCATACGTACCTCATTTTCAGGAGGCGTTCAACTCTTTCCGCCTCTTTCCTCAGAGCCAAAACGCTCCCATTATTTACAACAACTATATCCGCCCGCGCGGTCTTGATTGAGAGAGGCAGCTGCGACATCAGACGGCTTTCAGCCTCCTGCTCTGAGCAGCTGCGTTTTTCAATAAGCCGCTTGAGCTGCAGCATTCTTTCACAGACAACAGCCACTACACAATCATAGCACTTTTCCCATCCAAGTTCATAAAGCAGCGGAATAACCACAACCGGAATCCCCTGATGCGTATCTGAGAGCCACTTCTCCACGCGATCTTCAACTAAAGGATGCACAATCGCATTTAATCTACTGCGTAGCTTTTTATCATTAAAAACAAGCTGACCTAGCTTCTTACGGTTTACAGAACCATCGCCAAGAATAAATTCCTGCCCGA
>Ga0307990_1001759_pt1 | contig 18000 bp, 18 predicted proteins | sample EllFjometagen129_FD_203168 | JGI IMG/M metagenome (GOLD analysis project Ga0307990, IMG submission 203168) | Marine microbial communities from Ellis Fjord, Antarctic Ocean - #129 | ecosystem: Environmental > Aquatic > Marine > Unclassified | place: Southern Ocean | collected 2014-10-08
ATTATTCCTGTGATGAATAAAATTGATTTGCCAACTGCAGATATTGAAAAAACTAAACAAGAGATTGTTAATTTATTAAAATGTGATGAATCTGATATTTTGGAAATTTCAGCTAAAACCGGAAAGGGTGTTGATAAGTTGATAGAAGAAATAGTTGCTAAAATTCCAGTGCCTAATGAAAATAAAAATGTCAGTAGAGCTTTGGTTTTTGATTCTATTTATGATGAATATAAGGGCATTATTTCTTATGTTAGAGTTTTCGACGGTTCTTTTAAAAGAGGAGATAAAGTTAGATGTCTCGGTACAAAAGTAGAGAGTGAAGTTTTAGAAGTTGGTTATTTTAGGCTTAGCAGAGAAAAATCTGACGAAATTAAAAGTGGTGAAATAGGTTATATTATTACCAGTGAAAAAGATTTGAGAAGCATAAGAGTTGGTGATACTATTGCTATCCGAGGTAAAGAGGTAGAAGCATTGCCTGGTTATAAAATAGTTAAACCAATGGTCTATGCTGGAGTTTATTCTCAGGGTGGAGATAGATATGAAGAACTAAGAGATGCTGTGGAAAAATTAAAATTAAATGATGCTTCTATTGAAATAGAACCAGATTCTTCTCCTGTTTTTGGTTTTGGATTTAGATGTGGTTTTTTGGGTCTTTTACATTTAGATATATTTTTGCAAAGATTAAAAAGAGAATATGATTTAGAATTAGTAGTCACTGTTCCATCAGTAGCTTATCGGGCCTATTTGAAAGAAGGGTCTGCTGCTAAATACGTAAAGAATAAGAAGATACATGTTTTAAAAGATGAATTAGGAGATTATGTGATTTTAACTAAGCCTTCTGAACTTGATCTTCAAGCAGTAGATTGTATTGAGGAACCAATAGTTACCATGGATGTTATTACTCCTTCAGAGCATATGGGTCCAGTGATGAGTTTAGTAGAAAGCAGAAGAGGACAATATTTAAATACAGAGTATTTGGATCAAGATTTGGTTGTTTTAAAATATAAAATACCTTTGGCACCGATTTTAGTTGATTTTTATGATAAACTTAAGAGTATGAGCAAAGGTTATGCTTCTATCAATTATGAATTCTCAGAATATAAAGTAGTGAATTTAGTTAAATTAGATATTTATATAGCTGAAGAGTTAATTGAACCTTTGTCTAGCTTTGTTTATCAGGATGAAGCCTTTAGAACTGCCAAAGCGATTGTGGTTAGATTAAAAGAAGCAATTTCTCGACAGCAATTTGTAATAAAAATTCAAGCTGCAATTGGTGGAAAAATTATTGCTGCCGAAAGATTAAGCGCTTTGAGAAAAAACGTTACTGAAAAATTATACGGTGGTGATGTTAGTAGAAAAAAGAAATTGCTTCAAAAACAAAAAAAGGGTAAAAAAAGAATGCAAAGCCAAGGGAGAGTTACATTACCACATGACGTTTACCTTTCTGTTTTAAAGCGTGATTAGTAGTTAGAGAATTAATTTAACGAAATAAAGGTGCTACAGTCCAAGAGATCATGCTCAGAACCATAAAGATTGCTAGTATGGTCCAAACTATTTTTAATTTTTTTCTTTTCATATGCCTAATTTTAACAAATATTTGCAAAATGATGAAGAGCTGTTAGAAATAATTTATTCAATTAAATCTGTTTTGTATTTTAAGTTCGTGTTTGCCACAATTATATTTCTAATTCCTTTCTTTTTTATGATTCCAATTTTAAGTCTAGGAGTAAAAGGAATTGTATTAGCTTTATTGATAATTACTTTAGCTTTATTTTATGCTTTCAAATCTTATACTAAGTGGGCTTATAATTGTATTGCTTTAACAGAAAAGAAGCTCTATAGATTCTATCAAGAAGGATTATTTAAAAAAGGAATTAAAGAATTTTATTTAGATAATATTGACGAGATTGATATTGAATATCGAGGTTTTATAAGTAAGGTTTTTAGAGTAGGGGATCTAGTTATCTATCTAAAGAATAATAAATATGTTGATTTAGATGATGTAGCTGATATTAAGAGTGTAAAGAATAGGATTTGGGAATTAGCATCTTAAAATTACGGAAATTTTATCAAAAAAATCAAATTTAGTCTTGATTTTTTGCTTGACTAATGCTTAAAATTATGTTTAGATAATGTATTGATTTAAGTAATTTGAATCAATACAATGTAAATTAAAAAAATAATTTTGTAGGAGGAATTATGAAAAAGCTAATGATTATAATCCTATTTGTAGGATTAGTGTTCTCTTTGGCTATAGCTGGAGAAAAAATAGTTAATGAAGTAGTTGTGAGAAATGACGAATCAGGTTCTCACCTAATTCATCGTGAAAGCAAGACAGAAGAAACAGTCTTAATTAAAATTGATCCTGAGCATGAAAAGTATCTTACAAAGACCCTATTAAAAGATATTAATAGGGTCGTAAATGATCCAAGTAAACAAATTGCTTTTTGTGATGCTGTGAGAATTAAAAAAATTTTCCCGCCAATAGTTGAAAAAAGAACTTGGATTATCAGAGATAAGAACAAAAAATTAATAATTAATCCAATTTTTTTAGAAGAGACTAGTCAAGAATTATTTTTCTTCTTTGTCTTTTTTATTATGTTTGGTTTTTTAGTAGTTCGATATTATACTTCTCATAAATTAGCTGATGATAGGGGAGTGCTTAGTATATTTTTTATTCTTTGGTTTTTGATTTTTATATACTTTTCTTTTTTTTCATATCTTTCATTGTATAGCTTAACGGTTTGTATAATAGCAGCTTGGGGTGTTAGTTTTATTGCTTTATTATTAGCCTCTTTTCATGGTTTATATGGAATAATTATAGGTGTATTGATGTTATCTATTCCTTTTATGAACGTAGGAGACAGAACTTATAGTAATGCTCTTTTTCTAGTGTTTGTGTTGCTTTTGTTCGCATTGTTATCGGCTGGTGTTACTTGGTGGATAACTGGAGCAAAATTTAAAAAACTGCTAAAAGAAAAAAAAGAAAAAGAAAAAGAAAAATAGTAATTTGTTTTGGGAACCGACTTTAATGCCGGTTCCTTTTTTAATTTAAACAGAGCTGGTTTACGAATAGCTCTTTTTTTATTATAATAAATACATGAATAAACGACAGAATAATTCATTATTTTTTAGGGTTCTTTCTTCTAAAATATTTTTTGGTATATTTTTGATTATCATTATTTATTTATCAATAAATATTTATCGGGAGATAAAGCAAAGAGTAGAAATTAGAAAAGAAATTTCTAATTTAAAAATGGAAATAGAAAATTTAGATAACGAAAATAATAAATTAAGTGATTTAATTGAATATTTTGAGACAGAAGAATATGTAGAATCTATTTCCAGAGAAAAATTAGGTTATAAAAAACCTGGTGAAAAGATTATAGTTTTCACCGAGGAAGATTCAAACAATATTCTGAATACTGAGAATAAGGAAGAGAAGTTTGAAGACGCACCAAATATAAAATTGTGGTGGAATTATTTTTTTAATAATAACGATGTATGAATAAATTAATTACCAAGAAAAGAATTGTAATTTTTTCTTTATACGTTCTATTAGCAATCATTGTATTTTGTTTTTTTGATATTTATTTCTTTGGTTATAAAAGTGATTTAAGTAGATTTACAACAAGAATTTTTCCTTATCCTGCTTTAATAATTAATAATGAGATAGTGACTGTCAATAAGTATGAGAATTTTTTAAAGGATTATAAAATATATCTTATAGAATCTAAGAGGACCAAAGAGGTGGACAATAATCTTGGTTTAAAGGTTATGATTCAGAATATTGCTCTAAAACAAGTAATGTCAGAACTTGATGTCGATATTGATAAGCGAGAGTTTAATAATTATATAGATAGGTTTTATAGAAATAATAATAGCCTTGAAATAAATAAAGATAGATTTAATGATTATTTTTTGAAACCTCTTTTTTATCGGCAGAAAATTTTAGAAAAAATTACAGAGGATAATTTTAATTTGAAAAATAAAAAGAAAGCAGAAAGAATTTATAATGATTTAGTTAATGATCCGGATATATTTACTAGTTATTCCAGTGAATATAAAGATGAGAGCCTTGGTATTAATGGAAATTTATTGGGCTGGCTTTCTTATGGGAGTCTTCCAGAATCTTTAAAAATGAAAGTTACTAAGATGGATATCAATGATTTTACATCAGTTATTAAGAGTATTTCTGGATATCATATATATAAATTAAATGGTAAAATAAAGAGTGAAGAAAATGATAGTTATTATTATCAATTTGATCAAATATTTTTACCAATTGAAAATTTTAATAATTATTTAGATAATTTTTTACAGAAGAGTAAGATATTTTATTTGTTGAAATAAGAATTTTACGCCGAGGCCTGCCTGCCGGTAGGCAAGTAGCTTCCCCAGAGGGGATTTACACTTCGTTCCGACAGTTTCCAACTTCGCAAAGAGTAATAAAGTATTAATATAGACATTCGATAATATATAGTTAATAATAAATTAATTACGCCGAGGTAGCTCAGTTGGTAGAGCAACGGTATCGTAAACCGTTTGTCACGGGTTCGAATCCTGTTCTCGGCTCCAGATGATTGACAAACGAATAAATTACGATTTGGGGGGGGTTCCCTGGCCCGCCTTCTGCCGAAGGCAGCAGGGCGTGGCAAATCCTCTTCTCGGCTCCATCAACGTAGACATAATATATTAAAATATGATTGAAATTACGAACTTATCAAAATTTTACAACCCAAATGTTTGGGCTTTAAATAAGGTCTCCTTGAATATTAAGCCGGGTGAATTTGTTTCTATTGTTGGACAAAGTGGAACTGGTAAAACTACTTTAGTAAAAATGTTGATAGCTGATGAATTACCTACTGATGGTAGAATAGTTATTGGTGGATGGGATGTTACTAGCATCAAGGATTATGATATTCCTTATCTGAGAAGACAGATTGGTGTTGTTTTTCAAGATTACAAATTACTCCAAAAGAAAAGTGTTTATGAGAATGTTAGTTTTGCTTTGGAATCTTGTGGTACTCAAAAAGATAGAATTCATAAAATAGTTCCTCAAATTTTAAAAATTGTTGGATTGCAAGGTAAGGCAGATAGATATCCATATCAGCTTTCTGGTGGAGAGCAACAAAGAACGGCAATCGCTAGATCATTAGTTCATCAACCAAAATTGTTAATTGCTGACGAGCCTACAGGTAATCTAGATTCAATTAATTCTAGAGAAATTGTTGATTTATTATTAAGAATAAATAATTTAAATACAACTGTTATTTTAGTTAGTCATGATCGAGATATTATTAATAGTTTAGGGAAAAGAGTTGTGACTATGGATGACGGAAAAATTATTAGTGATCAGGTTGTAGGTAGATATATACTTTAATTTTTCTTTGAAGAAATTAAAGGAATGATTAATTATTAATTTAAAATTTCAAATTAAATACATATGTTAACATCATTTTTAAGAGTAATGAAATTCGCTTTTCAGGGCTTTTGGAGAAATATTTGGCTCTCTATTATTAATATTACTATTTTAATTTTGACTCTTTTTGCGATTAATTTTTTAATAGGATTTAATTTGCTAGCAGATAATGCGATTAATTTAGTAAGTGAGAAGGTTGATGTTAATTTATATTTTAAAGAAAATGTAAGTAGTCAAAAAATAGAAGAAATAAAACAGAAGATTTCAGATTCGGAATATATTCAAGATATAGAATTTGTTTCATCAGAAGATGCTCTGAATAATTTTATTGATAAACACGAGTCAGATGAATATATTTTAGAGGCAGTTAATGAATTAAAAGAGGATAATGCCCAAGTATTTCTTTCTAGCTTGAAGATTAAAGCTAAGGATATGGATATGTATGATAGTATTCTAACTGAGTTAAAAGAAAGTCAATATAGCGAGTTATTTGAAATTGATGAATCAGAATTCCAGGATTATACAAGCATGACTAATCGTCTTAGTGATATTTCTAGTAAGATTAAGCTATTTGGCTATGTTGTCTCAATTATATTTATTTTGATTGCTTTGATGATGGTTTATAATACGATTAAAATCGCTACTTATACTCATCGAGAAGAAATTGGAATTATGAGGTTAGTAGGAGCAACAAATAACTTTATCAAGAGCCCTCTTATATTTGAAATAGTATTTTACAATTTAGTGGCGGTAGTCGTAGTGGTGGTATTATTTTATAGTTTTCTTTCGGCAATGAATCCTTTGTTGGTAAAATTGTTTGAAGGTTATCCTTTAAATTTAATGGGTTATTTTAATACTAATTTTGTTTGGATTTTTGGCGGAGAATTCTTAATGATGAGTTTATTTTCAGTAATTAGTAGTTCTATTGCTATTAAGAAATTTTTGAAGATGTAATAAATTATATTTAAATATTAAAAAATCCCCTTACTTTCTACAAAGCAGAGGATTTTTTTATTAAGCACCATTATTAAGCATTAAGAGATTTTTTTATCTCTAAGTAAAGATCTTTTAAATAAGTTGTCCATCCTAAGTCATTGATTTTTGTTTCTTCTCCTAGTACATATTTCAATATGTGAACGAAAAATTTTTTTCGTCTGCGAGTCAGGATTAATTGAAAACCTGATTGAGGGAAAAATACCAAAAATCTTTTTCTTCAGGATTTTTTAGTTTTTGGGTTAATTCTTGGATGAATTGTTTTCTTTTCAGGTTTTTTTCAAAGGATTTGGATAATTTTTTAGGTTCAATAGATTTTAAAAGCCAATTTTTTAAATCTTTTTCGGAAAAAGCATCATCATCTAATTTTTCAATCTCCGTTGCTCTAAGATGTTCAAAGAATATTTTTAGATATTCTAAGATATATTGAGCTTCTTTGTGATCGAGCCAGAGTCGATAAAACTTGTTAATACATTCTCCAGCTTTAAAGTGATCAGTAAATACAATAATATTCATAATTCCTCCCCTTTTTTTATGATTATTTAAATATTAAAGATATTAATACTTTTTGTCAACTAAAAAATCCCGTTAGAACGGGATTTTTTGTTTATAAAGATTTTTAGCGACGTAGAGTGAGAGAAATGTAAAAGTAATCTTTTGTATTTCCGAACTGAGGAGCTAACGTAGGGAACTTTTACTTTTTGGGAGTTTCTTTTTTAACAACTTTTTTAACAACTTTCTTTTCAGTTTTAGCAATTGGTTTAGTAATAACAGAGACTATAGTTCTTAATTTTAAGTTACCATCAAATCTTCTCATTTTTCTTTTACTGAATTGAACAATTCCATTGATTAAAGAGATTAAAGAATCATCACCAGCTCTTTTTACATTTTTCCCTGGGTAATATTTAGTTCCTCTTTGTTTAACAATAATTTGTCCTGGTCTTATACCTTGGCCATGTGATAACTTGATACCAAGCATTTTAGGTTGGGAATCTCTTCCCAGCGACGTAGATCCGCCTGCTTTTTTATGAGACATATACTTATTTCATTAATATTAATTCATATGAATAAAAGTATAACAAAATTGAGTATATTGTCAACACTATCTTTTGACTTAGTGCTTTGTTGATGGTATTATACTAGTATTGTAAAAGGTATGTTTTACATATTTTTTCGTGTATTTAGTTTATAGGAATTTGAATTTTCTTTTAACTATTTACTTTATCAATTTTTAATTATTTACATATGTTATATTCTAAACAAGTAATGGAGCATTTTAAGAATCCTAAAAATTTAGGTGAACTTAAAGATGCTGATGCTGTTGGACAAGTTGGTAATCCAATTTGTGGCGACATTATGAAATTGTATTTAAAAATCAAAGATAACAAAATTGAAGATATTAGTTTTGAAACTTTAGGTTGTGGTGCCGCCATAGCCTGTTCTTCGGTAGTTACTGAAGAAGCTAAAGGTAAAACTTTAGATAAGGCTTTAGAAATAAATAAGACTGTTATCTTGAAAAAGTTAGGTGGATTGCCAGATCCAAAGATTCATTGTTCAATGTTAGCTATTGAGGCTCTAAAAAAAGCAATTAAAAATTATCAAACAAAATAATGAATAAAAAATTAAACGATAAAATAGAAGAAATAAGAGGTGTTTTAAAAATGGACGGTGGAGATATGGAAATTGTTAAATATGATGAGAAAAAGAATATTTTACAGATTAAATTATTAGGAATGTGCCAGGGTTGTCCAATGGCAGAGATTACTGTTAAGGGTTTTATTGAAAAAGAATTACAAAAAATAGAATCTAAACTTATAGTTGAAAATATAAAATAATATGAATAAAATATATTTTGATAACGCAGCAACAACTTATGTTGATAAGAGAGTTCTAGAAGCAATGATGCCATATTTTAGTGATGAATTTGGAAATGCTTCATCTCTTCATAGCCTTGGTCAGAAAGCTGAAGCAGCTGTTTTAGAAACAAAAGATATAATCTCAAATTTTTTGAATTGTAAGGCTGACGAAATTATTTTTACTTCCGGAGGAACAGAAAGCAATAATACAGTTTTAAAAAGTGTCTTTAGCGATTATCAGGGTCATTTAATTACTAGCGCCTTTGAACATCCTAGTGTTTTAGATACTGCTAAATATTTAAAAAGTAAAGGAGTAGAAGTTACTTTTATTAAGCCAGAAGCTAATGGTTTAATTGATTATCAAAAAGTACTAGAGGCTATTAAACCAAATACTCGTTTAATTTCAATAATGTATGTAAATAATGAAGTAGGAACTATCCAGCCGATTGGTAAAATTGGTAAAGCTTTAATAGATATAAATCAAGAGAGAAAAGAGAAAATTTTATTTCATACAGACGCTGTACAGGCCACTTATTTTGCGTCAATGGATATTGCGCGTTTAAGAGTAGATTTTTTATCTATGTCTGGTCATAAAATTTATGGTCCCAAAGGTATTGGGGTTTTATATGTTAAAGATGGAATTAGAATTATTCCTTTATTGCATGGTGGGCATCAAGAAAATGGAGTTCGAGCTGGAACCTATAATGTTCCTTCAATTGTAGGGTTTGGAAAAGCAATTAGCTTATTAGAATCTTCAGAACATGCTAAAGAGATAGTCAAAATTGAAAAGCTCAGAGATTCTTTAATGGTCGAGGTTTTGAAAATAGAAGGTGTTAGTTTAAACGGAGATAAAGATTCAAGACTTCCTAATAATGCTAATTTTTTATTCAAAAATATTGAGGGAGAAAGTTTATTGTTAAAACTTGACATGGAAGGAGTGGCTTGCTCTACTGGATCAGCCTGTGCTTCAGGATCTTTACAAGCTTCCCATGTTTTATTATCTATGGGAATAAAACCAGAAGATGCCCATGGTTCTCTAAGGCTTACTATTGGAAAAGATAATACCATGGAAGATATCAGTCATTTTGTTAATGTTTTGAAAAAGATAGTGGAAGAATTAAGATCATTTTCACCATTTAAATAAATTATGTTGTATTTAAAAGAAAAAGTAATAATTTTCTTTAGTAAAAAACCTGTTTATTGGTTAGTAGTTTTAACTTTATCAGCAAATTTTTATTTATGGTATCTAATTTATAATTTTGTAGATTTTGGAAAAGATTTTCATGTTCTGCATTATAATATTTATTTTGGGATAGATTTAATAGATTCTCCTCAGAGGTTATTGAGTATACCCTTTTTAGGAATATTTTTTTTAGTTTTTAATTTATGTTTCTCTTATATTGTTTATATTTTTAAAAAAGAGTTTATTATCCCTTATTTTTTATTGAGTGCTAGTTTATTTGTAAATTTAGAACTAATTATTTATTTAATTGGTATTATTGGAATGGAATATTAATTTATTTAAATTTAAATTCATTAATTTATGTATAGCTTAATAGTAGTAAAAATTTTTATTCTGACCACTTTGTCAGCATCTATTGCTTATGTTATTACTCCTTTGGTTACACATTTTTTGTATAAGTATAAATTAGGTAAACAAATTAGAACCGAAGATAGTGCTCCTATATTTTTTAAATTACATAAGAAAAAAGAAGGTACTCCTACTATGGGGGGAATTATTATTTGGGCAACCCTTCTAATTATAATGTTTTCTTGTTATTTATTGTATATATTTTTTCCAGATAGCGGCCTAGCTTTTTTAAATTTTTTTTCTAGATCTCAAACACTATTACCTCTGGGAGCTCTAGTTATGACAGCAATTATTGGTCTATGGGATGACTATTTGGGGGTTAGAAAGATAGGATCTAAAGGAGGAGGACTAAGTATGCGAAAGAAATTATTAATATATTTTTCAATTTCTTTGGTTTGTGCTTTGTGGTTTTTCTTTAAATTAAATTGGGATGTTTTGCATATTCCTTTTGTTGGTAACTTTGAAATAGGGTGGTGGATTATTCCTCTTTTTACTTTTGTAGTGGCAGCTACTTCTTTTAGTGTTAATGAAACAGATGGTCTAGATGGTCTAGCTGGTGGTTTATTATTAGTTTGTTTTGGTGCATTTGGAGTTATTAGCTTTTTACAAGGAAGTTATGACTTAGCTAGTTTTTGTGGAGTTATTATTGGAGCTCTGGTTACTTTTTTATGGTTTAATATCCCTCCAGCAAGATTTTTTATGGGAGATACAGGATCTATGAGTTTGGGTATTACTTTAGGTATTATAGCTATGCTTACTAATACTTTACTTTATTTACCTTTGGTAGCTTTTATATTTATTTTAGAATCTTTATCAGTAATTATTCAGATGACATCCAAGAAATTTAGAAATGGAAAAAAAGTTTTTTTATCTACCCCTTTGCATCATCATTTTGAAGCCATTGGTTGGTCAGAGTCTAAAATTGTTATGCGAGCTTGGTTATTAAGTGGTATTTTAGCAGTGTTTGCTTTGATTATTTATTTATTTGATAAAACGATTCAATTATGAATTTTAAAAATAAAAAAATATTAATAATGGGATTGGGTGTAATTGGCAAAGGATTAAAAGATGCTTTGTTTTTTTATAATCAGGGAGCAAAAGTAACTGTAACTGATTTAAAAGATGAGTCAAAATTGCAAGAGTCAGTTAATGAATTGAAAAAATATTCAGATATTAAATTACATTTAGATGGACATTTAGAATCTGATTTTAAAGAAAATGATATTATTATTAGAAATCCGGCTGTTCCTAAAAATTCAAAGTTTTTAAACATAGCCCGAGAAAATAATAAGGAAATATTCATGGAGGATTCTTTATTTACTAAATTAACCAAAGCTAAAGTTGTTGGTATTACTGGTACTCGAGGAAAAACCACTACCTCAACTTTAATTTATGAAATTTTAAAATATGCAGATCTAGACGTTTATTTATCAGGTAATGTTCGGGGGACGGTCTCTCTACCTTTATTAGATAAGGTTCAAGAAGATTCTTATGTTATTTTAGAACTTAGTAGTTGGCAATTACAAGGTTTTGCAGATGAAAAAATATCACCCCAATATGCTGTAATTACAAATATATATGAAGATCATTTAAATAGATATAAAGGAATGGGAGAATATGTTAATGATAAAAAAAATATTTATAAATTTCAGCAAGAAACTGACTTTTTATTTTTAAGTGAAGATATGAATCCAGAGTATTTAGCTGATTTTCAGAATGAAGCTATTTCTCAGAAAATTTATTTTTCTAAAAAAGATACTCAAAACTACAAAACTAATTTGATTGGCAGTCATAATTTAGAAAATATTGCTGCTGCTCGAGCATTTGCTCTGAAAATAGGTATTGATGAAGAAACAATTAAAAAGGCTGTTGAGAATTTTCAAAGTATTGAATTTAGATTAGAAAAGATTAAAGAATTAGAAGGTATTATTTTTATAAATGATAGTGCCAGCACTGCTCCAATTGCTGGAATTAAAGCTTTAAATTCATTTGAAGAAAAAGTTTTATTAATTGCTGGTGGAGCTTCCAAGGATTTAGATTTAGATAATTTTGCTAAGATTATTAAAAAGAAATGTAAGAAAGTTGCTCTTTTGGAGGGAAGCGACACTTCTCGTTTGAAAGAATTATTACCAGAAGATTTAATTTTAGGAACTTTTCAAAATTTAGAGTCAGCAGTAAAAATTTTATATAAACAAGCTGAGAAAGGTGATGTGATTTTATTATCTCCGGGCTCAGCTAGTTTTGGAATATTTAAAAATGAATTTGATAGGGGAGAGCAGTTTAATAAAATAGTAGATAAACTTGTTGCATAATAATTTTATTACTGCCTGCCTATCGGTAGACAGGCAATTTCCATATTTTGGCTAAATTTTTAAATTCCGCTGAACGGGACGTTAGGTGATTTATTATACAACAAGTTTAAAAAAGCATGAGAAAGCATTCAAAAATAAAAAATTTATTTAGAAAATTATTTTATGTTGGTGGTACTAGTCATGAGCCAGATTATGTTTTGATTACCATAACTTCAATTTTAGTACTTTTTGGTTTATTAATGTTAATGTCTGCCTCTTCAGTAGTTTCATATCAAAAGTTTGGAAGTTCCTATTATTTATTTTGGCATCAAATTATATCAGGCTTTCTTCCAGGAATAATAATTTTTTGGATTTGTTCTAAGATAGATTTTAAAGTATGGAAAAAATTTGCTTTTCCCATGCTCATCTTTTCAATTTTATTATTATTAACAGTGTTTATTCCTGGTTTGAGAGCTTCTTTTGGAAGCGCTCATTCTTGGATTAATGTTTTCGGATTTTCAATACAACCTTCAGAGATTGTTAAGTTAACATTTTTAATATATTTAGCATCTTGGTTAGATAGTAGAGGCATTGAAAAAGTTAGAGATATTCATCATGGCCTAATGCCTTTTCTGATACTTTTGGGAACTATTAGTATTTTGATGTTGATGCAACCAGATTTAGGAACTCTAAGTATTATTTTTATAATAGCTTTGATTAGTTTTTATGTTGGAGGTGGAAATATAAAGCATATTGTTTCAATCATTGCTGGTGCTTTTGTTGTATTTTTTATTGCTATTAAAGTAGCTCCTTATCGACTAGCTCGTTTTATGGTTTTTATGAATCCAGGAGCAGATCATCAGGGAGTAGGTTATCATTTAAATCAAGCCTTAATTGCAGTCGGCTCAGGTCGATGGTTTGGCGTTGGTTTAGGTCATTCTCGTCAAAAATATGGTTACCTTCCAGAAGTTGCTGGGGATTCAATATTTCCAGTCATAGCTGAGGAACTTGGTTTTATACTATGTGCTATATATATAATATTAATTTTTGTTTTGGTATACCACGGGTTGATAGTTGCTAAGAAATCAAAAACATATTATGGTAGAGTTTTAGCAACAGGAATTATTGTTTGGATAGGTTTTCAAAGTTTTATAAATATTGCTTCTATGGTCGGTCTTTTGCCAATGACTGGAGTTCCTTTACCGTTTTTATCCTATGGTGGAACAGCAATGATTATGAATTTAGCAGCTATGGGAATTTTAATTAATATATCTAGATATACTAGACAGTAAAATTATGAAAATATTATTTAGTGGTGGTGGAACTTTAGGTTCAGTAACACCCTTACTAGCAATTATAGATAGCATTCAAAGAAATCATCCCAAAGATGAGATATTTTGGGTTACCACTAAAGATGGTGTAGAAAAGAATTTTTTAGATAAATATGATATGAAAAAATACACCATGACCTCTGCTAAATTGAGAAGATATTTTTCTTGGCAAAATTTTGTAGATATATTCAAATTTATTAAATCATTTTTTGATGCCTATAAAATTTTGAAAGAGACTAATCCAGATATAATTATAAGTGCTGGTGCTTATGTTAGTGTTCCTTTGGTTATTGTTGGAAAAATGATGTCTAAAAAGGTCTTGATTCATCAACAAGACATTAAGGTTGGTTTAGCTAATAAAATAATGTCATTTTTTGCTAATAGAATAACATTGAGTTTTTGGGATTCAGGAACTAGATTTAGTTCAAAAAAGATATGTCTTACTGGCAATCCTAGTAGATTTAATAGAAAGCAAATAGAAAGTTTGAAACGTGAAGATTTATTAGAAAAATATAATTTTAAAAAAAATAAGCCGATTCTTTTAATTTTAGGTGGTAGCTCTGGTTCAGAAGAATTAAATAATGTTATATATAATTCTCTTGATAGATTAACAAATCAATATCAAGTGATTCACGCTACTGGAATTAGTAAAGATAAAAAAATAGATCGAGAAAATTATTATCAGTATAATTTTTTAGATAAAGAATTATTACATTTTATGTTTTTAGCAAGTATTGTTGTCTCTCGAGCTGGTTTTGCTACTTTGACGGAATTATCTTATTTATCAAAATGTTGTATTATTGTTCCTCTGAAAGGACATCAGGAATTAAATGCTGGTTATTTTTATAAAGAGAAAGCAGTTGAACTTTGTGATAGTGAACATTTGCTTTCTACAATTTCTAAATTATCCAAGAATAAAAGTAAAAGAGATTCTTTAATTGAGCATATGGATCATATTATGCCTAAAAATGCAGTTAAAAAAATTGTTAATAGAATTTATGGTTTAATTAGTCAAAATAAATAAATGAGATTGGACAAAACAAAAAAAATATACTTAATTGGAATTGGCGGAATTGGTGTTTCAGCTGTTGCTAAATATTTTTTAGAATCTACTAAAGAAGTCACTGGTGCTGATTTAGTTAAATCTGATATCACCGAGGAGTTAGAGAAAAGGGGAGTACAAGTTTTTTATGAACATGATGAAAATAATATTGACGAAAGTTATGATTTAGTAATCTATTCTTCAGCGGTTTCAAAAGATAATCCAGAATTTAAAAAAGCTCAAGAATTAGGAATTAAAACTTTATCTTATTTTGATTTTTTAGGGGAACTCTCTCAAAAGTATAAAACAATTGTGGTTACTGGAACTCATGGTAAATCAACTGTTACTTCTTTAATTACCATGATAATGATCAAGGCTGGTCTAGATCCAACTGTTTTTGTGGGAACCAGTATTAAGGATTTAAAAAGTAATTTTAGATTAGGGAAATCAGAATATTTAGTTGTGGAAGGATGTGAGTATCAAGCTAATATGTTAAAATTAAATCCTCAGCTTATTGGAATACCATCAATTGATGCTGATCATTTAGATTTTTATAAGGATTTAGAGGATATTAAAGAACATTTTCAAAAATTTATAGATAAGTTAGAGAATAAAGATAATTTAGTTTATAACGGGGCTGACCAGAATATAGATAGCTTACGAAAGTCTTCAGAAGCTCTTTCTGTGAGTTTAAATTCTAGTTCCGATCTTCGCGTTGAAGAGTTAAAAAAAGTTGAGAATGGGCAGAATTTTAGCTTGTTTTTAAAGAATGAAAACCTAGGAAATGTTCAAACTAACTTACCTGGAGATTATAATATTACTAATATTTTAATTGCTAGCGGTCTAGCCCTGAAGTTAGGAATTAAAGCAGAAATAATTAGCCAGGCCATAAAAGAATTTAAAGGTTTGTGGAGAAGATTCGAAATAATAGGGGAGTGGAATACTAATTTAATTATTTCTGACTATGCTCATCATCCTCAAGAGTTAAAAAGTTTGTTAAAAGGAGCTCGGGAATTTTATCCAAACAAAAAAATAGTAGCTGTTTTTCAACCCCATCAAGAAGACCGAACTCAAAGATTATTTAATGATTTTTTAGATAGCTTTAAAGATGCTGACGATGTAATTCTATATCCAATTTACGAAGTAGCTGGACGAAGAAGTGAGAAAGCCAAAACAGCAGAGGATTTAGCTTTAGAAATTCATAAAAAAGAGAATCAAACTATATTTTATATTGATACTTACGAAAAATTAAAAAAACATCTAGAAAATTATCAAGATTCAGTTATTCTAATTATTGGAGCGGGAGATATTGATAATTTTTCAAGACATTATTTAAAAATAGTAGGAAGTTAAAAGTTAAATTTTTTTCTTTTTTCTCTAACAGCAAGGGGTTGCAACCCCTTGTGGAAAAAAGGAAAACTAAAAATCAAAAATTATTTATCCTGTTAAATTTATTTTTAATATGATGAATAATAAAATTTTAAATTAAGGTTATAAAATAACTATTTAACAGGATGGATTTATTAGAAAAATTTTCAAATATTAAAAAAAATTATAGCTTAGCATCTCTGACAACTTTTAAAATTGGTGGGCCAGCTAAATATTATCTAGAAACTAAGGATATAGAGAAGTTACAAGAAGTGATCAAATTTTGTAAAGAAAATAATATTGATTTTAAAGTAATTGGTGGTGGTTCTAATTTTTTAGTTAACGATTCAGGATATGGTGGTTTGATTATTAAATATATTAATCGAAATATAGATTTAATTGATGATGTTTTTAAAGTGGGTTCTGGAGTTATTTTATTAAATTTTGTAAATTATACTTTAGAAAAAGGTTATGCTGGTCAGGAAAGTTTAGCTGGTATTCCGGGAACAGTTGGGGGAGCAATTTATGGTAATGCTGGTGCTTACGGTAAATCTATTGGTGATTTAATTAAGTCTGTAAAAATTATAGATGAAGATGGGGATATAAAGATATTATCTTCAGAAGATTGTAATTTTGAATATCGAAAAAGTGTTTTTAGTCTTTTAAAGTGTATTATTTTAGATGCAGAAATAGTTTTAAAAAAGAAAGATAATGAGGAAGAAAAAGAAATTGCTAAAAATAATATTATAGTTAGAGCCGAGAAACATCCTTTGGATATGCCTAACTTAGGTTCTTGGTTTAAAAATGTAGCTTTAACTGATGAAATCAAAGAAAAGTTAAAAGATTTTGATCTAAGCAAATTTGAGAAATATAAAAAAATACCAGCGGCTTTTTTAATAGAAAGTGCTGGTTTAAAAGGATATCAAATTGGGGGAGCTCAGATGTCAGAAAAACATGCTAATTTTTTAGTGAACAAAGATCAGGCTAGCGCAGAAGATGTTGTTAATTTATCTAAGTATGTGGAAGAGCAAGTTAAAGAAAAATATGATATTCAATTAGAAGAGGAAGTACAATATATAGGATTTTAATTTTTTAAATTTTTGAAAAATAAAATAGGCCGATTTCTTAAGAAATCGGCCTTCTTTTTGTTAATTTGACATTATCTCTACAACTTTTTTAGCAAATAAAGTATCAAAGTTGATATTTTTTATTTTACCGGTTCTTTTTTCATAGTGTCGGAAAATAGTATTTCCAAACATGATTCCAGCAAAAGTTTTGTTCCCAATGACTATGGGCGTAAATGGAGTTTTGTCTATGAAGGTGCTTTTCCATCCCCAGGTGCATACTGGATGAGCAGCTATGAAGATTAATCCATAAACATTGAATTTTTTTTTCAACATTATTCCATTATTTTTAGCAGTGCCACCAGTTGATAGCTCATCTTCGATTACAATGGTAATTGAATCCTCAATTCGATCATCGGTTGCAAAGATTTCTATATCAGGATATTTTTTCTGAATAGCAATTAAAGCACTTTGATCTTCTTTGGTTTCGGTTTTGTTACCATTAATTCTGTTTTTAAAAGTAACAGAGATGGAAATTTTGTGACCTAAGTTTTTAATTTCCCTGGCGACAGAAACTGCTCGAGTTACACTTCCTTTATCAGGAGAGTATAGGAATATTTTCTTTTTGATTTTTTTAGCTGCTTTTATAATAGGAGATAATTTTTGAGCATACAGTGAGTGAGGAGTAATGTGATGTACTACAACTCCTAAACCTTCAAAATTATCAATAGTTTGTTGAGAGTGAATTTCACATAAAATCACTTCATCTAATCCGGCATCTTTTAGCTGTTTACAGAATCGGAGATTTCTATTTATCTCTTTTTCGATTTCAGGATGATCTTGTCTACGATAGCGAAAAAAAGGGGCTACAAGGATAACCTTCTTAGCTTTATATTGATTTTTACAAGCCCAAACTAAATCAATAGTTTGATTTTCATAGCTCAAATCATAGATACTCTGAAAGATAACAACATTTCTGCCTTTAATATTTCCATAATCTTCAATCATAAAATTCGGTTCTTTATCAGGGAATCTCCTCATA
>Ga0307990_1001760_pt1 | contig 17996 bp, 15 predicted proteins | sample EllFjometagen129_FD_203168 | JGI IMG/M metagenome (GOLD analysis project Ga0307990, IMG submission 203168) | Marine microbial communities from Ellis Fjord, Antarctic Ocean - #129 | ecosystem: Environmental > Aquatic > Marine > Unclassified | place: Southern Ocean | collected 2014-10-08
GCAGACTCCTCTACACACGCGATCGTGAGGCATCGCTGGCTGATCACGTAAGCAGCTTGCGCAACATCGGCGATGAAGTAGGCGTGGGATCGTTATGGGAGAAGACTGAGCGATTGCGTACGCTTTCGGTACAGGTCGCACAGGCGCTAGATGCATCAGTGGGAACCGTGGATCGAGCCGCGTTTCTCTGCCAGGCGGACCTGGCAACGTGGATTGTGCACGAGTTTGCATCACTTCATGGGATCGCTGGTGCGGTTTACGCGAAGCTCGACGGTGAGGAATCGAGCGTTTGCATCGCCCTCGAAGAGGGGGCAGTTTCGAACTTGGAGAGGGGGAGGATCCCTGCGAGCACGGAAGGGCTTGCCATCGCCATTGCAGAGAGGTACGACCATCTGGCGACCCTTCTCCTAACCGGCAATGAGGCGTACGCTCCACAGGTGGTCAGCGCAGGAGACGATCTGATTGGCCTGCTGATTGGCGGAAAGGTCGATCTTGACCTTCTGTCAGTGCTTGGCGCGCTGCGCGAGCAGTACCGCATGCTCGCCCCTGCGATAAGGATAGAAGATCTGGAAGGGGCTCTCCGCACGTGCCTCAAAGAGCGCCTGATTCACTACCTGGAGACTAAACAGGAGGTCACATCGAGAATAGCTTCTGCTCTTCCCCAGACACTAAGATCCAACCCTTATCGCAGCAGCGCCTGCGCGTTGGGATTGCAGGAGGCAAGCAGCAAGGAGGGATTTGCCTTATTACTGGGATCGTTTGCCAAACTGCGGACACGCTTTCGCGTTGGAAACAAACGCGTTTTCGACCCTGCCTTATTTGAAGAAGAGACCGAGAGGACCCTATGGCGCGAATACCTGAAGGCAGAGGGGAAAATGGAAGGGCTTCTTGCAAAACTTGACTACGAACAAGCGATAGATCAGCTCACTTCATTGTGGGGGGCGATCGATCGCTACGCGGAAGATGTGGATCCTGGTGCAGGGTCTGAAGAAGTTAGGAACAACCGCTTGGGATTGATCGCATCTATCGTCGGTCTGTACACGCGTGTAGGCAATTTTGCCGCGCTGCTGGAAACGGACGGATATGCCCCAGGTGAAGAGAAGAAATGACAAATAAGCTTACAAGCGCGCGCATCGAGGTCTGTGGGATCGAACTTGTTGGTTTCCACGGCTACTACGATGCAGAACGGACGAAAGGGAATCGCTTCTCCATCGATCTTCGAGCAGAGGGTGACTTTTACGCCTCTTGCTCAAGTGATCGATTAGAGGAGACCATCGACTATTCGCTGATGGTACAGGTTGTTCGCGATGTCAATCGGGCAAGAAACTACATTCTTATCGAGTCCTTTGCCGATGAGATCGCAAACGCCATGCTTGAGAGGTTCCCGCGCATGCAGAAGATTGCCGTACGGGTGGAAAAACTTCACCCGATGGGCTTGGGAAGAGTGAGATGTGCAGCAATAGAGCTGGAGAAAAAGAGGGAGCATTAGACGATCTCGTCTATCTAGGACTGGGGTCGAACATGGGGAACCGGCGTGAGCAGATAGATGATGCTCTCGGGTTCCTCGTGAAGAACGGCGTGCGCGTTATGCGACGCTCCTCCTTCTACGAAACGGAGCCGGTCGGGTACACCGATCAGCCGTGGTTTCTAAACGCGGTTGTTGCGGTTAAGACTGATCTTGCCCCCTCGGAGCTCCTCGCTTTATGCAAGGAGGTCGAGCGTCGAGGAAAGAGGGCGCACACTGTTCGCTTCGGCCCTCGCACGATAGATATCGACATCCTGCTCTACAAAGGTCAGAGCTACCGTGACGGTAGCCTTCAGATCCCCCACCCCCGCATGCACGAGCGCCGATTCGTCTTAGTTCCGCTTGTCGAAATCGCCCCTGGAATAAACATCCCGGGAGAACAAACGCAATACGCCAAAATACTGGCGGGGCTCGATGAGAGAAAGAAGGTGGCAAAATCAAAGGAACACGCATTCTGATAACGGTCGACACGACCGAGAAACACGTCAAACGTACACGCGTAGCAATCGTCGAAGACGAGAAGTTGATGGAAATCTACTACGCGCATCCGACGCAGGAGAACATCGTAGGGAATGTCTACAAGGGAAAGGTGGAGGATGTCCTCCCCGGGTTGGGCTCGGCGTTCGTCAATGTGGGAGAGAAGAAGAGCCTCTTCCTATCGAAGGGTGAGATTAACGATCAAATCATGATTGAGAAGGGCTTCAAGCCATGGCATGGCGCTGCGCCGATCAACAAGCTCCTGCGCCCCGGTCAAACGCTCACCCTGCAGGTGAGGCGTGGGGGAATCGGCACGAAAAACCCGCAAGGGACGACGAAGATCAGTCTCCCCGGAAGGTTCTGGGTCTTCCTCCCTACTGAAGATCGATTGGGCGTATCCCGCCGCGTCGACAGTGTGCGCACGCAGCGTCGGCTGCGCCGCATCGCGCGTGAGCTGAAGAAGGACGGGCAGGGAATGATCGCCCGCACGGCTGCGCAGGCGGCGAGCAAGGAGGAGCTGACGCGTGACTACAAGCTCCTGGCGCAGACTTGGGAGAGCATCGAGTCCGCGGCGAAGACTGCATCAGCACCGCAGCTCTTGTACAAAGGGATGGGCCTCGTTCAGACGATCCTCCGCGATCGTCTCGTTCCAGAAGTGGCTGAGGTGATCGTCGATTCCGAATTCTTCCACGAGAAGATACAATATTTCTTGGAATACATGCACATGGAGGATTACAAGGAGCGCATCACCTTCTACCAAGGGCAGGACCAGCTCTTCCAACATTACCATCTGGAGGAACAGATTCAGGAGACGCAATCGCGGCGCGTGTCGCTGGCCGACGGTGGTTCGATAGTGATCGACGAAACAGAGGCATTGATCGCCATCGATGTGAACACCGGAGGAGATGTGCAGCATCGCAACCAGCGGTCAGCGATTCTCAACACAAACCTGGAGGCGGCGGGTGAGATCGCTCGTCAGTTGCGGCTGCGACAGATGAGCGGAATCGTCGTCGTCGACTTTGTGGACATGGATGACCCAAAGGACGAGCAGGCACTGATCGACAAGGTGAAGGAAGAGCTGAAGAAAGACAGGGTGTCATCTGATTTTGTCGACCTGACTGGCTTGGGCCTCGTGGAGATAACGCGTAAACGTGCAGGAGAGAGTCTTGCCGACATGCTGGAAAGCGCGCAGTTTGATGCTTGATCGGATGAGGGAGAGCAGCTAGAATACAAAGCCATGAGTTGGGCGAATAGCTCAGTTGGGAGAGCGTTCGGGTCACATCCGAAAGGTCGCAGGTTCGAGCCCTGCTTCGCCCATTTTCCTTTTCTTAGGTCCGGCAACGTAACCCATAGGGAACTGCTTCAACGGGATCTTGGAGCAATCACACTTGGCAGGTAGTGGAGGAGGCGCGAATCATGCGCGCATTGCTGACCGGAGGAACAGGATTTATCGGCTCGAGCATCGCCCGTGCTCTCCTCGATTCAGACTACGAGGTTCGCGCCTTGGTTCGCGATGGCTCAGACACGCGCAATCTCGACGGGCTTGAGATCGAACGCATCATCGGAGATATCACGGATCCCGCATCTCTCTCAGCTGCTATGCGTGGCTGCACACATGTGTTTCATGCCGCGGCTTTGTACTCGTTTTGGGTTACCATCCCCGGTCTGATCGAGCGGGTGAACGTTGAGGGTACACGTAATGTACTGCAGGCGTCTTTGGAGGCAGGGATAGAGCGAGTGGTCTACACGAGCTCGGTCGCGGCGCTCGCTGTTCCAGACAAGGGAACTCCGGTCGATGAATCTACGCCGGTCGATCCGAGCAAGATCATTGGTGCGTATAAGAGGAGCAAGTACGCAGCGCAGCAGGTAGCTCTCGAGTATGCGGCAAAGGGACTGCCAGTAGTGATCGTCAATCCCTCGTTTCCTGTCGGTCCGCGAGACATCAAGCCGACCCCGACCGGCCAGACGATTGTTGACTTTCTTAACCACCGGCTTCCGGCGTACGTCGACACAGGAATGAACGTTGTCGATGTGGAGGATGTTGCGCGCGGTCACATCCTCGCGGCGGAAAACGGGAGAATCGGGGAGCGCTACATCCTCGGAGGGAAGAACATGACAATGGGTGAGCTCCTGGCCCTCCTGTCCAAAGTTACCGGTATCCCCGCCCCGCGTACGCAGTTACCATATCGGGCGCTCCTTGCGGTCTCCTATGCCAACGCAGCTTGGTGCAGGATAACGAAGACCACTCCCCGGATGACCCCGGATACGATACGGATGTCACGCCACTACATGTACTACGACTCGACCAAGGCAATCGCTGAATTAGGCTTGCCGCAAACAAAGCCAGAAGTGGCGCTTGCGAAGGCCGTCGATTGGTACGTGGAGAATGGATACGTGAAGTAGCGCTAGTCTCTCAGCTCTTGTTGTGGTGTTCGAGAACTTGCCGGGGAGTCTTGAGAGAACTTGCTTACCAATGCTGCTTCCACGGTCGCTGGCACAAACGATGTTACGTTTCCGCCGAAGCGTTTCACTTCCTTCACGATTGATGACGAAAGGAAGCAGTACTTGCCCGCGGTCATGAATAGAACGGTCTCAATATCGGAGTCCAGGTCGCGATTTGTGAGGGCCATCTGAAATTCATAGTCAAAATCGGAATTGGCCCGCAGGCCGCGTACGACAGCGCAGGCCCCCAGCTTGTGAGCGCAGTCGATCAGTAGCCCGGTGTAACTTGTCACTTCGACATCGTTGATCCCCATCTCAGCAAGGGCATCGCGGGTGATTTGCTCGCGCTCTTCCACGGAGAAGAACGACTGTTTGTTTGGATTGGCGACGATGGCGATAATTAGCTTGGGAAACAGCTTGCGCGCGCGGCGCACGATGTCGATGTGTCCATACGTTATCGGGTCGAAGCTCCCTGGGTAGATCGCTCTTGGCATGGTCATGGTGCATTAATTCTAGCGTTTACGAGTGCACAACTCAATCTACTACTTTATATCACGTCCGTGTTGCTTGGATCGGTCGATGGCTTCTGCTGTGGTCCAACAACGGCGATGTTCATTGCTTCGGAATCGACGTAGGATTCGATGATGCGACTTGCATCGTTCACCGTGACGGCATCGATGCGAGCGATCACCTCATCGGGAGAGAGGATATTTCTATCGACAATTGCGGCGCTTCCCAGGCGGGCCATGTGGTTGATGTTCGATTCGAGATCGAGGATGAAATTCCCTCGCAGCTTCGCCCGCGCGAGATCGAGTTCCTCTTGTCGCACGCCCGCACGATGCAGTGCGCGGAGCTCTTCGAGGAGGATGTCAAGCGTCCGCTTCACGTTCTCTGGGGCAATCCCGGCATAGGTAAGCCAAAAGCCGCCGTCGGAGTAGCTGATCACTGAACTCGATACGGCGTACGCTAACCCCTGCTCCTCGCGCACGTGGGTGAACAGACGCGAGCTCGTCCCTCCACCGAGGATAGTGTTTACTACCTCAGCAGAAAAGCGGTCATCGCTTCGCGCATCGGGGGCAGGAAGCCCGATGTAAATGTGAGTCTGGCCAGTCTCCCGCGTATGAGAGTTCCGATCACTTCTAAGAAGCGGCGGACGACGTCTCAAGGCGCTCGAAGTAGCTGATGCCTTCTCAAACAGCTCTGATGCAAGCGGCAGGACGCTTCCAGCATCTGCCGCCCCGCATATCACGAGGACCATTCTCTCTGGCTGGTAGAACCCAGAGTGGAAGGAGATGAGATCATCCCTGGATACGCCCGCTATGGTTGCGCGTTTGCCGAGAACGGGGCGCGTTAAGGGATGACTCGCCTTCCACAGGCCGGCTGTGAACAGATCGTATGCCTGTTGCTCGGGGTCATCTTCCCTGCCTCGAATTTCCTCCAGGACAACACCGCGCTCACGCTCTAGCTCTTCTGGTGTGAAGGAGGGGTGCTGAGTGATGTCGGCGATGATCTCTAGTACGCGACGCAGGCCACTCGCGGGTGCCTCAGCGTAGTAGAACGTCGATTCTTTCCCTGTTGCCCCGTTTATCTGTCCTCCCAGAGAGTCGATTTGGCGCGAGATCTCTCTTGCGTTTCGCGTGGGTGTTCCCTTGAATAACATGTGTTCGATGAAGTGCGCTATTCCGGGTTGAGACGAGGGATCATCGCGGCTTCCAACCCTTACCCAGAGTCCCACACTAATGGAACGTGAATGCGGGACCTCTTCCACGAGGACCCGCATTCCGTTATCCAGTACGACTTCGGAGAGACCGTCATAGAGAAGCGAGGTCTTCACCACCGATCCTCGAATGCTGGCGGTTCTTCCTTCTCAGCCTTGGGTTCAGCAGGCGGTTGTACTTGTTTCTCTTGCTGCTTCTCCGGCTGCTTCTCTGGCTGTTTCTCTTGTGGTTTTTCCTGCTCTTCACGCTCGCGTTGCTCTTCCTGTGGAACGATGCGCCGCAGCTTGTAGCGGCCGCGATCGTCTATGTCCAGGACCTCTACCTTCACCTTGTCGCCTGACTTTACGACGTCCGATACCCGCCGTACATACTCGTCTGACAGAGCGGAGATGTGGATGAGACCGGTCACTTCAGAGGTGAGCTCAACGAAGGCACCGTAGTCGGTCGTGTTGGCGATCGTTCCATCGATGATATCCCCAGCCTTTATCGTTGGATCGATCTTCTTCGGCGTGTGTTGTCCACCGTTTCCGCGAGAGGAACGTCCTCCGCTTTTATGGTGAGATGAGCCCTCATCCCAGTTCGCGCCTTCGATGACGCGGCGCAGGTCTGGTCGGCCCATCTTGTCCTCGCCGATGACCTCGATCGTTATCTCGTCACCTGGCTTGACGATGTCACGCACGTTGTCCACGAAGCCGGGAGCGAGGTTTGAGACATGCACCAGCCCTTCGCTGCCGTTTTTCAGGTCGACGAAAGCGCCAAAGTCCACGACACGTGTGACCTTTGTGGTCATCTTGGTGCCGACCTCGATCTCTGCGGTGAGGTCCTCAACCCAGCGCTTGGCTGCCTCGACGGACTCCATGTCCACGCTGGCAAGCTTCACTGTGCCATCGTCCTCAATGTCGATCTGAGCCCCGGTTTCTTCGATGATCTTGCGGATCATCTTTCCGCCCGGTCCGATAACAAGTCCGATCTTCTCCCGTGGGATGGTGATCGTCTCCAATCGTGGCGCGTACATCGATAGTTCCTCGCGCGGTGCGGAGAGTGCCAGCTCCATCTTGGCCAGGATCTCCAAGCGTGCCTGCTTGGCCTGTTCGAGTGCCTTGCGCAATGTCTCGCGCCCGACTCCGCCAACCTTCACATCCAGCTGGAACCCGGTGATCCCGTCACGTGTACCGATTACCTTGAAGTCCATGTCGCCGTAGTGATCTTCGTCGCCGAGGATATCGGTGAGGATGACGCGTCTCTGCGTGGATTCATCCTCGACCATTCCCATGGCGATTCCTGCGACTGCCTTCTTGATCGGGACGCCGGCATCCATCATGGACAGCGATCCGCTGCACACCGTTGCCATCGACGAAGAACCGTTCGATTCGAGGATCTCCGACACGATCCGGATTACGTAGGGGAATTGATCGTCGCTAGGCAGGATAGCGCGCAGGCCGCCCTCGGCAAGGTAACCGTGGCCGATGGAACGACGGCTCGGAGAGCCCATACGCCTTACTTCACCAACGGAGTAGGGAGGGAAGTTGTAGTGGAGCATGAACCGCTTAGTCCCTTCCCTCAACATCTGGTCGATGATCTGTTCATCGCCACGCGTTGCGCCGAGGGTGGTTATTCCCAGACTTTGAGTCTCACCGCGCGTGAACAGCGCCGAGCCGTGCGCTCGTGGAAGGACGCCGACTTCGCAAGTGATCTTGCGAAGCTCATCCGGCCGTCGGCCATCGATACGCACGCCGCGATCGAGGATTTGATTGCGCATGTACTCTCGATAGAGGTCGTCGACTACGGAGGCAACGTTTTTCTGCAGCGCGGCTGCATCTTCGGCTGCGATGTCATCCGTAACCGTCGCCTCTATGGCGTGGTTGCGCAGGGATTTGATGAAGTCGGAGCGTTCTTTCTTGTCGCCCAGGGAAACTAGAGTGGAAAACTCCGGGTTAATCAGCGCGGCTACTCGGTCGCGCAGAGAAGTGTCCTCCTCTGGGGGAGGAGCGATCTCTTTCTTTACCGGGTTCACCCGTTCCACGAACCTCTCCTGCAAACCGACGAGTTGCTGGATTGCCTCGTGGGCCATGCCGATGGCGCTCACGACCTCCTCTTCGGAGAGCTCGTTCATCATCCCTTCTACCATGGTCACCGTCTGCTTCGTTCCCGCGACGGTGATCTCCATGTTTCCGTCTTCTTGCACTTCTGCCCCGGGGTTAACCACGAACTGCCCGTCTTTGTACCCCATCTGCACGCCGGCGATTGGGCCGTTGAACGGGGCCTCCGAGATCATCAGCGCCGCAGATGCTCCCAGGATGCTCAGCATGCTTGGCGCGCAGTCCACTTCTGCCGAAAGGATAGTGGCGACAATCTGTACCTCTTCCTTGTAGCCATCTGGAAAGAGCGGCCGGATCGGCCGATCGATCATGCGCGCGCTGAGGATAGCGACGTCGCTTGGACGTCCCTCGCGTTTGAAGAAACCACCGGGAATCTTCCCACTGGCGTAGAACCGCTCTTCATAGTCGACACGAAGCGGAAAATAGCCGATATTTTCTCTGCTTTCTTGTACACATACCGTTACCAGAACACGTGTATCTCCATAGCTCGCCAGCACGGCTCCACCTGCTTGCTTGGCTAGCCGCCCGGTTTCCAGGGAGATCTGTTTACCATTAAGCTCTATACTTTCCTTTATTACCATCTCGCTATTAGACTCCTCTGATTCCTAGACTCTGAATCAATTCCTTATATGCTGCGAGGCCATGTCTCTTCATGTACTTCATCAGCCGGCGCCGTTGGCCGACCATCTTTCGCAGGCCCCACTGAGAGCTAAAATCCTTACGATGTACGTTTAGATGTTCGGTAAGCTCTCTGATTCTCTCGGTGAGCAGGGCGATTTGCACCGCCGCTGATCCTGTATCTGTCTCGCTTTGTCCGTACTTCTTCTCGATTTCCGTTTTCTGTTCTCGTGTTAGACTCATACTGTTCTCCTTCTCTCCCGCTTCCGAGGGAGGGATTGCCCCGTCTCCCAGGAGGGGATCGATAGTCTTGTCATCGGTCTTGAGCACCATGCCCTCGACCACAGGTTAGTTAGCCGTTAGCCTCCCGAACCTCCGTCCTATTTCGTACTTAACTCTCTCCTCATCAATGGTGAGGAGCTTCCTATCCCGTAGCAGGTACTCTCCTGCAACGATTACATCAGTGACATCGCTCGCATGCCCGGCATACACGAGTGCCGAGAACGGGTCGTAAGCGGGCACGGTGTCGACTCCAGAGAGATCCACAAGGACGACGTCTGCGTCCTCGCCAACAGCAATCCTACGTGCTCCCATGCCGAGCGCATCTGCTCCATTACGCGTAGCCATCATAGTGGCCTCCCACGCTGGTAGGACCGTCGGGTCCTCCAATTGTGCCTTCTGCAGCAAGGAAGCCATTCTCATTTCCTCGATCATATCCTGGCTGTTGTTTGACGCTGCCCCGTCCGTGCCCAAGGCCACGTTTACCCCTGCTTTGAGTAATGATACAACAGGCGCATGGCCATTTCCCAACTTGGCATTGCTTTTTGGGCAGTGTACCGCCGTGATTTTACGATCTGCGAGGATCTGTATTTCCTCCTCAGTGACATGCACGCAGTGTCCGGCGATGGTCGGAACAGAGAATACGCCTAGTTTGTCGAGCGCACGCACCGGGGTCTCACCCCATTCTTCCTTTGCCCATCTCACTTCCTCGCGTGTCTCAGAGAGGTGAATGTGCAGTGGAACATGCTTCCGCTGTGCCAGATCAACTGCCGCGGTCCATACGTCTTTTCCACACGTGTAGATGGCGTGGGGACTCACCGCTGTCCTGATTCGTCCGCTGGACGCGCCCTCCCATCGGTCGATGACCTCTTGTGTCTTTCTAAGCTCATCCTTGCCGTGTTCGTCGAGCTTCTCTGATACGATCCCGTAGGAGAGAACCGCCCTCATATGAGCATCGGTCACCGCACGGGCGATGGAATCTGTATGAAAGTACATGTCGGCGATCTGTGTCGTTCCACTCTTGATCATCTCCGCCAGGCTGAGAAGCGATCCCCAGTAGACATCATCGTCGGTTAGTCTCTTCTCTGCCGGCCAGATATACTTGTGCAGCCACGTGTCGAGGGGCACGTCGTCCGCCAGGCCGCGGAAGAGGCTCATTGGGAGGTGCGTATGTGCGTTTATCATCCCCGGCAAAGCAAACCTTCCCCGTCCGTCGACAACTGCATCATCGGTGGATGAGGGGAGCGGTTGTTCATCGACTGCGGAGATCACGCCGTTGTCTATACGCAGGTTAACGGTCTTCGCTGTTGCGGAGTCTCCAACAGCGGCAATGACATTCTTGATGACGATTCCCATTGGCAATTTGTCTTTTCCCATCTGCCGGAAAGTATAGCCTTTATGGGGATTCGTCGCAATGTCCGATACCTTCTCAGCCACGGAGGCTCTCTTTTGATATAATGGAGAGCAGATGATGAACAGAAGAGAACGCATCGGGAAAGAGGGAGAGCGTGTCGCCTGTGAGTACCTACGACAACACGGGTACGCGCTTATCGAACGCAATTGGGGATGCCGATTCGGGGAGATCGACATCATCGCTCGTGATGGTGATACGCTTGCCTTTGTCGAGGTGAAGCGGCGATCCGGTTCCGGTTACGGTGGGGCGGAAGGCGCACTTACGCTACGCAAGCAGCGGCGAATAGTAACTGCCACACGGATGTACCTTTCGCAAACGAAGAGTGATCTCCCCGTGCGATTTGACCTTGTCGCGATAGAGGGGGAAAGGATAACTTTGCTTAAGAACGCGTTTCAACTGGAGGAGCGATGTACGCCCGCCTTATAAGCAGCGTTGTTGTGGGAATCGATGCACGTCTCGTGGAGATCCAGTCCGACGTGACCGGCGGTTTGCCAGCGTTTCAGGTTGTGGGACTGCCGGAGAAGGAGGTCAGCGAGAGCAGGGAGCGGGTGCGCTCGGCGATCAAGAACTCCGGATTCTCCTTCCCTGCAAAACGTATCACCGCGAATCTCGCCCCGGCCGATCTGCGCAAGGAGGGCGTAGGGTTCGACCTTCCAATCGCGCTAGCTATCCTCGTCGCTTCGGAGCAAATCAAGTCGACAGAGCGGCGGTACGTCATCGTCGGCGAGCTGTCTCTAAACGGCGAAGTCCGCCACGTGCCCGGCATCCTCCCCATCGCCATGCTGAGGGCTATTGGAGACTACGATGGACTGATAGTACCCGAGCAGAACGCCACTGAGGCCGCCCTTGTTGATAGCGTTCCGGTTTATCCTGTTTCGAGCCTCGCACAGGCGGCAGCGTTCATTGCGGGACTCGTGCCCATCGAGCCGTTTACGGTCGATCGCCAGGCGCTTCTCGAACATGCTTACACACCTCCAGACATTGACTTGTTCGATGTGAAGGGGCAGGAGATGGCAAAACGGGCGCTGGAGATTGCCGCGGCCGGTGGCCACAATTTGATGATGAGCGGTCCGCCAGGCGCGGGGAAGAGTATGCTTGCCCACTGTCTTCCCGGGATACTCCCACCCCTCTCGTTCGAGGAAGCGCTGGAGGTGACGCGCGTCTATAGCATCGCTGGGCTGCTTGAACCGGAGACTCCTCTCATCACGCTTCCTCCATTTCGTGCGCCGCATCAAACTACCTCGTATGCAGGCATGGTCGGGGGTGGGCACGGCGTTCCTGGACCTGGAGAGATCACGCTTGCTCACCATGGCGTACTCTTCCTCGATGAGACGCCGGAGTTCGACCGGCACGTGCTGGAGACACTGCGCCAGCCGCTCGAGGATCGGTCGATTCTCCTGTCGCGCGCGGGTGTGTCGGTTCGCTATCCGGCGAGCTTCACCCTCGTCGGAGCAATGAACCCCTGCCCCTGCGGGCACCTCGGCGATCACACCCATCCCTGTACGTGCACATTGAGTGAGATCAACCGTTACCGCAAGAGGCTCTCCGGGCCATTCCTCGATCGGATCGACCTCTTCATCGAGGTCCCCCGCCTTACGACAGAGGAACTCCTCGCCCGCCCGCAAGGGGAAAGGTCATCCGCGGTGCGTGAAAGGGTCAAACGGGGAAGAGGAATACAGCTGGAGCGATTTCGAAAGGACATCGGCCGGTTCACGAATGCGCAGCTGACGACCAAGGAGATCGAAACGTACTGCACTCTCGATAAGGAGGGAAAGGGGCTCATCGAGCTTGCTATCAGGCGCCTTGGCTTGAGCGCCCGCGGTTACACACGTACACTGAAGGTAGCGCGGACAATCGCCGATTTGGATGACTCAGCTCAAATCACAAGCGCCCACCTGGCGGAGGCAATCCAGTATCGCGCAAGCGACAGCGTCCTGTGATGAGTGTTTGGACGGGGCGGGAGGATTCACAGAAAATACACATTGTGTTTGTATAGTTACCGAATGTGTGGCTCTTGTATAGACTAGTCTTGTTGGCCACGACCCATAAGGAGGAGAGATGAGACGTAGCTTAGTGCTTATCCTGGGATGTCTGTTGATCGTCGGATTGAGCGTGGCAGGAGCGGACTTCCCGTTAACTGTATCGGGGATTGCCATTGACGGGAATGTGAAGATCAAGACGAGCGACATCGTGAAGGCGATTGCCTTTCACGCCGGGGACGAGATTACAGCAGATCAGATGAAGGCAGCATCGCAAGCGGTGTACGACCTTGGCTGGTTCAGCGACGTGATCCCGGAGGTCGACGATACGGGAACGGTGACGTTCAAGTTGACGGAGAATCCGGTGGTTAAGAAGATTGAGATCACGGGGAACATCAACACCGAGCCATTCAGCATCCTTGGGTTCACCCTGTTTAGCACGCGCATTATGACAAGTGATAAGGCGCGAAGCATCCTGCGCGACAAGGGAGTGAAAACAGGGAAGGTTTTAAACAACAATTCGTTGAAGGACGGCTTAGAAGCGGTGATCGATGCCTATGACAAGAAGGGTTACGCTCTTATCATGATCGGCAGGGTAACCCCGGGAGAGACGCTCGGAATCCAGATTATCGAGGGGAGGGTTACAGCAAACGTAATCACCGGCCTGTCGACCGTTCCCGAGAAGATCGCCGATGATATGATCGACCTGCCACTTAACGAGTGCCTGAAGAAGGCGGCGATCCAACAGGTGATGGCAAATCTGCAGGGATCGGTCTTTTTCTCGAATGTTGATGTCAAGGTACAACAGGGAGGGACGCCTGATTCGGTGCGTTTGTTGTGGACGCTAAGTGAGCGCGAATTGATCGATGCGCCGATCACGATTAGCGAGATTGACCTCTCCGGTGTGACTCTCTTCCCACAGCAGATCGCGGAAGGGGCATTGGCGGATGTTCCTCAGGGGCAGATCGACAACTACGCACTGCTGCAGGTTCTGCAGGGTCTGTTCGACCTGTACTACCGCAATGGGTACGTCATGGTGAGATTTGCTCCCGGGCAGGTCATAAATGGTCGCCTACCGCTCACTGTGGAAGAGGGGAAGATCGGAAAGATCGATATCAGCGGAAACGATCACACAAAGACGTACGTGATAGAGAAGGTGTTCGGGATCAAGCCCGGTGATATCTTAAACAAGAACCGCCTGGCGGTCTCCTACCAGAGCTTGATGGCCCTCGGCTATTTCAATTCGGTCAATGTCAACCCGGCGTGGTCAGGTGACAACGTTGAGCTGTCCGTCTCCATCGTCGAAAACGCGAAGCTTGGCGGGATTAACGGATCTGTCGCCTTCTCTCCGGAGAGCGGAGGGCTCGTCGGTAAGCTCGACTATCGTCAGAAAAACCTCTTTGGCACCGGACAGGATCTATCCTTCTCCTACAGCCGGGGTTTGGTGAACGATCAGAGCGCTACTTGGGACGTTGGTTATAGCACAGTTGCCTTCTTCCGCGCCTTCAACCGTGTGGGACTGGACTTCTACCGCAGGTCTGATGAGAAGAGCGACAGTGAGGGGAACTCGACAACATTTCTCAGCTTGGGGGCTACGGGATCGATCAGCTACCCTGTTATGGACTACACGAATCTTACGCTTGCCTACAAGCACGAGACCGTGAGTGCGTCGGATGATCCAATCTGGAAGCCGATCGACTCGATCACGACTGGTCTTAGCTACGATGATGTGAACAACCCTCACTTCCCCACATCGGGGAATAGGCGTTCGATAAGCCTGGAAAAGGCGGGCGGCTTTGCGCCGGGGCCGGACTATGCCAAGTTCAACTTGAGCTGGGTCCACTTTGCGCCGCTGTACAGCAACCTACCATTTATCTCTGAACGTGACCAGGTTCTCGCTGTACGTTTGGCTGGCGGATGGGGAGTGAACACCCCATTTTCGCAGGAATACGATTTGGGCGGGCCGGGGACGATTCGCGGGACGGGCGCAACCCAAGTACGGCGGCTTGCTTATGCCAACTTCGAGTACCGCTTGGCGGTGGTGGAAGGACTGAGAGGAACGCTTTTCTTCGATACCGGCGTGTCGCTTGACGACGTCAATCTCTCGACGGCAAAGGGATCTTTCGGGATCGAGTTTGGAATTGAGGCGGCAGGAATGTACGTCCGTCTGGACATGGCGTGGGTCCTGGGCCCGGACATGGGGTGGGTCCCACACTTCGACTTCGGGTTCAGCCCGATGTTCTAGGATGAAAGGAAGAAAGATTCGTTCTATAATCTAAAGGTGCTCTCAAGAAAAAAGGAGGAGAAAGGATGTCCAAGAATACACTTGTTGTATCCGTTGTCGCTCTATTGCTTGCCGCTGTTGCCATCGTGCTGCAGTTTGTAATCACCACTGGTGGAGGCCCGGACAGCACTGCGCAGATTACCGCGCTTACGAATAGGGTCGTCGCTCTTGAGGCAAATCCCGCCACCCCTCTCAAGGTAGCCTACATCAACGCCGAGGATGCGTTCACGGTATTCACAGACGCGGTGGGTGACCTGCGGCAGAGGGCGATCGACAAGCAGGGTGAGATCGTGAAGCTGCAGCAGCAGTACATGGCGAGCACAATCTCCAAGGATGATTTCGACAGCCAGAACAATCAGCTACAGGTTGAGTTGCTCCAGGCACAGCTTAACATCGATCTGGGAACGATTGACAAGATGATCGCCTCCTCGGGTTTCTCCGACATGAAGAGCGACCTGCAACGACTCAAGGATGAGGCGCAGCCGGTCGTCGATGAGATGAAGAACCTCGTCTCCACGGTACGCGTTGGTGTGATTGACACGACTGAGTTCCAGAACCGGTATACGCAGGTGAAGAACGCATTCACGCAGCTCGATCAGCTCCTCACCCAGGCAGCAACGGCGAAGATCGTGCAGGCGGCAAATAACGTGGCAGTCGATCAGGGATACGACCTCGTGCTGCGGACGAAGAACGTGATCGTCTATCGCAATACCGCCAAGATGACCGACATCACCGATCTCGTAAAGCACGAGCTCTCGACTTATCTGTAGGTAGTGATGACTAGGGATATCGAGGGTATTCGCAAGGCATTGCCCCTGCGCTATCCCTACTTGATGATCGATCGGATACAAAGTGAGGAAGAAGGGCTCGTCGTCGCGATAAAGAATGTGACGATCAACGAGCCCTTCTTTCAGGGACACTTTCCGGAGCCACTTCCGGCGGTGATGCCAGGCACTCTCATTCTGGAGGCAATGGCTCAGACCGCCGCCTTTCTCTTGGCACGCGAGGGGCATGGAGAGGGTTATCTCGTGGGGATAGACGAGGCACGCTTCCGCCGCAAGGTGGTTCCAGGTGATCGTCTGATCATTACGGCGCACGTGCTGCGGAAGCGAACGGGTCTGGTGAAAGCAAAGGTGGAGGCCAGGGTGGATGATGAGCTAGTTGCATCGGCGGTTATTTCCCTTGTTGCACCGGTTAACGATGATGTGGGATAAACTAATCGAGTGCGTGCCGAATATCAGTGAGGGACGTCGTCGCGAAGTGGCAGAATCGGTTGCCTCCGCAGCAAGCGGTCCTGGGCGCAAGGTGATCGATCTGAGCATGGATCCCGATCACAATCGGTCGGTGATCACCATCGTCGGGCAGCCGGAAGGCATTCTGGAAGGCGCGCTGGCACTTACGAAGAAGGCGTCCGAGCTGATCGACTTGAATGTGCACCGTGGTGAGCACCCGCGTATGGGGGCGGTCGATGTCATTCCGTTCATCCCCGTGCGTGGGGTAACGATGGAAGATTGCATTTCACTCTCTCTCCGCGTCGGTGAGCGTATCGCCGAGGAGCTTCACATCCCCGTCTACCTGTACGAGAAGTCGGCGACTGTCGAGTCGCGGCGGAACCTGGCGACGATCAGGAAGGGAGAATTCGAAGGGTTTGCGGAGAAGATCATGCGCCCCGAGTGGCGGCCCGACTTCGGCGAGGCAAAGATCCACCCCACAGCCGGTGTTGTTGCTGTGGGCGCACGCGAGTTTCTTATCGCATACAACGTCGACCTTGCCACCTCCGACCTCTCTGTAGCAAAGGAGATCGCGCGTGCAGTCCGCTTCTCAAGTGGCGGCTTGCGTTACGTGAAGGCGCTCGGCTTTCCTCTTGCCGAGAGAGGGATCGTGCAGGTGTCGATGAACCTAACCAACTTCAAGAAGACACCAATTCTACGCGTATTCGAGCTCGTCAAGCGCGAGGCGGAGCGACGAGGGGTGATGGTCATCGGAAGCGAGATCGTGGGCACAGTTCCAAGAGCAGCGCTGTATGATGTTGCGCGGATGGTGCTGCAAGTGCGCGGATTCTCTGATGACCTCGTCTTGGAAGAACGAATTGAGGACGCACTGAGTGAGGATCGCTGAACAGAGAATTGAGCGTGTCACCGTCCTCGGCTATGGACGTACCGGCCGTGCGGTTGCCGCATATCTCCACAACCACGGCGTGGAGGTGTTCGTAAGCGACAATGCTGTCCTAAGTACCGCGGATAGACAATCGCTCTCGATGCGAGGTATCCCCTACGAACAAGGCGGCCATACGCTACGGGCACTGCAGGAGACGGATGTCATTGTTCTCAGCCCGGGAATCAGGCTGGACTTGCCAATCTTGCAGGAGGCGAGGAAGAGGTCAATTCAGGTCCTCTCCGAGCTGGATCTTGCTTTCCTCCTCACCTCGGGTACGCCGCTCATTGCTGTCACTGGGACGAATGGGAAGAGCACGACGGTGAAGCTCATCGAGGCGATACTTCGACAAAGAGGCGTGACTGCGGTTGCAGCGGGGAACATCGGGCTTCCGTTCATCACTCTTGTGGACGATCCACCGGATGTGGTGGTGTTGGAGGTGAGCAGCTTTCAACTCGAACAGAGTAACATCTTCCGGCCGCATGTCGCTTGCCTGCTTAACATTGCGCCCGATCACCTGGACAGACACGCTACGATGGATGACTACATTGCGGCCAAGTTGAGCATATTCGATCGGCAAATCGCATCAGATGTTGCTGTCGTCTCACGTGTTCTTGATATAGAAACACAGAATAGCGTATCAAGAAAGGTCTGCTTCGAGGACGTGCTCCTTCCGAAGGGTGTATTTGTGGACTCCCTTGCTGTGCACAACCGTGCTAACCTGCGGGCGGCGATCGCATGTTGCAAGGGGATCCTACCCACTCTCGATGCAGATCAGATCGATCTTGCGTCTCTAGAAGATTCATTTCACCTGCCTTTTCGTCTGCAGCGGGAAGAGACGATCGGACAGGTGCGCGTGATCAACGATTCAAAATCGACCAACGCCGCCTCTGCGATCAGTGCTCTGGAAAGCATCGCTGGTCCGTGTGTTCTTATCCTCGGGGGAAAGCACAAGGGTGCGGGGTACGACGCCCTCGCTCACGCCGTCGTAAAGCGCAATGTGCGCC
>Ga0307990_1001761_pt1 | contig 17994 bp, 15 predicted proteins | sample EllFjometagen129_FD_203168 | JGI IMG/M metagenome (GOLD analysis project Ga0307990, IMG submission 203168) | Marine microbial communities from Ellis Fjord, Antarctic Ocean - #129 | ecosystem: Environmental > Aquatic > Marine > Unclassified | place: Southern Ocean | collected 2014-10-08
ATATGAGAATTTGTTGTATATTCCCTCCCCTTAACCCGGAGAATTCATGCCATTCCTTTTGTGCAGATTTGAATCATCTAAACCCGCAGTCATATTTTTATATTTCAAGGGTTTTACCTGCATTATTCATGGAATTCCCTTTGTGCAGATTTAAATCATCTAAACCCGCAGTCATATTTTTATATTTCAAGGGTTTTACCTGCATTATTCATGGAATTCTCTTTGTGCAGATTTGAATCATCTAAACCCGCAGTCATATTTTTATATTCCAAGGGTTTTACTTGCATTATTCATGCCATTCCCTTTGTGCAGATTTGAATCATCTAAACCCGCAGTCATATTTTTATATTTCAAGGGTTTAGATGGTTTGAAGATGTGCAAAGGGAATTTCAAGCATACCTAAAATTAGGTGTAAATTATTAATTGTTTTTAGTATATTGATGCAAATACGCTTAATTTTGCGATGAATAATGCAGGCTAGAACGGAAAAACATGCTCTACAACATTAATAATATTTAATTAGAACTATTTTAAATAACAGAGTAATTGTATTTTTGTCCCTATAAAATCTGGAGTGTTGTTTAAAAAGTTTTTGACATATTTAAGCTTGTTATTAATGAGTATCATGATTGCCAACAATGTGGCATTCCTACATACTCATGTGCTATCCGACGGACAGATTATTCAACATGCACATCCGTTTTCAAAAGACAAAACAACGGATCAGAATCCGATACACACTCATAATACGATTGAGATTCTTGTTTTGAACCAATTACTGGTTCTCATGCTTTTTATTTCAGCTACGGGGATTTTTGTTTTAACCGCTTCAACTCAATTAAATTATGTAGCACGAATTTTTCATGTCTGCATTGAAACACATGCCATTCCGGCGCTACGTGGTCCTCCTCAAATTATCAATATTTAGTTTTATTTCACATTAACAAGCGTATTGGTAATTAAAAAACAGGGAAATGTTAAAAATTATTTTTGGTGGTATAGCACTATTAATCAGTGTTAACATAGTGTTTGCTCAGGATGCATACATTCATGGGCAAGTACAAAGTAATGGAGAAGGGATTCCGTTTGTAAACGTCATGGTCGTAGGAACAAATCTGGGAGCTTCCACAGATGAATCCGGAAAATATCAATTAAAAAACCTCCCAGAAGGAAGCTATACAGTAAAAGCTCAGGCAGTTGGGTACAAAAGAGCTTCCTCTCAAATTAAAGTAGATGGAGAAAGCACAATTTTATTAAATTTTGATTTACAACCGGATGTTTTACATTTAGAACAAGTAGTGGTTACAGCTAGCAGAAATGAGGTAAACCGCAAAGAAGCGCCAATCATCGTAAATATACTAAATGCTAAACAGTTAGGCGCCATCAGTGCAAATACGATAAGTGAGGGCTTAAACTTTTTACCCGGCTTAAGAACAGAAAATAATTGTCAAAATTGTGGTTTCACACAACTCCGCATGAACGGAATGGAAGGTGCTTATTCTCAGATCCTCATCAATGGAAGACCAATTTTTAGCGGATTAGCCGGAGTTTATGGATTGGAAATCTTACCGACCGGCATGATCGATCGCCTTGAAGTTATCCGTGGCGGTGGTTCTGCATTATATGGAAGCAATGCCATTGCCGGAACGGTAAATGTAATCACCAAAGACCCGGTAAATAATTCGTATGCAGTTAAAGTTTCTCAGCAAATTGTGGGAGCAGTTAAAGGCTCAAGTCCTACCAATGATTACATGGTGAATTTTAATAACTCAATGGTTGGAAATAATGCCAGAAACGGTTTTGCACTGTATGGATTTATTCGCAGCAGAGATCATTATGATGCGAATCAGGATGGATTTAGCGAACTGCCAGAAATACAAAACTTCACAATAGGAGGACGTTTTTATCAACGCCTTGGATTGAAGGGAAAAATTACGACCGATTTATATGCCATTAATTCAATTAACCGTGGGGGAAATGCATTTGACTTACCATATCATGAAACAGATATTACTGAGGCTGTCGAACATGAAATTTATTCCGGATCCTTCACGTTTGAGCGGTTTTTCAGAGAAAAAGACATGCTGAGTGCGTACATTTCGGCGCAGCATATCAACAGAGATGCCTATTATGGTGCTGAAAAAATGCTTGACGCTTACGGGAATACAAAAGATTTAACATGGATAGGTGGATTTCAGTACAATGCATACATTGGGAAATTAAATCTTGTTTCAGGAATCGAAAACACGAACGGAAGTCTAAGTGACGAAAAACTTGCTTATCGCGAATGGGATACGGAAAGTGCTGAGTATATTCATTATCCGAACACTGTGGTTGCAGATCAACTAATGAACACCAGCGGCTTATTTTTGCAGGGAGATTATCGGTTCGGAAAACTAAAAGCATCTGCCGGTGCCCGCTTTGACCATTATATGATTCGTGACGTACATCGTCCTGAAAATGATGATGTAACAGGTGAGGTAATTAGCCCACGCATGAATTTGCTTTTTGATGTTCACGAGCATATTCAGGCAAGACTGAGCTATTCGCAAGGATACCGAGCGCCTCAGATTTTTGATGAAGATTTGCACATTGAAACCTCAGGAGCAAGACAAATTTATCATGAAAACTCACCGGATTTATCCCAAGAACGCAGCCATTCTGCAACAGCGAGCATTGACTTTCATCCTCATTTTGGAAAAAACACCATCGAAGTTACCATGGAAAGTTTTTACACTCGTTTGATTGATCCGTTTGCAAATGAATTTGGCTTTCCTGATGAAGGCGGTAAAGTAATTTACACACGTGTTAATGCAGAGGGATTTGCAGAAGTCTATGGAATAAATCTTGAAATGAACTGGTTTTACAGCGACATTTTTAATCTTTCCAGCGGATTTACGGCGCAACGCAGCTTCTTTAGTGAGCCACAAGAATTCAATACAAGGAAATTCTTCAGAACACCGGATAATTACGGATACCTGACAGCTCAGTTCATCCCGGCTGACCGCTGGAAAGTTACTGTAACCGAAAACTACACCGGCAAAATGTTGCTCCCATATTTCGGAAATACACTGGAAAATCCGGAAATTGGGGAACTTCGTGAAACCAATATTTTCTTTGACACAGGATTAAAAGTTTGTTATGAAATATCACGGGAAAAACTAGATTTCAATTTCTTTGCGGGAGTGAAAAACATTTTTAATTCGTATCAAAACGATTTTGATTTGGGAATTGACAGAGACCCAGCATACATTTACGGTCCGCTATTGCCAAGAACAATTTATTTCGGAATTAAAATCGGACAATTCAAATAATCCCCAAAATAAATCACACTAAAACCTCAGCGTCGTATTGGCGCTGAGGTTTTTTCATTTTAACCTGTAAAAACGCATCGGAAATCAAAACATTAATCAACAGCACCTTAAGGGGCCTTCTAACTATTTGCGGTGAATTTTTCGGGATAATCATTCATCATAAATCCTTCAAAACAATTCGGGCTTACCATCCTTTAGTTAGATAAAGGATTACAAGGTACTGGAATTTAAATACTTGAATCCCAACATAGAAAAGAATGTTAAATATTTAAAATTTAATTATGGACAAAGTAAAAATTAAAAAAAACGCTTAGATGATTTGTTTGAAAAAATTGATGAATTAGAAGCGAAAAGAGACAAAGTAAAAGAAGAATCAAAAGCTGAGTATGATGAAAGGCTTTCAAATTTAAAAGCGAAAAGAGATGATTTACAAGTAAAGTATGATGAACTCAGCAACGCAACAGAAGAAAAATGGGATGAGGTTAAAGCCACCTTTAATGATGCTGCAGATTCATTCAAAGATGGGTTTTCAAAAATTGCATCGCTTGTCTAAAATACATCAAAACAAATGGGAAAAATACTGTGACTTCAATTAAATTCGAAGTTAAATAATAAGCATGTCAATTAAAAGTGCCTGCTTATAAAGCCCCATTTATCCTGTGAGGTTGAAACCTTTTCATTCGAAAGAAAGACAAAAGAGTTAGTTTTTTTGCTCTCAAATGAAAAATGATATTATTTTTGTGGAAACTATCCATCCTATGTAAAATATAACCGCCATGAAAATGATAAAAGTTAGTAAAATTACACATCGCGAACAAGACCGTTTGAAACTTGATTTTCCTTATAGTATTGAGATTTCAGGCAAGATTAAACAAATAGAAAATGCAACATGGAGCAAAACACATAAAGCTTGGCATATACCATTTACAGAAGAAGCATATAAATCACTTAACCCGCATTATTCATGCGATTAGCTTTGTGTAGATACAAGGCGTCTAACTTTGCAGTTATACAAATGTATTACAATGAGTTAGCAACGCAGTAGATGCACAAAGACAATCGCAAGCAACACCCAAATTTGGGTATGCTACTGCTTTTGGATAAACAATGTAAATGGTTGATAATTAGTTGCTTTTTTGTATTTTTATAAAAAGCGGTGAATAATGCGGGTTAATGTCCAAGTAACATCATTACCTAAACATGTTGAGCCACTACATCCATCAAAACTGCTCGTATAATTTAACTGTGCATAAAGGAACTGAACGGACAGGCTACATACAATTAAAAAGGCTAAAATCAGTATCTGTAATCACATCTTTAATTTGCAAATCTTTTTGTTTGTAGATTTCAGCGATGACCATTTCTGTTAAACGCTCATCTCCTTGACAAAGCATTTTTACTTTTAGGATAAGTTGAGAAGGCTGAGGCTTCTGAGCAAATGTTACAGTCGCCATTGGCGCTTTAGTCGTTCCTTCAGAAAGCGACGTTTGATTTTCAGATTGTCCGGCACTTTGTGCATGAACAGCACTCATTGCAAAAAAAATCGCAAGCGTGAATTTTCCGGGTTAACCCTGTCTTAATACAGGAATAAAAAGTACGAAAACAGGAATTTCCGTTTCTACACGGGAATTCCTGTTTTAACGATCCAAATAAAATAGGCTATATATCGTGTTTTACCCCATCTTGCGAAGCAAGCAAACGAACCACATGATTTGCCAAATCCCCAATTCTCAATAATTCAGCATAGGTATCAGCATATATTACCCCCACTTTAGTTTTATAAACCCCATTTTTCAGATTTTTAAAGTGTTCTTGTTGAAGCTTTTCATGCGCATTACGAATCTCCTTCATCATTGTCTTAACCTTATACAAATCAATTTTAAGTTCCGGATCCCGGATAACATCAAGCATCAAGTCAAATTGTTTAGCAACCTCTTCAGAAAAACTCCCCAGACCCTGAATTAATGATTCATCAAATTTAATTTTCGATACCATTTTTCTGTCAATTGTTTTCGAAATGGTGTAGCATGCATCAGCAATGCTTTCAATTTGGGTAGTAATCTGAAGCATTCTGTTAATACTTTCTGCAGATGATTGCGAGAGTTCCTGTTTAGACACTTCAGCAAGATAAGCAGTAATCTCCACTTCAAATTGATCTGCCATACCTTCGGTTTTCTTGATTTTTTCCTGATACTTAATAATCTGCTTTGAGGATTTTTCATTTAAGAGCATCTGTGTCCGGCAAAACATTTTTTCAACTTTCTCGGTAAAAACCATTAGCTCCTTTCGTGCCTGTAAAATCGACAAATCAATTGTTGAAAGCAAACCGGTGCTGATATATTGTAGTTTAAATTCTTCATCATCTTCTTTCTGTTTAATAACACGGACAATAAGTCGTTCAATGGGTTTAACAAACCAAAACAGAATTACTGTATTCAGCAAATTAAACACAGTATGAAAAATAGCTAATGCCACCGGAATTGCTGCAGCGGTTTGCTCAGCAGTTTGTCCATCAATATTATAAGGAGAAGCAAGTCCATTTCGTACAGCAATATCACTAATCAATTCAAGGAAACCGGAAAAGAAAGGCAGAACAAGTAAAACACCAAATAAATTAAAGAATAAATGCGCCATTGCAGTCCGTTTGGCGGAAGTATTGGCAACTAAAGCAGCAAGGTTTGCTGTAATAGTGGTGCCGATATTTTGCCCCAGCACCATTGCAGCAGCCATTTCGTAAGATATCCATCCATTAAAACACATAACAAGCGTAAGTGCCAAGCTTGCACTTGAGGATTGAATAATCGTTGTCAGAATTGCACCAATCAAGATGAAAATCAGGACAGAAGAGAATCCTTTGTCAGAAAAATTAGTTAGAAATTGGAGAATTTCCGGATTGTTATTAATATCAGGCGTTGAGTGATTCAGAAAATCCAGACCGATAAAAATCAGTGCAAAACCCATAATAACCATTCCCCAGTTATACCGATTTGCTTTTTTTGAAAACAACAAAGGGAACGTTATTCCAATTAAAGGAAGAACAAGCAAGCTAATATCAATTTTAAACCCAAGGATAGAAATCAACCAGGCAGTTACTGTCGTTCCGATATTTGAACCCATAATAACCCCAATTGATTCAGTAAAGGTAACGAGTCCGGCATTAACAAAACTAACGAGCATCACTGTTGTCGCAGAAGAAGATTGAATGATTGCAGTGATTAAGAACCCGGTAAAAATTCCCTTAAACCGATTGGATGTCATCGCTGACAGGATATTTCTCAACCTGTCCCCTGCCACTTTTTGAAGCGATTCACTCATCAGCTTCATTCCGAATAAAAACAAACCTAAAGCCCCAAATAGTTTCAACAGGTCAAAAATGGAATATTCCATATCGAATCACGAATTAATTAGTCAATGCAACAAATTTAACAATTACTTAATACTGAAAAAATGATTACAATCATTATAATCGCAAAAGTAACATAAAATTGAGTCCTTCAATTTATTGTTTACCAAGTTTTACAAATTGAGTTTTCAGCAGGTCATTTTCGGTTTCAATCAGAACAAAATAAAGTCCGGCAGGAAAATCTGACACCTGAATTTCATATGTTATCTCTTCAGAGGAATACACCAAATCGCCACTTGTATTAAAAATTTGTATCCGTTTAAACGGGACAGCGCATAAAAACTTCAATTTATCAATCACAGGATTTGGATATAGCCACAAATCGTAATTTTCATTATCAGATATTGAGGTCGATCCGAATACCGTAATTTCAGCATCAAGTTCATAGACAGAATAATCACACCAGGGATTGGAGGCGGTTAAACTCACTTGATAATTTCCTTCTGCGGCATAATAATGATATGGATTAATGTCATCCGAGTTACTCCCATCGTCGAAATCCCAGAAATAGTTTTCTGCGTTTACAGATGAATTGTTAAATACAGCAAGGGCTTCAGGTAAAAATAGTTCGAAACTATTGACAGTAAAATATGCTGTCGGCGCTTCGTGAATTGTAATAAAATCATCAATTTCAATCAAATCTGATTCCATACTTCCCTGCGCGGTTAAACTCAAAGAGTAAACACCCGGTGCATCATAAATGACCTCCGGATTCAATTCGTTACTGGATTCATTGGTTGCTTCTGGAAAAGACCAGATATATGTATCTGCATTTTCAGATGTGTTTGTAAATACAATTGCTTCACCAACGCAAAAATCTTGCGTTTCGAGCTCAAAAGATGCCACCGGCGAAGGAATATAATCATACTTTACGGCATCATAAGCAATGCTTTGCCCATCAATTCCGGTGGAGTCGCCAAGATAGGTGTAGAAGTCGGCACCAGACTGATATTCAAACGTTCCCAGACTCACCCATTCATCAGAATACTCATTTTGATTGATAACCACAGTGTGTTCCCCATTCGCATCAGAGATTTTGTATGGAGCAGCTTCAGCATCTGCAAAGCTTGAAGGTATATACGCAGAAATTTCATAATACCCTTCCTCCTCAGGTGTCGGTATCCATTTGACATAGCAAATATCTGATTCATCAGCCATTGTGATCGTGTACCATGCGTGATTATTATACCCGGCATTCACATCTCTGAAATATCGCTGTGTACTTCCATTCTCGCTGTTGTTCATTTCAAATCCATGATTGTAATAATCATTATCTATCACCAGATTGTTGTATTCAACTTCACTTGTATGTGCAGTAATTGTCCAGGCAATCACGCCATATGCTCCACTATAGTCAAGATTCTGATACCCGTTATTGTATCCGGGCCAATCGTAATACACTTTTTGTCCGTCATAACTGGGCCAACTTGGCGTGTTTTTATCTCCGTAAGGCTCACTAAAAATTAAAGTATGTTGGTTTTCGATGTATCCCTTTGCCAAGATAAGATGTCCGGCATCAGTAAGCATAACACACATAGGCAATAGGTAATCTGCATCAATTTCAGAAATCACACTTTCCCAGGTCACTGAATTATTCCAAAGCTGAGAAGATTCAATATAATGCAGCTCAAGATAATTCAACATTTGTGAGTTGGGAGAACCCAATCCCCACATGTAGCCGTAACCGCCATAAGCAAGGTCTCCACCTGAAGTGGTTTCACTCTCCTCAAAATAATTCTCATTAAATCGGTACCGAACAGAAACATAAGCGCCGTAATCACTATTATGTGGATAAAGTTTTGTTATTATTGTCGGCCATTTGGGCAATCTATTGTAATAGGAAAGCGCCAAAATCGCGCAAGTTGGAGCACATGACCCGTGTCCATAATGCGCATCGGGAGTATCATAAACCTGATGCGTGTATGGCACTGAACCCGGAATTAACTGTTCCGACTTTGTTGCTGGCAGCTCAAAAAACTCAATCTCCAAGTCATCATCATGTTTGTAAATCAATGTTTGGGAATGATTCTCAAGATTTAATGAATAAATTGCATTTTCAGCATAATCGGTAAAAAGGATCTCATTGTCGGAGGCAAATATCGCATGCTGTTCATTTATTTCAGATGTATTGGTAATTTGTTCGTGTTGTTTGTTTCGATAATCACAACGATAAAGATCAGATTCTGTCAGGGCATAGCTTTCAGTTTGCTGTTTCGTAAATAATACGTGCTGTGAATCGGGAGCCCATTTAGGACTCAACCCATGTCCAAGATTCTGCAACTTCTCATTTACAATATCATACACATACATCTCGTTGGATTGGAATAGAATTTTATCTCCATCCGGTGAAAACTGGGGATAAACACTCATTTTACCCGATTCGGACAAACGTTTAGTGCTACGGTCAGACAAATTCATTAAAATTAATTTATCATTGGGAGTCGAATACACCAAATACTGATGATTATTGGAAATGCTGACAATATTTGAATAATTTGGCAAAGTAATTCGTTGTGACTTTGCATCCGTCGCATTAATTATCAATTCATTGCCAACTGTAAAATAATTGGATCGTGCAGTAAATCCCACTTGTCCGCAAAAGGAAACCTCATCATGCAAAAACTGCATTGTTTCTGTTTCGAGATTGATAATCGCAGGCCGTTGTCCGGTTTTCGTAATGTACTTGAAACCAACTTGCTTTCCATCCGGGGAAACCGTAAAATATCTCCCACAACCCGGTGCAGACAACAATTTTTTAAGCTGTCCTTGTTGCAAATAGTACAATGTATTGCTAAAATTATCCGTGAAAACATAACCATCCACAACAGCATTTGGATTGATGAAATAGGCTTGCTCCTCCATAAAATACGCATCATGCGGACGGGTTTGAGCAAAGGCGGAAATTACAAACAGAGAAAGCACAAGCAGCAAGACAGATTTTTTCATCTTCATATTGGGTTTTAATCTAAAATCAAAAATTCAGAATAACGAGTTCTAAATACAATATGCTAAGATAATAAAATGCTGAAAGCAAATGAAATTTCAGACTAAAAAACAGCAAATTCCCCTACCCGACTTCCACAAAAGTTTTAATGCCGCCAAGATAATACTCCACCCAGCCATCCATAATGTTTTCATAAGCATCATCAGGTATATTTATGTGACTCAATTCCACTGTCACTTTATTTTTTTCCTGAAAAAACTTTAATGTCGCAATGGATTCCACATTCTCACCTTCAAAATACCACTGTTCAACGAGCTTTTCATTAGGGACAACTTCCAGCACTTTTCCGGTAATATCACCTTCCCAGAGTGAGAATTCAGAACCCGGTTCGGGTTTGAAATCAGCATAATAACCTGTCCATAATTCCATAGAGGAAGCGGATGTAAACGCCATCCAAACATCCACCATTTCGGCTTTCATTTTTACTTTGTACTTGAAGTCTTTCATGGTATAATTTTTGATAGATAATGTTCCTCAAAGATAACGAACCATTTTCAAAAACAAATGTTATTCTTTAAAGATTTAGAATACTGACTATGAAAAAACTACACACAACAATCATATTTTTATTGATACTTCCCTTTTTATCTTTTGCACAAATAACATTGGGACAAATTGATGAATTTACTGATGGTACTGATGGATGGCTGAGAGGGACAGCAACTAATGGTGAATTAGTGCTTACTGCAGATGGAATGAGCAGTGGCGGAAAACTAGTTACTTTTAACCAGGCACAATGGTCAAGCGATTATTTGAGTGAAAACATCACACATATTCGAATGCATATCAGCAATTCATCGAGTGAAGATTTATCCATGCGTGTTGCACTTGGGAATGGCCCCGATGCAAATTCCGGCACTTGGTATGCCTGCACAAATGCAATTGAAGTCCCTTCAGGTTCGACAGACCAGCTTCTTGAATTCCCGATTGCTGAATCTGAACTTACGCTAGTTACAGGTACAACCGATTATAATACAGTATTTGGTAATATTGCAACGCTACGGATATTGCATAGTGAAAGTACATCAGCACAGGGGGATGCAATTGTTGCGGAAATTTCGATTGATAATATTGAAGCGGTTTCACAATCTAACACGCTTTCAAATATTAATTATGATGAGTTTAAACTTTACCCGAATCCTGCTATTAATGAGCTAACAATCGAAGTAAATAGTGATGGACTCATTGAAGTGTATGACCTAACAGGAAAGCAGATTAAACGAATTACGGTTTATAACGGACTCAATAAAATCGATTTATCAAATTGGTTTTCAGGAATTTATATCTTAAGAGTATCAACTGAAAAAGAAATAATCAGTAAGCGTTTGATTGTTGAATAGATTACTATTCATGCATTAGTTCCGCTTTATTCATGCGTGTACCAAATAGAAATCTTGCTTTCCAATACGTGAAATCATCATAATTATTTTCAATAATTCCTTGTGAGGTTGAAGCATGTATCATACGGAAACCGTTTTCGGTTTTTTCAGTAACCAAGGCAATATGCCCAATGCGGTCAGAATTCAAATTACGACCTTTAAAATAGGCAAAATCTCCGGGTTGTAATTCATCGAGTGATAAACGTTCTCGGCCTTTGGCAATATCAGTAGGCATTCGAGGAATCATAATATTAAAATGATGAAACACATAATAAACAAAACCACTGCAATCAAATCCACCAGGTGTTGTTCCCGCCCACTTGTAGGGGGTTCCGAGATGTTTTCTGGCAAAATCAATCAATGAATCAACAATGGGTAATTCCCAAATATTTAATTGACCCTCAATTGCGATATCAATCGTTCCCTTAACCGGCGTTTTTTCAATTCCCGGGGTGGTTTCCGAAGTAACTGACACCGTTCCTGTATTTGTCTGTCTTGCTGCACGCAAAGCATGAGGTGTGGTTTCCCGGTAAGCATTGGTAGGATGACATGCAGAAATCAAAACGATAAACAAAGCGACAAACAAAGGAATTAAAATTCTCATTTTCAATATATTATTGTAACAAAACAGAATCCTCGGGAATACTCAGAAAATAAACTGCCTTATCATTTCCGTCCTCATCAATTTCCATTTCTTGCTTCCAAACCGATGCATGCTGAAATGGGTTTGGCTGAAAATAACTTGAAGAATCGGCAGAAACAAATATCCGTAAAGAGTCCACAATAAAAATCAAAGAATCATAACGTAAGCGGTTCTCCACTTCAACTCCGCGCCACTCCCCTTCTTTTTGAAACATAAATTGGGATTGTTTCGGCATCACCGAAATCTCATGGGGCACGCCATCGCTAGCAAAATATTTTTCAACAATAATTGTATCTTCTCTTTCATTCATAATCGATACAGAAAACACATCTGGCGACTTTTTGCAAGAAGCCAGAACTATCAGTGAGAGAAAACTCAATATCAGACTTAATCGAATCATTCTTTAAGTATTTGATGCAAAAATACATATTCTGAGGAATTTATCTGTATTCTCTGATATTGAATTTACAAAATTCAGAATTGAAAATATTTGCCGCATGTGATTATCAGGCAGATTTGTATCTTTGCCCCATGATTTATCCGGAACAATTTGAAGCGAAACTCGGTTTTGACAAACTGCGAAAAAAATTAATTGCAAATTGTCTGAGTCCTGCTACTCATCAGAAAATACAGGACATGCACTTCATGACTAACAAAGAAGCCATTCAGCATTTCATTGAATTTACTGAAGAAATGAAGCAAATATTAATGTTTCATGACAGTTTTCCGATCGGAGATTTCCCGGATTTATCGCGCGCCCTGCACAAACTGGAGGACAAAAACTCCGTATTATCAGAACAGGATTTTCGGGATTTGCATGCTTTTCTAGAAAATTTTCAAGCCGTACAACGATATTGCAACAAATTATCCGAAAAAAAAATTCCGTTATTAAAAACAATTTTTGCAAACACAGAATATCCAAAATGGGTTAAAGACCGGATTCGGCAAGTATTTAACACGAAGGGCGAGATGAAATCATCCGCCAGCAAAGCGCTACAAAATCTTATCGAGGAGCTTTCGCAACTGGAACAAAAAATCCGTCGCAACATGGAGCAAATCATGCGCAAGTCAACGGACAGCGGCTGGTCATCTTCGGACACTTCAGTTGCAATTATTGACGGACAACGCGCTATTCCGGTGGAAATCTCACACAAACGAAAAATCCCGGGATACATTATCGGGGAATCCGGCTCTGGGAAAACCGTTTACGTAGTTCCAGAAGCCTTTTCGGTAATCAACAATCAGATTCGAAACACGGAAGCACTCATTCATCAAGAAAAACTACGAATTTTGAGTAAATTAACCGATGATATCCGTGAATACCAAGGAGAATTATTGCATTGTTTCACACAATTTACCGAAATTGATTTTCACCGCACAAAAGCAAAACTTTCCATTGCGCTGGAAGCGATATCGCCTGCAATTGTTGATGATTTAAACATGAAGTATCATAAAGCCCGGCATCCCATTCTGTTTTTAAATTTCAAAGGACAAAACCGTGAAGTGATTCCATTTACCATTGAATTTACACAATCTACTCGGTTTTTTGTCATTTCAGGACCAAATGCCGGCGGGAAAAGTGTGAGCCTTCAAACAATCGGATTGCTGCAATACATGGTGCAATGCGGACTTCAGATTCCTGTTGGCGGAAATACTGAAATCGCAGTTATGTCAGATATTTTCATTGATTTGGGAGACGACCAAAGCATAGAAAACGACCTGAGCACCTACAGCTCCCATTTGAAAAACATGAAACACATGTTAAAACATGCCAAATCTGGCGCGTTGATATTGATTGACGAATTTGGAGGCGGAACCGATCCTGAAATGGGCTCAGCAATTGCCGAAGCCATGTTACAGCAATTAGTTGACCAAGAAGCATGCGGGATTATCACAACCCATTACACAAATCTCAAGCACTTTGCAAGCAATTATCCCGGCGTTGAAAATGCAGCCATGCTGATTGACGCAAAAAACATGGAACCCTTATTTCAACTTGAAACTGGTATTCCCGGTTCATCACACAGTTTTGAAATTGCGCATCGAAGCGGGATCCCACAAGCAATTATTGAACTTGCACGTTCAAAAGTCGGGAAAGACCAATACAGCTTTGACAAACACTTAAGACAAGTTATCCGCGACAAGCGATATTGGGAAGATAAGCGCAAAGAAATTCAGTTAGAACAGAAAAAAATAGATGCTGAATTAAATCGAAATGCTGTTGCCTATGAGAGTTTTAAACGGAAAGAGAAGCAAATTATTAATGAAGCTCAGAAAAAGGCTCAGAAAATGATTAACGATGCGAATCGTGAAATTGAAAACACCATTCGAAAAATAAAAGAAGCACAAGCGGATAAAGAAAAGACAAGAGAAGCACGTCGAAAACTGGATGCTGAGCAGCAAAAAATCAAACAAACAAATTCCACTAAAGACAAACTTCCTCCTGAACTAAAAAACTTTGAAAACACAATAAGCGCCAGGAACCCGGAATCCAGAACACAAACGAAAACCACAAAACCAGCAGATACTATTCGCATTGGCTCCACTGTGTTTATTTTCCATCTTGAGAAACAAGGTGAAGTTATTGATATGAGCGACAAATCCTACGTTGTGCGTTTAGGAAATTTACTAACAACAATCCCAAAATCAAAAGCAGAACTAAGTAAGCAAAAACAATCGGATAAGCATAAAAGCGAACAACCAAGCGGAGCAGCCTATTACGAGCGAATTTTAAATTTCAAAGACCACATTGATTTGAGAGGTAAACGTGCCGATGAGGCATTGAATGAATTGATTGTATTTTGCGACAATGCAGTTGTCAACGGTGCAAAAGAAGTAAAGATACTGCATGGAAAAGGAGGCGGGATTTTGCGAAATATTATTCGTGATTATTTATCGAAACGGCAAGAGATTCAATCCTTTCAGGATGAAGACATCCGTTTTGGTGGGGATGGCATTACCGTTGTTCGGTTTAGAGTGTAATACCGATTGTGAATCAAAATTGCCGAAACAATTCATTTTATACTAATTTGAACTAATGAATATTCCAATGAACTTAGTGTATAATACGGGTGGTTTCGTCGTGGGTGGTGGCTGAGCGAAGCCGAAGCCACCGAAAAACTACTGTTTTATTTTTTAGAAAATCGTTTAATCAAATAATCCACACTAATTCGTCCAGAGCCGAAGACAGTCAATGTCAGTAACATTAACATGTAATACAGCGGAATTTCAAAACCATTATTTGCGGCAGAAAATCCGCCCTCCCAATGCACATTAAAAACAGCAACTGCCATAACAAACATGAGCGGCAAACTAATAATGCGGGTTCCTAAACCAAGGAGCAAAAGTATCACTCCCAACAGTTCTGTAATTCCTGCCAAATAAGCACTTACCAACGGAAACGGATAGTTCATACTATCAAACCATTGTGCAATGCCATTAAAATCTTTCATTTTCATTATAGCTGGTTGGAAAAAGCCATAAGCAAGAATCAATCGCAATAATAACAAAGGAATATCTCGTAATTTTTCTAACCCATACAGGTATTTTTGATATAATGTTTTCATTTTTATATCAATTTAGTTTCGAGATATGAAACACAATTTCGTGCAAATTGTTCATTTTCAATTAAGAAAATATTAACGGATAAGAACAAATTAATAAAAACAAAAAAAACAGGGACTGTCAATGACAGCCCCTGCACTATTTTAAGCCTTAAATGAATTACATCATTTCTTCCATTGCTTTGTAAGCGATGTCTCCGTAAACAACGGATGGACCACCACCCATTACAATAGCAACACCAATTGTATCTACAATTTCTTCTTTAGTTGCACCTTTTTTGAGTGCATCTTTTACGTGACATGCAATACATCCTTCGCAACGAATAGTAATTGCAATACCAAGTGCGATTAACTCTTTTTGCTTTACCGACAATGCTGTATCTTCAGCTGTAGCATGATGCATTGTACCAAACCCTTAAGCAATTTCGGGGTTTTCTTTTGATAATTTTCCAATAAATTCGAAAACTGCATTTGCTTTATCTGCGTATTTACTCATAACATTGTATTTTAATGAATACTAAAACTAATAATTACTTAAATATATTTTATTATATACAAATTAACAATGATATTTATCACATATCAGGATACTAACTTTTTATTAGCTTTAAAAAATAAATTTTTTACAAAAAGAGTAAAATACATTACTAAAACACACATATTATGAATAAATAAAACGACTTTATGCTTTTAAACATTAGAAAAGCAATTATTCATTAAATTTTCAATATTAACCTTTAGGAACCTTCTATTAATTCTTTTCTTTCAAGAAACAAATTTAATGAATAAGATGCAAGGTGGAAATTTTGTGCAAATGAGGGCAAATGAGGGCAAATGAGGGCAGAGCCAAGCTTGCTTGAGCTATGCCGAGTGCAGCCAAAATTATTAAAATGAGGGCAGAGTCAAGCTTGCTTGAACTATGCCGAGTGCAGCCAAAATTATTCAAATGAGGGCAGAGCCAAGCTTGCTTGAGCTATGCCGAGTGCAGACAAAATTATTAAAATGAGGGCAGAGCCAAGCTTGCTTGAGCTATGCCGAGTGCAGCCAAAATTATTCAAATGAGGGCAGACAAAATTATTCAAATTTTATTGCATTATCCCGATAGTACTTCAAAAAAAAACATTGTCTATGAAAAACTCTGAAAATCTTGATGCGAAAGAATTATTAGAAGGCCCCTTTACTGTTGTTTGGCAAAAAGTCACTTTTGCGAAATAAATACTTACGCTTCATTTTATTTCGCTCAGGAAAACAACTAGATAGCACTTCTAGTTGAATTCAAGGCTTACCTAACAGCCGAAACATATTTGATTTGTACGCTTCAACACCGGGTTGATTAAATGGATTCACTCCCATAGAATAAGCGCTAATACCACATGCCTTTTCAAAGAAGTAAAGCAATTGCCCTATATGGTAAGCGTCCAAACGCTGCAACGTAATTTGCGACAAAGGAACACTTCCCTGACCATGTGCCTCGATGGTTCCTGCAGCTGCTTGCTTATTCACATAATCCATGGATTTTCCGGAAAGATAATTCAGCGTATCCAAATTGTCTTCTTGGGTTTCAATTTCAAGGGATTGATTGGTTTCTAACACCTGCAAAAAAGTCTCAAAAAACAACGGATTTCCATCCTGAATGAATTGCCCGAGCGAATGCAAATCGGTTGTCAAATTAATAGAAGCAGGAAAAATTCCTAACCCGTCCTTGCCTTCACTTTCACCAAAAAGTTGTTTCCACCATTCGGCAACATAAGCAAGCGGTGGTTCGGCATTAGTAAGGATTTCCACATGCTTATCCGACTTCCACATCATTTGCCGAACAGCTGCATATTGTATGGCGGGATTTTTATCTGCAATCTGTCGGGTATCACATTGCTCAGCCATATCAGCAGCACCGCAAATCAGGGCATCCGTATCTATTCCGGCAAGCATTAAGGGAATTAAACCGACAGGGGTAAACACAGAAAATCGACCGCCAATATCATCAGGAATCACAAAGCGCGGCAATTCGAGATTTTTGGACAATTCAAGCAAAGCGCCTTTCGATTTATCTGTAATTGCAATAATGTTGTTTTTAAGCTCAGATTCCGGCATTTTTTGTCGCAGCAAATCCAGCAACATTCGAAATGCAATGGCAGGTTCGGTTGTCGTGCCTGATTTTGAGATTACCACAACAGCAAAATCCTTGTTTTCAAGATATTTTAATAAATTCTCATGATAAATTTGACCTAAATGATGTCCGGCAAATAAAATCTCCGGTCCTTCTTTACTGAATGGATTTCGCAATGCATCATAAACGGCTTTGCCGCCCAGATAAGAGCCTCCGATACCAACACAAACAATAACTTTCTTATCCGAAAATTGAGAAACCGTTGCTTTCCATTCCTCCGGAATTGAATGTTTCAACTTTCCCGGCAAATCAACCCATCCAAGAAATTCTTCTCCGGGGAAACCGCCATCATGAAGTTTCTGATTTTCTTTTTGCAGTTTCGCAATTATTTTTAACAACTCACTCTCAGAAATAAAGTCGAGCATTCCCGTGTAATCGTATTTCAACATAACAGTTTATTTTTATATAATCTAAAGATAATAAAATAAGAAGAATCACATAGCGATAAATGATTAGAATCTGAATTCGATAAAACAAACCTGATTGTTTTGATGATTTTTGAGGATTACACTCCACAGACA
>Ga0307990_1001762_pt1 | contig 17993 bp, 14 predicted proteins | sample EllFjometagen129_FD_203168 | JGI IMG/M metagenome (GOLD analysis project Ga0307990, IMG submission 203168) | Marine microbial communities from Ellis Fjord, Antarctic Ocean - #129 | ecosystem: Environmental > Aquatic > Marine > Unclassified | place: Southern Ocean | collected 2014-10-08
GGGCGACGATGCAAATGCCCATATATACAAATAGCCTCGCGTAACCAGGACCAGATAAGATATTTCTATAATATTCCAGATTAATTTTTTCATTTAACCCAGATAAATCAAGGTAAATTATCAAGCCGGCCAAGGCTATTAGGAATATGATTTTTATAAGGATATTTTTCATATGAGCATCCAGCTATATTTCGGCTTTTTTATTCACTTTTTTTCATTTTATTCCATTTCGTTCATATCGCTATTTTGGTCTATATGGTTAAAATTATGAAGGGTTATATTGATTAATTCGATTGGTCAATTTATATATATGTTCTGTGATGGGCTGGGGCGGCAATTTATTAACCCACGGGTTGAAAAACTCTAAAAGAGCCTGCCGGGATGTCTTCCCATTTTTTTTAATTTTTATAATGGTCATATATTTCAAACTTATGATTTCAATGTTTTCCTTATATTTCCATACATCTTTGTTGTCCCTAATATAATCACTACCGGTAATAAAACACAAATAGATATGTTCGGCCTTATTCAGACCCCCCTTACCTAATAAATCATAAATTACACCGACATTACGATTGCCGGTAGTGAATGTTTTAACAAGTTGATTTTCTACATAATAAAATCTTTTAGAATAAAAACCCGGGCCCCATTTGCCCTCAGCTCTCAAGTTCATTGCAAATGCAACGTCACCTTTAGATGAAATCTTCGAGTTGCTAAATAAGGCATACAATTGCTTCCAATCACGCTTAGGCGCCCCTAAAACAGAATTAAATCTATCAGTAAAATGATATCCTGGAATCAATAATACTAAGAATAATAAAATAAAAATAATTCGAAATGACTTAAAATAACCTTGAAACCCAGATCCCCTTTTTTCGTCCCAAAATTGTTTTCCAAAAAAAGCTACCAGTACAGAAAAAGACATGGAACATAATGTGACTAAATAAAGATTAACAGCGACCAAAATATATCTTTGCGTAATCCTGTAATTAATAAAGCTCTCAAAAATAAAATAGAATATTATTGGAAATACTATACAATTAATGCCCAAAAATATAAGCATGTCCTTGTTTTTAATTTTTTTTGTAAACAAAATTATAAGGAATAGAATGATAAAAAATACGAATGTTGGCCAAAAAGGCAGGCCAGTTAAAATTTTCCAAAAAAATTTATATCGCTCGAACGGAATAATTGACAAATCATTGGTGAAAATCTGTTTGAAAAAGTATAGAATTCCAGTATGACTTTGAGCCTGACTATTAGTATAATGTTCGGCTTTACTATATATAAAAATTTGGATTGGACAAAATAAAATTAAAGATAAAATTGAAGCAGTAGCAGCTAAAAAACATTTTTTTCTTAAGGGTTTATTGAATAAAAAGAATAACAAAAGAATTAAACCGAAACAAAATGAAATCGCTATTGGTTGAAATCCAAGAGATAACATAAACAATGTCTGCGTTACAATCAACAAGAGGTATTCTATGATACCATCAGACACATTGATGTATTGCTTTGCAAAAACAAATCTCAACAACATATATAAATATATGGCCCCAAAAAAAATGCCAACAGCAACTGGACGAGCTTCTTGTGAGTAACGCAGTAAGAGAGGATGAAAGGAAAAAAACAACGTAAGACAGAAAAGATACCATTTATATTGCGTGGGGAATAATATAGTCAAGATAAGTAAAAATACGCCAACAGTAAGGGCTCCCCAAAAAGCAGCATGGACTCGGATTCCAAACGGTGTAACACCAAAATTAGTAACGCCAATTCCTTCCAGTAAATATCCTAATGGGGGTTGCTGTTGTTTAGCCGAAAAAATAGCAGCCTGGCCTGAAAAATAACCCGTTTTCAGGGATTGGATAACGTACGTTGCCTGACGATCCTCATCCATCCAAACAGATGGTTCATTGATTTTATAACAGCGCAGTAAAAAAGAAAATACAAGTAATGTTAATACTGCCATATACCATGTGTATTTTTTATTTGAAAATTCAGTAATTCCCATCGGATATCCCTTAATTTTCTTGAAACAACAAAGGATTTAACATAAATGTAGCGATACAAATTGCCACAAATAAATTCCCCATTAATGGCATCAATTCATTTGTAGTATTTAGCCATAAGGAATAAACCAATAAAGCAGTTATAAAATACAAACTATATAAAATCGGCAATAAGGGCCTTTTAAAAACTTTAAGCAATAATGATAAGTAGAGCGAAAAAAAGCAAAAATATAATAGCCAAAAAGTGTAAAATGAAACAAATTTCCCTGATGAAGAGGATTCAATTTCTTTAATAACTGCATTTCCGAAATTATACACAATGCAAAAACATATTGTTACAGCATAAACGAACAAAACATATAGATCGGTTAACTTTCTTTCGCTTAAGCATCTCACAAAAAAGTTTGAAATTTTTGACAAATACCAACATATAAAGAAAATAAGTGTCCAGGGTAAAATATATTTCATTACAAGCTCAGTCGCTACAAAATTATTAGCTTGTAGATCATTCATAAATAAATCCGACACTTCATTTGGGGTCAGCGCATTTTTTAAAATTGTAATCGAATTTACTTTTCCAATAAATTTATTACCGAATCCTAATTTCCTATTTGTCGGAAAATTTATTAAAAGTGAAAACTTACTCAGATCAATACCCTGGTCAGCAACATTTTTTGTCCAATTCAAATTGCCATCAATATAGCTGCTGGCCTTTCCGCCTTTATATGTAAATACAACATGATAATTTTCAGAAGGTAACACTTTATTTACCTGATAATTATCTACCGTTTTAGACCACAAAATTCCAGAATTACAGTATGCACGCATGCAGGAATATTCATGCATCATCAATCTAAACTTACTACAACATGAATCGATTATTGTAGAATAGTAATTATTTTTGGGTCGATAGTTATAATGGAACTTGGTAATTATAGTAAATTCTTTCATATTTTTTGCAACTGGTTCAGAAAGGCTTACAACTTTAGTAGAAACTCCTGATTTATTTTTATATATTATGGTCGAATCTGGAATTTTAAGATCCGGAGCCACGTAGTAATCATTGCACACAAATGCAATCCAAATTATAAAAGATGCAAAGATACAACATACAACCACTTTTTTTATTGAAATAATTGGATATTTTTTCATTTTAGAAACAGGATTGAAAAAAAATTTTTGAAGCATTGATTCTTTAAACTCCGCTGAATATTCCGTGACCATGTGACCTCTCTATCGCCCTATCAAATTATAAACTTTTTTTGTTCAGTTGAGGCGATATCTTCCCTGACACAAGGGGCAAAAAAGGCAGGTCATATTTCAATTGAGTATCAACCATAATATCTCATCGAGAAAAAAATCTAAGAGGCCCTGCTTTTTTAAATTGGTCTTGCTGGAATGCCAACAACTGTTTGGCCATCCGGTATATCGCACACGGCTACAGATCCTAAGCCAACAGTAACTTTACGCCCAATTGTTACTTTGTTCCGGATACTATCTATCCTTATTCGTTAGCCAGTCCCAGCCTTTCGAATATGTTGTGCCAATTGGTCACTATGCAGATAACTATAATCAGCTTCGTCATTTATTGAGTAAAATGAAAGACCAAAAGAATTCACTGTCCTGAGCACTCGAGATATCTGTTCATTAGTAAGGCTTTTCTTCCATCCATTGATTCCGCTAATTCCAGATCGACTGACAACACTAGAAGGCTTCTTAAGCCTTGACAAGGCATCGTCCATATCAATTTTCATATTCCATTTGTCGAAAATTTTTAATAGCGTTGCCTCGGGGCGAAGGACAAGCTCCTCATATGTCACGATTGTCCATGGACAAGGAGTTTGTTGAAGTAAAGGCGGAAGTTGATCAAGCGCCCATACTGCCGCAAGGTATTCTTCGTCTCCTTCAGCCTCAGACAGAGCAGCTTGGAATATGGGATATTCATCGAGGTATATAGGAGCACCTCGGCGTGTAGCATTCTTCCAGCCATAATTCAGTTGAGAGGCTATCACCGCACAGGGGTGACGTAAAAGTAATATTGGCGAGGGAACCGCAAATTTCTGGCATATCCAGGGCAACAGTCTATTCGCACGAACAAATTTTATAATCATTCTTTTGGATTTATATGCTTCACGGAAAGACGTTTCTTTTGCAGTCCAATCATTTACTATCTTTCCTTCAAATACCCGCTTAAGGAATTCTTCTCCTTCGGGCCATTGTTCTTCAGGAGCAACGAAGGTTCTCCAAGAGAAGCCTGTTGTTTCTGCTTCAGGAACATTCTTTAAGTGCAGCGGTTCAAAAAGAATGCACGAATCCGGAATTGCACCCAAAACTTGCCCGAGCATAGTGCTCCCTGAACGAGGTGATGAAGTGAGGATAAACACACGTTTTTCATCAAAACGCCCAGAAAGATAGGTGCTGAGAGCAATGCTTCTCCTCTTCTTTTCAATCGGCTTGTACGTCTTTCTTATCATGGCAAATAGGGGTCACAAATAGTCACAAATAGGGGTCAAATCTTTACTCACAAATAGGGGTTCACAAATAGCAAATAGGGGTCAAATCTTTACCCTTGACATTTGACCTAGGAGGCTGTCCGAGAATAGCAGAGTATCAGTGAAGAAGTAAAGCATATATGAGCAAGAACCCTCTCAAAGATTATCGTAGAAAAACAATTTTTATATTGACAACTCTTTGAAATAATAGTAGATTTAGCCATCTCACTTTTTTAAAGTGAGGGTAAAATCGATGGCAGTTCCTTTCAAGAAAGATCCGGTCGAATTTAATCAACGCTTGCTGTTTCCGACGAATATATTCGATCTCTTACCGGAAGATCATGAATGTTACATCTACGAAGATATATTCACGCAATTCGATACGACAAGCGTAGAGAAAAACTACAGTGTACTTGGTCAAAATGCCTTTCATCCCAGATTAATAGTCGGCATACTCATATATGCATACAGTCAGGGAATATTCAGTTCCCGTCAGATAAAAAAGAGATGCCATGAAGATCTCGGCTTTATGTACATATCCCATTTAAATTGTCCAGACTTCAGGGTATTGAGTGGTTTCAGGAAAGACAATTACGAGTTTTTCAAGGAATGTTTCAAACAGAGTGTGCTTTTGGCCATGGAAGCCGGGGTGATATCACTTGGTCATGTAAGCTTTGCCGATAAAGAGGCCCGGATCATGGGTAAAGGCGAAAACTTTCAATATGCCTACAATGGTCAGATTTCGGTTGATAAAAACAATCAGATCATAGTGGGACAACATCTAAGCCAGAATTCAAATGACAAACAGGAAGTAACACCGGCTATCAAGGAGATCAAAGAAACAACGGACAAACTTCCTGATGTTATAAGTTTGGATAACGGCTACATGTCGGGCAACAACCTTGCTGCATTCGATGACCCGAATATCGATATTGATGCCTATATAGCGACAGGCAAGGGAGAGAACAATAATGAGAGATCCCTGGATGAATGCAATCGAGATGTAAAGAAATCGGATTTCATTTACGATGAGGATAAAGACTGTTTTATGTGTTCCGCCGGCCATGTACTGGAATTAAAAACCAGAACCGGTGATGACAAGAAAATATATCAGGCACGAAGTGAAGATTGTGATCAATGTCCCTACCGGAACAGATGCTGCAAGTCAAAAAAAGGTAAACCTCGGACAATTTCAACTGACGGTAAAGAGCCGCTTCGGCAAGAGATGTTTGAAAAGATGGAGAAGGAATCATCAAGGGAAATATACAAAAAGCGAAAGACCATCGTTGAGCCTGTTTTTGGCCAGATAAAGAAGAACATGGGTTTTCGGGAATTCAGTATGCGTGGCTTTATAAAAGCAGGCGGAGAGTTTTCCCTTGTCTGTGCCGCACACAACATTAAAAAGGTTGTAAAATCAATAGGATATAAATTAAAACATCTCGAATAAAACAAATTGGTTCCCATGGCTGCCTGACAAAGGGTATTTGGGCACGACAAAAGTGCTGTTTTACAACAAAAGGATGCGATCAATAGCCGAAAGGTGATTTCTGTTGAAGACAATCGCTTTTCATAAAATGATTTGACGAAATTTGATGCTTATTTTCGAAGAGGTTGTTTGCCAGCGATTGAATTCTCGGACGGCCTCATAGTTCCCTTAATGCCGGTTGCTTGCGAACGGATTCTTTATCCTTGCTGAAGGTTCCTCGCTGTTTCATGTGGGTAGCCTGAATTCGAGTTTACCACCGATGAGGTAAATCATCGCTATCAGGTTTTTCGTTGTACGATATCCCCTGGCCTTGGCTTTGGCAGATTGGATGAGACTTTTAATTCCCTCAAGGATGCCATTGTTGATCTTTGACGTAAACCACCTAAGGACACCGTCCCAGTGAAGTTTTATGGTGTATTCAGCCTCTTTGATGGGTTCCAGGCGTCGTACTTCATCCACGGCCTCATTGATGATTTTAAGGACATGAAACTTATCAAAAGTCAGGCAGGCTTCCGGAAAATGCTTTTCCACACCGCTGATAAAGACCGGGGATATGTCGCAGCAAACCTCGCGGATATTAGAGGAATCACCATGATGTGCTCCCAAATTGGCTTTGAATCGCTCTAGGGTCGATGTGCATCCTTCCCCTTGGTGGCAAACAGTACCTGCGATAACTTCATGTCCACAAACAGGCTTGCATAATTGTGACCACGCCTGCTGGATGTCTCATCGACACCAACTTGTGTCACAGCAGAAAAATCCGATTACTGACGTGATTCATGAACATAGTGATTCAAGATACGCCAGATTCGAGTGTCGTGCTCTTTGATAATATCGGCGATGGATTTTACTGGCATCGCCTTGGCCATCATCACAATGTGCGCCTCAAACAACAACGTGAAACCGCTTCCTGGACGAGCCCAGGGAACCTCGATAGTTTTGATACCACAATCCCTACAACTCACACGGGGAACACGGGCTGCCAGATAGGCCTCGTGCTGAAAGAAGTTCAAATGCCGCCACTCGTGCCGCTCTGTGTCGTATGCTCTGCATCCTTCTCTACCGCAAATGGGACAGGCAAACAGACTGCCCCGAGGAAAATCAATCTCAATGTCCAGACGATGTTTATCCGGATCAAACTCACATGACGCCACATGCCATGGCGGTGTTAAACCCAATGCCAACTGAAATAAATCCGTGTCTCTCATGATGATCCGTATCAACCTCCTTCATCTCTTGATGACGGATCTCTATTATGTTTCAAATCCGGTTACCCATACATTTTAGCGAGGAACCACTAAAAGTGCAAATATTCCGCTTGACTTTTTTAATTAGTTTCAAATAGATACAAGGATAACGCAACAAAAAAACGCGAAAGCGATGGATTGGCAATAAACAGCATATTTAAAACATATCAAACAATTGCAGATGGTTAAAAATAATCATTTTGGTTCATGTGTCACTTTATTGCTGTAGAACTCTTCGGTCGAATTTTTTATAACATATTGAAATAATAATAAAAAATAAAGCCGAATATTTACCTAAAAGTTGTGTATGAGATATTAGGTGGGCAGTTCAGAATCACTCTTGTTGACTTTTTTTCTAAATTTAACATTTCTGGGATTTAACGGATCCGGATTGATTTCATAGCTTTGGTCTAAACCATATTTTTTAAGGATCTTCTTAACCACTTTGTGTGTGTTTTCCGTTTGAATTCGCGTTTTTACCATTGAAGTACCTTGTTTATTAATACGATACCGATACAGAACTTCATTTATATGATGAAATTTACATACCTCGCTCAATTTGATATACATATCATAGTCAACTGCATTTTCATAAGTTTCATTAAAGCCTGTTGTTCTACTCCAGTCTCTCTTTCCGAACATTCGGAAATGATGAACAATCATATTATTTAATAATATTTCTCTTGAAAATTTGGGCCAATTATATCCTGGTTCAATAAATTTTCCGCTTTCATCAACTCTCTCATAAGTTCCATATACACATCCAATATCAGGATGTGTATCCAGATATTTCACACAAGTTTCCACAGCGTGAGGTAAAAGCATATCATCAGCATCCAGTTGACCGATATAAAGCCCGCGACACATTTTCACAGCGGTATTCGATGCCTTACCAATCCCGCCATGGGGAATGGTTAGCCAGCGAACTCTTGGGTGATCCGAGTAACTTTTCTCCAGCACTTCGACGGTATTGTCTGTGGAGCCATCATCGCAAATACATATCTCAAGATCAGTATAGGTTTGCCTTAGAGCACTATCAACAGACTGCTTGATATACTTTCCGGCATTGTAAGCAGGAATATAAATAGAAACCTTAGGAATCTCATATAAAATCCCTTTTTTGTATTTTCTGTATAAATTTACTGGAATCTTTTGTTCAATTAGTTTTATAGTTTTTTCTCGATGCTTTTTCCTGGATCCAGGAAAGGGGTGTTCTTGATGTAATCCAACGGCAGTCATTAAGGGGACAAAGTAAAGTCCATTTTGATATAAGCGGAACCCAAACTCTCCATCTTCTCCACCCCAATTGACAAAGCTTTCATCAAGATAGCCTGCATCATCAATATGTTTTTTGGGCATTCCCACTAAGCCTGCAGCAAGTACCCTGAAAGGAAGAGTCTCTTTTTTAAGAAAATCCGTCTTTTCATATAAACCAATGCGCCAATCTTCAGTCGGCGTTGAGAAACCGTTTGGGTTAACAATATCATTATCGGAGGCAATATCTGGAAGTGACAAGGCCTTATTAATATCTTTCATAATATGGTCAGATGTAACTTCATCGGTATTAACAAATCTTCTGTGACCAATCAGTACGACATTGTCCGTAATGTGGAACCATTTCATAAATTCTTCCGCCACTTCCGGAGCGGGAAGCATATCGCAATCGAGAAGGATAATATAATCATATTTCGCTTTCTTTATCCCCTTGTTTCTGATTGCAGACGCACGCCACCCTTCGTCTCTTTGTTTCACATGACTGATATCAAAGAGTGTTTTGAATTTTTCTATTACCTCTTCAACTCCATCACTACTGCCATCATCCGCAATTATTATTTCAATAAGATCTGCTGGATAGGTTTGATGTGTTAAAGCAGCAAGAGTTTTTTCAAGTATCGCTTTACGGTTATAAACAGGGATTACAACGCTTACACCTTTATGATAATAAATTTTATTTTGTACAGCCTGCTCTACCTTTTTCTGTATAAATGTGTAATCTTGTCCTAATCCTTCAATTGGTGGTAAAATAAATGGAAGAGCCGGGCCTTGCGATGGTGCGACCACTTGGGCTTTGCCCGGCAAATTTTCACTTAAAGACATTTCTCCCTTTACAGATTTGTTGTTTTTAGCAATAACATTGCCAAAAGCAATAATCTGCTTCTGTGTTGTCCGTAATATTTGAATAATGGAACTTATAAAAATCATTAAGGAAAGAGAGAAGAAAGCGTAACACAACCAATCATATTGGTATAATTTGGCGATTGTCCCTGTAGCAGTAAATATGGTTATTACTGCAATAACAATTTTATCCAATTTGCTTAAGTTTATAATCATATTACCTCTTTATATATTCCCAGATAGCTTGTTTGGAAAAATGATGTAAAGTACCCTGAATCGTTGGGGCAAGTGGGCAAGAGTGAATTTGTATTTTAGCTGATGCTTTTTAGTGTTCTATTTTTAATATTCATAACAGTTTACAGGTTCAGGGTTCAACGTTCAGTGTTAAGGACAAAGGAGGCATTTAAGACCAGAAGTCCTATTTAAAAATGCTCATTTTCGAAGGTTATTGCCAATTTTGCTCCAAATTTTGGATTATGCCTGACGAAGATGACGCTTTTCTGGTAAATACGCATTCCAAATGCAGTCCGGGGACGAAAATGGAACTTTGAACCACTGAACCCGTGAACGCCTACTAATATTCTAAGTCGTCCTGATTTTTTTTGAAAAGTCTAGACTAATTATGCAGGTCCCGGTTTCGTGGTTTATCTTATTAGCAATAAGTTCGGGGTATTCCTCTATCCATCTATCAATTATCTCTTTTTCATCAGTGCGATTTGCATCGTCAAGAATTATTGTGACGTTATTGCTCAATTTCTTGTTTAGTAGCGGAAGGGCGGGATAACGCGCAAGGGCCTGCGTTTTTGCGGGAGGACCATCAATTATCAATAGATCGATTTCGTCTTCAATGATTAAGCCATCAATATCATACCACAGCCAGTCCTCATTATTTATATGATGTTTTTTAAGGGGGGCGTAAAACACTTGCCCATATTTACTTAATTGGTGTTTTTCTAAGTTTGCTTGGGTCTCCCTGGCAAACTTGTCATCGTGGTCTAATGAAACGAGTCTCCCTGAGCCTGTCTTCTCGATACAATATGCAATAATTAAATCAGAGGTACCACTGCCAAGGCTCAAAATATTTTTTGGTCTCTTTGTAAGCATAACGGATATCAGGGTATTAGCAAAATCAGGAGAAATTGGCCACCCGCGCATTATGGGCAAAGGATGTCTAATCTTTAATGTAGAGAAAAGGGAGAACAGTGAATCTACCTGATCATAAAACGTTCTTAATTGATTCTTGAGTAAGTCTGAACTCTCGGCATATTTTCTGTTGATAACATTTAAAGTTTTGGTATGCGCATCGGTCTCTGCCTTCTCAAGCGAGTCCAATCTGTCCACCATGTTACTCTCTATCTTCTCAAAGGTAGGGAACAGTGAATCTACCTGATCATAAAGCGTTCTTAATTGATTTTTGAGTAAGTCTGAACTCTCGGTATATTTTCCGTCAATAACATTTAAAGTTTCGGTATGCGCATCGGTCTCTGCCTTCTCAAGCGAGTCCAATCTGTCCACCATGTTTTTTTCTATCCTCAATGCTAAGTTCATAGCATCAGATATCTTTTCTTTGCTTTTTAAAAGCGAATCCATCTTATTAAGAGTCTCTTCTCCCTTGGCAAGTATAATTCTTGTATTTCTTAAAAAATCTTTATTGCCACTAACAATTACATTTCCGGTGTTTCTTATCTGCTTTTGAAATGTTCTCAAAATTTGAAGGATTGACACTGCGGCCAGTAAGAATATTGATATAACCGATACGAGAAATAGCCATTCGTGCTGATACGATTTAGCTATTGCTCCAATGGCAGCAAGCAAGCACATTAATATTATTAGGATCTTATCTAATATGTTCAGGTTGATAATCATGTTAATCACAAGGAATAAATTGGCTACAGGGACGTTAAGTTAACATTTCAGCTTTTTCGCAATCTCCATGGCGCCATTTTCTATCGCCATTCCAAAAGCAGCTTCTCTCATTTTTCTTTTATTACTAACATCAAGGGCTCTATATGTCGCATCAGTAAGCAGTTTCTTCATTTCTTTCTTTCCTATCGACTCCCTCACCACAATAGCCGCACCGGCATTTTCGGCCCTTTTTGCCCTTGCGACCTGATCATCGGTAACAGTTTGCTCATTAGGGATAAAAATTGTCGGTACGCTAAAATACATCAGCTCATGAAAACTGTTGTAACCGGCAGCGCTTACTACAAGATCAAAAGCGTTGAAGTATCGTGAGTTCGGGTAGTCGCGCAGCACAATTCCGTTTTCGAGCGCTATGTCCAACCTTTTGCCGATCGGCGATTCTCCCAAGACAACATGCACATCATCTCTTTCTTTCAATACCGATAGCAGAATTGCGATTGTTGATGACGTGTCGTTGATATTCCCGGCGCCGAGCTGAACGTAGACTATCTTTTTTGCTTCATGCGCCATGAGCAGTTTTCTTGCTGTTGCACGGTCGAGAAGTTCTGACTTGTCAAGAAATATGACCGGATCAGTTTTGAATATCCTTTTCCCAGCCCCCCCTGAAGCTCTTCCTGCTTCACCGGGGATAATAGTCAGGTCAAAATATTTTTCCATTCCGGCGACCACATCTCGGGACTTTTTCCTGCGCCCACCTCTTTGTATCCACACCCTGCGAAGGCCTTTCGCATCATTCATTGCACTCACCAAACCTCCGTATGGTAATGTACCATCAAAAACCAAGGTGTTGGGTTTATGCAGATCAAAAATCGTATCCAACTGGTTCCGCAGTAGCTGGTTCCACTGGCGATTTGTCGTTGCCGTGGGAAGTTGGGCCTTGGATGGCAGATAATACCCGATAAAACCCTCCCGCATAATAAGTGACATAGCAATACTGGTACTGTAGAAAACTATTTGAATTTCCGGTCTGTCCTGCATAACCCTTTTCGCTATGGCCATCAGCCGTGTCAGGTGACCAAGGCCGCCACCGTTTGTGGGCATGAAGAGCATGCACTCCTTGCTTTCCCCGACGCCAGTATTATTAAGAGCTTCGACCGGCTGAATCCACTTGCTTCTCGAAGTTTGCGAGGCCATGCTTCTTTTTCCAGTCCTGTATAGCCGGAACAGTCTGGAGGGCAATGAAAGGGCATTTTTAAAAGAAAGAGAAGCCTTTACCAGTTCGTCCGCCGCCTGGTATTTGATAGAGGCCGTTATCAGATCAAAAGAATGATGGATCTTTGCAGAGTTACTTTCTGCCTCACTGAGTTTTACCTTCAACTCTGCGTTTTTCTCCTTCAGCCTGGTACAAAAATCCATGAGTGCCGTATAACCGATTTCAGCAATTCCATTCTCTGTGTGGAGGGTATTTTCGGGCGAATAACTTTTTTTAGGGTCTTTTTTGAAGAGTTTGTCTATTCTGGTATCCATTGTTTATCCTTCGAATTATCAGGGGATAGCTCTTACATTTACCGTGAGAATCTTTCCCAGTAAAACTCAACAGCCTCTGAACTTTCGCCTTCATACACAATTTGCCGTTTATCCAGACAAATCGACCTGTTGCAGATGTTTTTGACTTTATTAAGGGAATGAGAAACAAAAACTATTGTCTTTCTTGCTTCCATTATTTCATAAAGCTTTAAACTCGATTTTTTCTTGAATGCCTCATCTCTCACGGAGAGCACCTAATCTATAAGAAACAATTAGGCTTAGCTAATTTAAGAATTCAAACTATCTAAAATCACACCAACTTTCAACCCATGATTTTTTATTTTAACTCAAATTATAAAGAAAACCACAGATAAAATATTAGTTTACCACAGAGGTCGCTGAGTACGCTGAGTTTTATTTGTTTTTTAAGAGTTTATCACCGCCCCTGGTACAATACGCTATTCTGTCACTGACGTGCCACAGTTGAACTGTCTTCGAGCTCAACGGATTAAAAATTTAACAGAGTAAACAGAGTACGCTGAAAATTTTTTTTCTGTGTGCGAAGTCAGTGTTTATCCGCGGCCTGTTAATGAGGCCCGTCAAAAAGAAGTTGGGCATGCGGGGTAAACATTTCACGGGGCAGGTAGGGTTATTTGGATCCCCCCCCCAATCTGTATTATTGGGCAAGCGCTTCTTTGTCCGCCTTAACATGCAAATTCTTACACCTTCTTCTTTTATTTTTTTAGCGGTGGATTTTGTTTACGTGGTAAACTTTAAGGTTGAATTCACTTGATTTTATAAATAATGACCATTATAACGGTTTTAAATATCATAACAACAATTGAGTAGATATTCATGCAGATTGACAGTTACATAGCCGTCACTAAAGCCAAGACCAAGCTGCTTGACATGATACGAAACATTGACGACAGGGATGACACAATAGCTATTACCAAAAATGGCATACCGAAGGCCGTTATAATGTCCATGGAACAATACGAGGCAATGTGCGAAACTATGGAAATCATGGCGGACGAAGATATAATGAAACAGATGCGGACTTCAATAAAAGACATGCAAGAAAAAAAACCTTTGGTTGACTTAGAGGACATTCTTTGATGTACCGAGTCAAATTAACACCTACCGCTGGTCGAATGTTCAACAGCCTGCACCCAATGGTAAAACAACTTAAATCAACACTCAAAGAACTTTACGAAAAACCGTATCTTGGAAAGGGGTTGCGGGACGAACTGATCAACTTCAGATCATTAAAAATGAAACGCCATCGAGCAATATATCAAATTGATAACCGGAATAAAGAGGCAATTATATATGCAATTGGACATCGCAGGGATGTTATGAGATAGTCACTAAACTTGTAACTGAACGCTGATCAACTTACTATTCCGGCTGAAAATTTGAGCCCCTCCTTTCTTTTCAGGAGTCTTTTCAGCACTGTTTTTATCTACTCATTGCGTAGATTTTTTTGATACTCAAGACCATTTCCTTTTCGCCAGATATTTTTCGTATTCCTTACCATCCTTTATAATGGGTATAGAATTATCCATCGCAGATCCCCCTGTAAAGATTGATGTACTTCTTTGACATATTTTCCCATGAACGATTTTCGGTTACCCATGTTCTTGCAGCATTCCCCAAAAACTGCCGTTCATCAGGATTTTCATACAATCTCTGAATTGATTCAGTTAGAGATTGTAAATCATCTGCAATGCATATCAATCCTGTTTTGCCATCTTTCACCATTTCTAAAAATGGGGGCAAATCCGAAACTATTACCGGCTTTGCCATGGCCATTACCTCTAAAACCTTCAATGGCGGGACTAAACGGCATACATCATATCCATTTCTGGGGAATGGAAATATATCAATAATTGAGTAATATTTCCTGATTTCATTAAAGGGAATGTGTCCTAAAAACTTTATATAGTGCTTGTTAGGAAAAGATGATGCAATTTTTTTCAAATTAATTTCGTAGTATCCATTACCGATTATTAAAAGACTAAGATTAGCTCCCTGCTCTATTAATTTTGAAGTAGCCTTAATGAGTAAATCCAGACCTTCATACGCAGTTATCGAGCCGATATAGCCTATAATGGTTTTTTCCTCCAGGCCAAGCTGTATTTTCAGCTCCGAATCGAATGACTGGGGCTTAAAGAAGTTTGTATCCACAGCGTTGGGGATAACTGTGATTTTTTTTGGCTCAACTCCAAGATTGATTAAATATTTTTTAAGGGCCTCAGAAATGGTGACCAAAGCATCAGCTTCCTTAGCAGCAGCAAGCTCCATTATTTCACAATATTGATAATAATCCGTACCATTAAAATTCGGATTTTTAGCTGCTTGTGTCAAATGCCAGAGTCCGCGTACCTCAAAGATACTCTTGCAGCCCGCCATCCTTGCTGCTCGAGCACCGGCAAGTCCATTTAAAAAGTTAGAGGCTGAATGTAAGATAGAGGCATTGTGGTTCAATGCGGTCTCAGTCAGTTTTTGGGAGTAAGCATCTATATATTCTAATCCTCTGAATCCCCTCCAATCGTAATTGTCTCTGATTCGAATATATTTTATGCTGTCAATTATGTCTTTCTTTCTGAAATGCTTTTCTGTGTGTTTAGCCATATCCCAGGGATAATTCAGCCTTGTTGAAGCCATAACATCGATGCCTGACTGCCTGAGATGAGTTAAAATGGCGTGTGATCTGATTGCGTAACCGGAAGTTTGATAGGGAATGGAGAAATGTAAGGCAAATAATACTTTTCTATTCCAATGGACGGGCGCTCTGGGTATGATGATTCTGGTATCATAACCACGCTCAACAATGCTTGAAACCTCTAAGATACTTGCAAAAATTTGCTTTTGGAATTTGTTTTTTTGGCGTTGGCCCGCTGTCAAATCACGCGCAAGGGATATATTGCCAATTCTGTAATGATAAAGGGCATGGATAAAGCCATGGAGTGCAATGAAATGGCGAAGAAATTTTACCAACAGGCTTTGATCAGTTTGATCAACTATCCGGTCGAACAGTGTATTAATAGTTTTATAGTAGCATTTTTTAAGTTTTTGGAAAAACATTTTCCGAGATTTTTATGATTTTTTTTCCAGAAATGGATAATGGATCATAAAGATTGATGTTGATCGTCTTTATTTAATAAAAAATTGTAATTGACAAACAGCGCTAAATTGGATGAGAGGGATCATTCCTATATACTGTATGAGCCAAATTATGAATCATTATTAGCTTTTTAATAACTTTCGATATTCTCTAATAACTTCATCAGGGTTGCCGTTAAATCTCACAGTCCCTTTTTCAATACATATAGCCCGTGTACACACTTTTTCAACAAAGCCCATATTGTGTGTAACTACTATAACCGCCTTGGCCCTACCCATTAACTCTTGAATTTTATTAACGGCCTTTTCATAAAATGATATATCTCCTGCACTTAGCACTTCATCGATGATGAAGATATCAGGTTTAATCATGGCTGCTATACTAAAGCCCAGCCGTGATTTCATTCCATTGGAATAATTTTTAACCGGTTGATCTATTGCATCTTTAATGCCGGAAAACGCTACAATATCGGAATATATGTCTAATAATTTTCTTTTAGGGATCCCCAGCATAAGCCCATTGAGATATACATTGTCCCTGCCTGTAAGCTGCATATTAAAGCCTGCTCCGAGTGTCAGCAAGGCTGTTATTTTACCATTGATAAACATCTTTCCGCTATCAGGGCTTAAAATACCACTAATCATTTTGCATAACGTTGTCTTGCCTGCACCATTTCTTCCTATTATTCCAACTACTTCCCCTTCATTAACTGTAAAATTGATACCCCTTAGGGGCCAGAATGTTCTTTTTTTATGCCAAAACGATCTGACATTAATAGTCCTTCCAGTGCCCGAATTATTTTTTCCAATTAATGTGTATCTTAGGCCAAGGTTTTTTAAGGTTACTACTGCAGAGGCCTCTGGTTTAGGCTCTGTTTTAGTAAAATTAATAAAACCGGTTTTTTTTCCTGCCGGTTGCGCAAATTTTTTGTATAACTTGCAGACCTCAGCAGGGGATCCATCCTCTCTGATAAGCCCACTGGAAATCCACAGAGCCCTGGTGCAAAATCGCTCAACAAAAGGCAGGCCATGTGTCACAATAATTACTATTTTTGATTGAGAGATAATCTGTTGGAGCTTAATTCCGGCCTTTTCAGAGAACCCAATATCGCCGGCGCTTAACGCTTCGTCTATGACCAGTATTTCCGGTTCGATTGTTGCTGCAATGCTAAAGGCCAGGCGAGCTCTCATTCCGCTTGAATAATTCTTTACCGGTTCATTAATAAAGTCTTCAAGTTCGGAAAATTCAATTATTTCATGAAAAAGGTCTTTAATGTATTTCTTGGAAAACCCGAGCATCATGCCATTTAGAAAGATGTTTTCTCTGCCTGAAAGTACAGGGTTAAATCCGATACCAAGGGATAGCAGGGCAGAGACGTTTCCATCTACCCTGAGTTGGCCTGCATCAGGGCGTAGTAATCCGGAGATCAGCCTGCATAAAGTAGTTTTTCCAGCCCCGTTGTGGCCTATAACACCAAGAATATCTCCAGGATAACCCACAAAACTGACATTTTTCAAGGCCCAAAACATCTCTTTTTTTTGTCTCCTTAGCAAAACATTAAAGGTGCGAGATTTGAAATCATCTCTCTTGCCGCCGATTACATACTTTACGCCTATGTTTTGGGCATTCAAAAGTAATTTGCTGTTATCTGTTTGACCAGTTTCTAACTCTATTGGTTGTGCTTGTAAGATTCTCATTTTATTTTATTGTTGGATTTATTTATTCTTATTTATTTCAAATAGATGCATCACAAGGCCTTTATGATGCTATGCTCATGCCGGCTGTAATATAGTATCATGAATATAGAAAGAATTATTGATACAGCGCCTATGTTTAGCAGGGTTAGATAGTCTGGATTTGAATTGTGGAGGAGAATATTTCGGTAACCGTCCAAAAAATAATACATTGGATTAATATCTAACATGAAGCGTAATTTTTCTGGAATCATATCTTGTTGCCATATAACGGGAGAGCCAAAAAACCAAAGGCGTAAAATATGGCTTAAAAGATTGTCCATATCCCTTACAAATACACATATGTAAGCGATTGGAAATGCTATTGCCATCATGAAACATAGCTGCATTGTAATGATAAATGGCAGCCAGATTATCCTTGCTCCTG
>Ga0307990_1001763_pt1 | contig 17978 bp, 13 predicted proteins | sample EllFjometagen129_FD_203168 | JGI IMG/M metagenome (GOLD analysis project Ga0307990, IMG submission 203168) | Marine microbial communities from Ellis Fjord, Antarctic Ocean - #129 | ecosystem: Environmental > Aquatic > Marine > Unclassified | place: Southern Ocean | collected 2014-10-08
ATAAAATAAATGCTGTTTTAGAATATATTGAACAAGAATATGTTGATTCTGTTTCAAGAATTGACCTTGTAGAATTAACGATTCCAAGAATACTTGAGAATCTTGACCCTCACTCAATTTACATACCGGCTATTGAATTTGAAAGCATGAATGAGCCACTTGAAGGCAATTTTGATGGGATAGGAGTACAATTTAATATTATGTATGATACTATTGTTGTAATAAATACTATTCCCGGAGGTCCGTCTGAAATTAAAGGATTAATGCCCGGTGATAGAATTGTAGAAATCAATGATACTATTGTTGCAGGTTTTAGCATCTCTAATATGGAGGTAATGAAAAAACTTAAAGGTAAAAGAGGAACAACTGTTAATATTGGTATAAAAAGAAAAGGTGTAGATGAATTACTATATTTTGATATTGAAAGAGGGCAAATCCCTCTTGAAAGTGTTGATGTTGCATATATGATTGATAACAAAATTGGATATGTGAAAATAAGTAAATTTGCAAAAACCACACATCAGGAATTTAAAAATGCAATAGCAAAATTAAAGACTAAAGGCTTAAAAAAGATTATTGTAGATTTAAGAAACAATAGTGGTGGGTATATGGATGCTGCAACAAATATTGTGGATGAGTTTTTAAAGGAAGACAAGGTTATAGTATATACAAAAGGTAGAGCAAGACCAAAAATTATTACCACTTCTACTTCAAAAGGTTTATGTAAAGACGATGAAATAATTGTATTAATAGATGAATGGTCTGCTTCTGCCAGTGAAATTTTTGCAGGTGCAATTCAGGATAATGACAGAGGGATTATTATTGGAAGACGTTCGTTTGGGAAGGCTCTTGTTCAGGAACCTACTATATTTTCAGATGGCTCTTCTATGCGACTAACCATTGCCAGATATTACACTCCTACAGGCAGGTGTATTCAAAAATCTTATAAAAACGGTTTGGATAATTATTATAGCGATATTGAAGTAAGGTATTTACATGGCGAATTTGAACAAATGGACAGTATAAAATTTGCAGATTCTTTGAAATTTACTACACCCGGAGGCAGAACGGTATATGGTGGAGGTGGGATTATGCCCGATATTTTTGTTTCAGTTGATACTGTGGGTATTTCCTATTATTATTCAATAGTTTCCAATAAAGGATTGATATATAAGTTCGCTTTTGATTTTACAGATGCTAACAGAGAAAAGCTTCTCACTTTGAAAGATCATAAAGAAATTGAAAATTATTTAAACAACAAAAATTTAGTTGAAAAATTTGTTAATTATGCTCAAAAAGAAGGAGTAATACCAAATAATGAGCAAATTGAAATTTCAAAAGAAGTAATTTTGGTTCAAATTAAAGCCTATATTGCTCGTAATATTATTGATAATATTGGCTTTTATCCAATAATTATGAAGATAGATAAAACACTTCTTAAAGCTGTTGAAGAGTTTGAAAATTAATTTCAATCAACAATACTAACAAAGCCCTGACTATCTACATATCCTTGCAACTCTGTTTCACGCCATTGATTATTATTTATTCCAAATCCTTTAATAAATAATTTGCCTTTTTCACTTAAAGTATCAGAATTATTATTCAGCATTTTAATTGTTGCTCCGGGCAATGTTCTTCCAATACTTTCATCTTTTTTACATTTCTGCGAAAAAGGTTTTCCTGCTAAATCTTTACCTTTTATATTTGATGTACTTAACGAAATTAATGGAAAATAATCTGTGCCACAACCTTCTAATATTTCAACTTTATAATTGTCTTCAAATTGCTTTTTAATATCAACAGGGATATTTCCGTCAACTATAAAAATTCGCCTTAATGAATTATTGATATCCAAGTTTTTAATATTAACTATTTCATTAAAAATTTTGCAATTGCAAATTAATCCTGTTATGTTTTTATTGTGAATAATTTCAACAATTTTATCTGCATTAATTGTAGTTGCACAATAAGAATTTATTCCATATAATACAGGATACCAAATTTTGAAAATTACATAATTTATTGAATTTTGTGGCAATGCAGTATATATAATTTCGTTTTCTTTAAATTTTAAAACTTGATTAATACTTATAATATTTAGTAAAATATTTTCATGAGAAAAAGTAAATGTCTCTAATTTGTTGTTAATAGTTTTATAAGCAATAGATTTTTTTGTGAATGAATTTCTTTTAATAGAATATTTATTATTTATTTGTATATTTTCAAAGTAAATAATATTAATATTAGACAATTGCAGGTTTTTTTCCAGAGCTTTTGTTGTAATAATAAAATCTGCATTACAAATTCTTAAAGCATCATTAATTTGCTTTGAGGTATCAGATAAATTCAAGTTTATGATTGTTTTATCCAACAGAGCGTATGCTAAATTTGCATTAATATTATCATCACTTTCAAGATAAATAGCAACAGTTGTTATGTTCTTAGTTTCTTTGCTCAAAAAATTTGTTAGTGACAAAATTCTTTTAATCGTTTCCCGATTTTTAACAAATTTCTTAAAATAAAATTTTAATGTATGATGGTCTTTTAATCTGTATAAAAAAGATACGGTTTCAAGTTCTTTTACTTTTTGCCTTACTTCAAAAGCGGTAGAAGTTTTAGGCATAAGTTCTCCTATGTTGATAGTTATTTTTCGTCTTTTAGGTCTGAATTTGAATTTTATTAATTCTTTTTGACCTGTTTTAAAAGTAAATGGTGAACCAAGTGCATTATCAACATTAAAAGGAATTATTGATGCGTTTGTGATGTTTGCAATTTTTTCAAATCCTTTTTTAAATCCAAGCATAAATCCACCTCTCGGCATCTCTCCTTCAGCAAAAATGCAAACTATTTCTCCTCTTCCAATCTCAGTTTTACAAGCCTTGTAAAATTTTACCATATCATCTTTTCTTCCCACAGGGTTTAAAGGTATCATCCTTAATTTGCGCAGAAAAGCTTTTAAAAGAAAGTGCTCCATAATATCTTTGTAAATAACAAATCTAACTTTTCTGTTTTGACCAATTATTACAATAAATGAATCGAAGAATGAATTATGGTTTGAAATCAATAATGCTCCATCTTTTTCAGGAACATTTTCTTTTCCAATAATTTCAGTTTTATAAAGAGACCTGCCTATTAACTTAAATATTATTTTTATAAAGCTCTCAAACATCTTTAAATTTTACTCTTTTTTAAAAAACTGGATAAATTTGTTTCGCATTTCGGGAATAAATATAAAACCTATAATAGTCATTATCCAAATAACTATTGAAACTACTAAAAAAATTGTGTTAGTATTTTCAATTAAAAATATAAATCCTGATGCAACAAAAATAAATAAAAATACTGCTAAATTATTGAATGCAATAATATCACCAAGTTTTCTACCTTCAACTCTGTCTTGCATAAAAGAATTTAAAGGTATTTTATAAAATCCTGCAAAAAAAGATGCCAGTATCATTAAAATAATAAACATTACACCTTGTACCTGAAAAATATAAATTATAGAAATATTAACGGCGAAACCAATTCCCCCAATTGGAACAAATCCCAATTGTACTTTTTTATTTGATAAATAGCCTGACAAAAAGCTTCCAAAAGCAATACTAACAGCAATAGCAGCCATTATCCATCCTGTTTGAGTGTATGTGTATCCTAATTTGTTTGGACAATGAGTAATAAGATTCATTTCTATCATTGCAGCAGCCAGCCAAAACATCCCGAGACTTAAAACAATATAATTCAAGCTCTTAACTGATCTCGACCATTTAATTGAATGAATTAAAAACATTAAAGGGTTTAAATGTTCTTTTTTCCTTTCAATAGGTTTTGATTCCTGAACCTTTATTAAAGTGCTGGTTACCCAGCCTGTTAACGAAAATGTAAAAAATAGTAATATTATAAATATTTCACGATTATTTGTAAGATCAGAGATTAAACCTGCTATAACCGCACCAATTAAATTTCCCAAAAAATTCATCATTTCAAGTGCACCAATACCAAATGAAATTCCTTTTTTTCCTCCTACATCTCTTATTAACCCATATTTTGCAGGAGAAAACAAACAACTTTGCAATCCCATTAAAAATATTGAAATTAACACAAAATAGAGTGAGTTTGTAAGAAAACCAATTGATGCAATAGCCATTATTGGAATTTCTGAGATTTTAGCAATAATTACAATTTTGCGTTTTAAATATAATTTAGATAAGTATCCGGCATAAGGAGATAAAAGAATATATGGAATAATAAACAATCCGCCGGCAATTGCAATTATTTTATTTTCGTTATTTTGTGCAACCCAATATATACATATAAATCCTGTGAGTTTTTTTAGGAAATTATCATTAAGTATTCCGAGAAAACTTGTTGAAAGTAATGGTACCCAATTAGGTTTTTTTGATTTCATTATTCAAAGAAAATAATTTTAACTCAAATAAGATGTATTTTAGCTTGTTATTTTTTAGTTTTCAAACAATAAAAAAGGGAGATTAAACACCTCCCTTTTTCTAAAAATATTACAAAATAACTTAATTCGTTAATGTGTATCTCAAAAATTCTGTCACAGTCAATTCTTTATCAGCTTCTTGCAAATATTGTTGTACCGATTTTTTCCCGTCTTTAATAAAATCCTGACTTAACAAAGTGCTTTCTTTATAAAATTTATTAAGTTTACCCATGGCAATTTTTTCCAGTAATTCTTCAGGTTTACCTTGTTCACGAGCTTGTCCTTTACCAATCTCAATTTCTTTTTGAATTATTTCTTCAGGAACATTATCTTTACTTACAGAAACAGGATTCATTGCAGCAACTTGCATTGCTACATCTTTCCCAACTTGAAGATTTTCAATTCTTTTATTCATTCCAACTAAAGTTGCAAGTTTACTTCCTAAATGTATATAAGGAGTTACAAATTCAGCTTCTAATTTGTCGTAAAAAGTTAATTCAACTTTTTCACCAACAACACCTGTTTTTTCAGTTACTAATTCATCAATAGATTTATCATTGATTGTTAGTTTTAGTAGGTCTTCAATATTAGATGGATTATTTGCAAGAGCTGTATCTGCTATTTGATTAGCAAATAATACAAAATCGTCATTTTTAGCGACAAAATCTGTTTCACAATTCAATGCAACAATAATCCCTTTTTTATTATCATCCCTTGCTTTTGCAATTACGACTCCTTCACTTGCTTCTTTATCTGCTCGTTTGTTAGCAATAGCTTGTCCGCGTTTTCTTATGGTTTCAATAGCTTTATCGAAATCACCATTTGCTTCAACCAAAGCATTTTTGCAGTCCATCATTCCTGCTCCGGTTGCTTTTCTTAATTTAGCTACTTCAGCTGCTTTTATTTGGCTCATTTTAAATTATATTAAATATTAAATTTATTCTTTATCTTTTTTTTCTATTTTACTATCTGTAATTTTTTTTTCTGTTGTTTTTTTTGCAGGTTGTTTTTTTTCTTCGGGTTTTTCTATTTTTTCTGTTGTTTTTTCTTCCTTATCAGTTTCCTCTTTCTTTTCATCGGATTTTTTTTGTTGAGCTTTTTCCTCACGTTGTGCTACATCTTTTTCCCGTTCTGCTTTTCTTTCTTCAAGCCCTTCTTTAACTGCTTGAACAATTACATTTGTAATTAAATCAATTGAATTTGATGCGTCATCATTAGAAGGAATTACAAAATCGATTGGATTAGGATCTGAATTTGTATCAACCATACCAAATACAAGGATATTTAATCTTTTTGCTTCGCGAACAGCTATGTATTCTCGGGCAACATCAACAACAAAAATAGCCGCAGGTAATCTATTCATATCTGCAATGCTACCAAGGTTTTTCTCTAATTTTGCTCTTTGTCGCATAATCTGGAGCCTTTCTCTTTTTGACATATTTTTAAATGTGCCATCTGTAGACATTTTGTCAATTAATGACATTTTTTTAATAGCTTTTCTAATAGTGGGGAAATTTGTTAACATACCACCTGCCCATCGTTCAGTAACGTAAGGCATATTAATAGTTTTCACCTTTTCAGCAACTATTTCTTTTGCTTGTTTTTTTGTTGCAACAAACAAAATTTTTCTTCCCGATTTTGCAATATGTTTTATTGCATTTGCAGCTTCATCAAGTTTAGCTTGAGTTTTATACAAATCAATAATGTGTATTTCATTACGCTCCATAAAAATATATGGAGACATATTAGGATTCCATTTTCTTTTTAGATGACCAAAATGTACTCCTGCGCTTAAAAGGTCTTTGAAATTTGTTCTAGACATGAGTTATTATTTTAAATTTACATTCTATTATTTTATCAATTACTAAGTAGCGTTATTTTAACAGTCTTAGTAATTTAGATACTAAACTTAAGCAAACGTTTTTAACGTTTACTAAATTGAAATTTCTTACGTGCTTTCTTTTGTCCCGGTTTTTTTCGTTCAACTATACGTGAATCCCTGGTAAGTAATCCTTTAGATTTAAGTAATGGTTTTACTTCTTCATTTTCTTTAACCAGTGCTCTTGCTATTGCTAAGCGTGCCGATTCTGCTTGTCCTTTAAAACCTCCACCAAAAATATTTAATTTTATATCGTATTTATCTTTAGCTTCAATCAAATTTAATGGTTGTGTTACAATATATTGAAGTTGTGGTGTTGGGAAATATACTTTGTAATCTTTATTATTAACAATAATGTTGCCTTTTCCTTTTTTAATATAAACTCTGGCAACTGCAGATTTTCTTCTTCCTATTGTATTGATAACTTCCATTATAAATTATTTGATTTCGTTTAAATTAATTTGTTTTGGCTTTTGAGCTTCATGTGGATGCTCTTCGCCAATATATATAAATAAATTATGAAATATTTTTCTTCCCAATCTGTTTTTAGGCAACATACCTCTTACAGCTTTTTCAATAAGCAAAGCCGGATTTTTTTCAAATAGTTGTTTAACAGTTGTTGTTCTTTGTCCACCTGGATACCCCGTATGATGAATATATTCTTTGTTCTCCCATTTTAATCCTGAAAGTTGAATTTTTTCAGCATTTATAATAATTACATTATCACCACAATCAACGTGTGGAGTAAAATCAGGTTTGTGTTTACCTCTTAAAACTTTAGCAGTTTGCGATGATAATCGTCCTAAAATTGCATCACTTGCATCAAATAATATCCACCCTTTTTTAACAGTTGCCTTATTTGCTGAAATCGTTTTGTAGCTTAATGTATTCACTTTTGTTATTCTTAAGTTTCTAATTCACACGCAAATATCTATAAATAATAATAAATTGCGGAGTGCAAAAATACAATATATTTTATAAATACAAACATTTAATTAAAAAATTCTTTAAGTTTATCTGTAATAAACTTTAACTGTTCATCATCAAATTCTGAATGCATTGGCAAAGAAATAACTTTTTGACTTAAATATTCGGTTACAGGGAAATCTCCTTGTTTGTATCTTGGGTCTGTATATGCTTTTTGCAAATGTAATGGAACAGGGTAATAAATTGGTGCAGGAATACCATTTGATTGAAGATGTTCCTGTAGTTTGTTCCTGTCAATATTATCAGTTACTAATGTATATTGATGATAAATATGACTTGATTTTTCATATTTAAACGGTGTAGTTAAATTTGGAATATCTTTAAATGCATTATCATAATATGTAGCAGCATATTGCCTCGCTTTATTATATTTGTCAAGATGCTTTAATTTTATTCTTAAAACGGCTGCCTGAATGCTGTCTAATCTGGAGTTTACACCAATATCATCATGATAATATCTTTTAGTCATTCCATGATTTACTATTGAACGAAGTTTTTTTGCCAGATTATCATTATTAGTAAAAATTGCTCCTCCGTCACCAAAGCAACCCAGATTTTTGGAAGGGAAAAAGGAAGTACAACCAACATCTGATATTATTCCCGCTTTCTTTTTACTGCCATCATTGAAAAAATAGTCAGCACCTACAGCCTGTGCAGTGTCTTCAATAACAAACAGATTATGTTTTTTTGCAATATCATTTATTTTTTCCATTTCAGCACATTGACCAAATAAATGTACGGGAACAATTGCTTTTGTTTTTGAAGTAATTGCTCTTTCAATGGCATCGGGGTCAATGTTGAAGGTTTTTGGATCTACGTCAACAAGTACGGGTGTTAGTCTTAATAATGCAATAACTTCAACGGTGGCAATAAAAGTAAAATTTGTTGTAATCACCTCATCTCCCGGCTGCAATCCCATTCCCATCATTGCAATTTGCAGGGCATCTGTACCATTGGCACAAGGAATTACATTTTTAACACCAAGATATTCCTCAAATTCTTTTTGAAATAATTGTACTTCTTCTCCATTAATAAATGCTGTTTTATCAATAATATTTAAAATAGCATTATCTACTTCTTCTTTAATTTTTAAGTATTGACTTTGTAAGTCAACCATTTTAATCTCTCTCATAAATAATATTTTTTGCAAAAATAAATAAACTTGCATTAGTGTCAATCTAAATTCAATACTATTATATGTATTGTTTAAATGTTATTTAACATTTTGCTATAAGTACCCAGGGTCTGTTGATCAAATCTCCCAATCAATCTCAACTTTTCCTTTTTCTTTTAAAAAGTGGTTGGTTTTAGAAAAATGCTTACACCCAAAAAAACCATTATAGGCAGAAAAAGGGGAAGGATGAGCAGCTTTAAGAACATGATGTTTTTCTGTATCAATTAAAACGTCTTTATCCTGAGCATATCTACCCCACAAAAGAAAAACAATTCCCTCTTTATTTTCAGAAACCTTTTTAATAACTGCATTGGTAAAAGTTTCCCAACCCTTTTTTTGGTGAGAACCTGCTTGGCTTGCTCTTACTGTTAATGTAGCATTTAACAGCAATACTCCATTCTCTGCCCATTTTTCAAGACTACCGTGTGTTGGTATATCTATACCAATATCGTTTTTTAACTCTTTAAAAATATTTACAAGAGAAGGTGGTGGCTTTATTCCTTGTTGTACAGAAAAACATAAACCATGTGCTTGCCCTTCTCCATGATATGGGTCTTGTCCAATAATTACTACCTTAACATTATCAAACGGTGTTCTGTTAAAAGCAGAAAAAATGTATTCTCCCGGCGGATATATAGTGTATTTTTTCTTTTCTTCTATTAAAAAATTCTTTAATTCCTTAAAATATTCAGAACTAAACTCATTTACCAAAACTTTTTTCCAACTGTCATGTATTTTTGGGCTTATGTCAAACATTATAATGATTTTTAAATAAAAGCCCCACCTAATCCCGAAATTCGGTACAGGCTCTCCCCAAAGGGGAGGAACTAGAGGCAGAACCAAATTTTATGATTAATTATCCTATATCAAAAATACAGGGGATTAATATTTAATAAATAATTCGGGTTAAAATTATCAAAATTGAATTCTTTATCAAAATATATTTTCGGAAAATTTATGAATTAATCAGGTTAAAACAAAAAAAATACTTAATTTTATACATTAATTTGCCCATTATAAATTATAAAAAATTCAACAAAATGAAAACCTTATCAAAATTAACCCTGTTAGTTATTTTAAGTTTATTTTTAATTAACTCTGTTCATTCACAAGCCTGGTTAAACAGCCCGTATCTTGATAATTCAAAAGAAAACTTGAATTTCTATGATGTTCAAAATGCTTTTAATACCTGGGCTGAAGGAAAAGACCTTTCAAAAACAAAAGGCATTAAACAATTTAAACGCTGGGAATGGTTTTACGAATCTCGTGTTTATCCTACAGGAAATATTCCTAACAGTAAAATTTATTGGGAAGAATCTCAAAAATTTCATTTAAACAATAGAGAAATAACAAGTAATTCAAATTGGACATCACTTTCACCTGCCAATGTGCCACAGCCTTATGATACATTGAACATTATTGGAATGGGAAGGATAAACAGCATTACCTTTCACCCAACTGACATTAACATTATTTGGATAGGCTCATCCTCAGGTGGTGTGTGGAAAACTACCGATAATGGCTCAACATGGACATGTCTTACCGATATGATACCTGTATTAAGAGTTAGTGATGTAGCTGTTGACCCGAATAATACTGATATTTTATATATTTCAACAGGCGATATTAATACAATTATGCTTGGCGGAGGATCAAATCAGGGGATTGGTGTTTTAAAATCAACAGATGGTGGAGCATCGTGGAATACAACAGGATTATCATTTAATTTAATAGACGGCAACAGCTCATTAATAAGAAAAGTTTTAATAAATCCTGCAAATTCTGATGAATTACTTGCTACAGGTTATGATGGCATATACAAATCTTATAACGCAGGAACAAATTGGACAAAAATTGACGATAACACAATCGTTGATGTAAAGGTAAATCCTCTTGATAATAATATTCTGTACGCAACATCATATTATAATGCATCTAATACAACTAGTCAGAGAATTTATAAATCTTACGATTTTGGCAGTACATGGATAGAATTAAATACGGGAATACCAACAGGGGGTACAGTTTTAAGACTTGAGCTTGCTATTGCCCCTTCCGACACAAGTTATATTTATGCAATAGCATGTGGTACAAATAATGGATTATATGCAATTTATAAATCGACAGATGCAGGACAAAACTGGTTTGTTGTTGGTGCTGTTGATACAACAATACATCCCGGAGCAGCAGAAATACCTAATTTATTAGGCTGGGTAGATGGAGGAAAATCAGGTTTTACGCCTGATAGTATCGGACAAGGCACTTATGACTTAACTTTAATAGTTGACCCTGACAATAAAGATCTGCTTTATTCCGGTGGAGTAAATATGTGGGGCTCTGATGATGGTGGTAGTACCTGGGACATTGTGTCAATGTGGTATGGTTTATTTGGCGCAAGTGTTCATGCCGACCAGCATTATTCAATGTTTCATCCTATAACAGGTAAATTTTATCAGGCACATGACGGAGGTATTGATGTAACAGATAGTTTAATAATTGGCGATTTAGATTACGTTTATTTAAATTGTGTTAATTGGGCTGCTGTTTTAGCAGGAGATATTGCAAATGCTCTTTATCCTAATTGTTATTTTTTACCAACACAATGGACAAATATTTCAAGTGGTTTGCATATTACCGAATATTACAGACTTGGTTTATGTGCTTCAAATCCAGATATAATTGTTGGAGGCTCGCAAGATAATGGAACATATTTATATAATTCAGGAAGCTGGGTTAACACTCTTGGTGGAGATGGTATGGAAGCAATGATCGCTTTTGATAATGATTCAATAATTTATGCCACAAATTATAATGGCGCATTAAGCAGGTCAGATGATGGTGGTGTAACTTATGTTTCAAGTCTTGAACTGGCGATAACCGATACGGCAGGAGAAAGTGGAGCATGGGTAACACCGTTTGCGATGCATTCTGTTAATTCTGATATTATTTATGCAGGTTTTGAAAATGTCTGGAAAAGCCCTGATAAAGGAGTAACATGGAACCAAATAAGTAATATTTCCGGTTCTGCAACATTAATAGCTCTTGCAATTGCTCCAAATGCTCTTGATTCTACAATTTATTGTGCTCAAGTTACTAATATATACAGAACAACTAACGGAGGCACAAACTGGACAAATATTAAAACAGGCTTACCATACTTAACTGCACATATGACATATATTGCTGTTGATAATCAAGATTCTGAAAAGCTTTGGGTTACATTTTCGGGATATGAAGACGGAGAAAAGGTTTATGTTTCAGAAGACGGCGGTGATACATGGACAAATATTTCTGACGGACTTCCAAATGTACCTTTAAATTGTGTTGTTCATGAAACAGGAACAAGCGGTATTACAGGAGCTGTTTATGTTGGAACAGATATTGGCGTTTATTATACAAATGATTCACTTCAGGCAACAACTACAAAATGGCTTGATTACAATATTAATTTACCAAATGTTGTAGTTAGCGAGTTAGAGATACATTATGGGGCATCAAAATTACGTGCAGCAACTTATGGCAGGGGTTTATGGGAAACACCATTGTATGTAATAGGTTCCGGTGTTGAAAACAATATTTCAAACAATTCAATTGATCTAAAAATTTATCCAAATCCAAGCAATGGTATTTTTACAATTACAGCAAATGTAAAAACTAAGCAAAATGTTGAAATAAATATATTTTCTCTTAAAGGAGATAAATTAATGACTGTATACGACAAAGCAGATAAAAGATTCAAAAGAGAAATTGATATTTCTGAAATGGTAACCGGTACATATATTATTCAAACAATTATAGGGGATAGTAATTATACAACAAAGATCGTTAAAGATTAAACAAAAGCCCCTCCTAATCCCGAAATAAACTCGGGACAGGCTCTCCCCAAAGGGGAGGAATTAGAGGCAAAACATTATTTGAAAACTTGGAACAAAATATGATTTAATAACCATCAAAAAACAAAAATTAAAAGTCCCCTTTTAGGGGTCAAACGACAAACGACAAACGTATAATATTATATGCTTTTTAATATCAGAAAATATAGTGTTTTATTTATACTGGTTATTGTATTAATTATTTTTTCATGTAAAAAAGATAAATCTTTAGATAATAGTATTGATTATTCTTATTTCCCTGATATTATTGGAACATGGGTTGAATATGATATTACAAAAATCCATATTGATGATCCATCTGCAATTTATGATACAGTAAAATATATGATAAGAGAAATAATTGAATCTAAATATACGGATACAACAGGAAATGAAGTAATGCGAGTTGAAAGATATATAAAATATTCCGATACAACAGCATGGATAATTAAAGATGTATGGACAGCGCAATTTTTAAATGCTTCTTTACATAAAACGGAAGAAAATATTAAGTACATTAAAATTGCATTTCCTGCAAAAATTGATAAAGAATGGAATGGAAATGCTTATAATATTTATGATAGCCAAATTTATGAAATTACAGAATTAGATAAAGATGAAATCATTAATAGTTTTAATTTTGACTCGGTTTTAACAGTTACTCAGATAAACGATTCAAGCCTTATTCATAAAAATTACGCTATAGAAAAATTTGCCAAAAATATAGGATTGGTATATAGGCATAGCACTGAAATAGAATCTGATATAACTATTCAATCAATACCTATAGAAGAAAGGATAACTACCGGCGATATATATATTCAGGAAGTTATAAATTTTGGAAATTAAAATTTAACTGAGATGATAAAAAAAATAACAGCCTCTCCTAAATCCTCTCCACCTGAGGCGGAAGGAGCTATTAACACCATGAAAAACCCTGAGAACCTACAGGATAAACATCCTGCCTCCTTTCCTTTTGGAGTTCCGATAATTATCGGAAGGGGATGGGCTTTTACAATAATACTGTTTTTTACTTTTAATATAATTTTTGGACAAGTTGCACCTGATAAATATTGGATACAGTTTACGGATAAAAATAACACTCCGTATTCTATTAGTAATCCACAAGATTTTTTAACACAAAAAGCTATTGACAGGCGTACAGATCAAAATATCACTATTGTTGAAAATGATTTGCCTGTTGACCCTGTTTATATTGATAGCCTGGAAAACCTTGGATTAACCATACTAAATGTGTCGAAATGGATTAATGCTGTTACTGTTTATACTACAGATACTTTATTAATTGATACAATTGAAAATATTTCTTTTATAGCAAATAGCTCTAAAGTTGGGATACTTAAATCTAATAATGTTTCCGATAATTTTTTTAATGCTGATCTTCCAATTGTTAATAATACTAAATCTATAAAGTTATTTTATGATTACGGTGCGGCTTCAAATCAAATTACTATGCTCAACGGTCATGAATTGCATGATTTAGGTTATCGCGGACAAGGGATGTTAATTGCTGTAATTGATGCTGGTTTTTTTAATGTAGATTCTTTTCCTGTTTTTGATAGCTTATGGGCAAATAATCAGATTATTGCTACAAGAGATTTTGTAACCAGCGGCTCAAATATTTTTGATCAGCATTCTCATGGAATGAGTGTTTTCTCAATTATAGCTGGTAATTTGCCTGGTCAACTAATCGGAACAGCTCCTGAAGCTGATTATTTATTATTGCGTTCAGAAGATGCCGGTTCTGAATTCACAATTGAAGAAGATAATTGGATTTCTGCTGCCGAATATGCTGACAGTCTTGGTGTAGATATTATTAATACATCTCTTGGATACGAAACATTTGATGATGCATCACAAGATTATACATATAATGATATGGATGGGAATACTGCTAAAATTACAATAGGAGCAGATATTGCTTCGAGTAAAGGGATTTTAGTTGTTATAAGTGCAGGGAATTCAGGTGATAAACCATGGCATTATGTTTCTGCTCCTGCCGATGCTGACAGTGTGCTTACCGTTGGTTCTGTAGATGCTACTGGTGTGTATTCTTCTTTTAGCTCAACCGGACCTACTGTAGATGGACGAATTAAACCCAATATTACGGCCCAAGGAGGAAATACTGCTTGTCAAACAGCAGGAGGTTCTATAGGATTTGGTAATGGAACGTCATTGTCTGCTCCAATAATTACCGGGCTTGCTGCATGTTTATGGCAAGCTAATCCTGATGTAACAAGTATGGAATTAATAGAATATATTGAGAAAAGTGCAAATCAATATTATTCTCCTGATTCATTGTTGGGACATGGATTGCCCGATTTTGCTCTAGCACATTTATTAATTCAAATTAAAGATGAAAATATTTTAAATGAAGATTATTATAAATTTTATCCTAATCCTTTTGCCAATGAAATAAATGCAGAATTTTTATTGGCAGATAGCCAGATTGTTACAATTGAAATTTTTAATGTTTTAGGAAAAACGGTGTATTCTAATAAAATAAAGAAAAGCCACACAATGTATAATAAAATAAAAATAAATAATTTAAGTAATTTTGAGAGTGGAATTTATATTATTAAATTAACTACAGAAAACAAAGTCTATCAAGGTAAAATATTAAAGAATTAGAACCGTTCACAGTCTAAATATTTATTAAATAAAATTTAATTTTGAAAACAAAGTTGGATACTAAATGTAAAATATAAAATTTTCAATGATAAATGTAGAATGAAGAAAAAGACAAAAAAATAAAATCAAAAGGTCCTATTTTAATTAGGGATTTAGGGGTTATAATCCAAAAGTCAAAAAGGAACACAAGCATTCCTGCTTGTAAGCTTTATTTGCAGATTGTTTCGTCATACTTCCTCGCAATGACGTTTTATTCGTTTTTAGGTTTAATACTTCGAGGCTTGCCCCGATGATTTTTTACTTTTGAGTTTATGCCCTTAACTTAACGACACTATCATGGAGAGAGCTTGATCATCAGCGATTTCACCCTTTAGGGTTTGGGTGGAAAATCGTTTAAAAATTAATTATTAATAGTTTTCTTAGATATACTAATTTGGTTCTTAAAAAATTGCAATGTAAATTTGACCAAAATTTAGAAAGTATTTTTTATTTATTTTAAATTAATTTTATTATGAAAAACAAACTACAGTCCATTTTATGTGTCGTATTATTATTTTCTTCTATTAGTACATTTGCACAATCAAAAGATGACCCAAAACATGAAAATCATTTCAAACAACTAGCTCCAATTAATACTGATGCTATTGATATTGAATTTTCAGATGCACATGCTCAGCAAGAATTTTGTTTGGTTAAGTTGAAAATTACAAATAAAACAAATGATTTTATTTTCTTTAATACAGAAGAGCTTACTTTCAAATTTGACCATGGAATATATAAACCCAAACAGAAACAAATTATTATTAAACCCAAAGGATCTTGCAGTTACTTAGCAAAAGTTACAGGTGATTCAAATTTTCATGTTGAATCTTTCACACTTGAAATTGAAGGTTTATCACGCTTAACAACAAATGTTACTGCATTGAAAGTAGACAAATTTCAAGTTCCTGCAAATAAAAATAATTTTACTGTAGGTGATTTTAAAATTAATCTATTAAAATCTAAACAAGAAACACAAGAAACTTGGTTAAGATTTTCATGTATATACGAAGGATCAAAAATTGGCATTGTAGATCCAAGTAATATAATTATTACTACCGAAAAGGGTGAGTGGGCTAATGATTTTAAAAAGTCAAAAATTATTTTATTGCAAAATGGTGAAACCAAGAAATTTTCTGCTATATTTCATATCCCGGGCAAAATATTAGATATGCAATTTGCTACTATGCACATTGATTGGAAGGAAACTTTTAAGGAATCAGAATTGGAAGAAATGAATGGGCATAAACTAAATTTTGAATTTGACCAGGGGATTACATCAGGAAAAAATAAATAAACGCAATTGTGTTTATATAGCTAAGTTGGACTTATAAAAACCATTGATTTTATACACAACTACCTTTTTCCTTGAAAACGTATCATACCAAACGATAAACGATTTAAATTGTAAACCTGAGTATGAAAAATGCGCAAAATCATCTAACTTTATTAGAACTCACCAAAAAATTAAAAAGTGTATTTGAAACATCTTTTGCAGATACATTTTGGATTGTTGCAGAAATAAGTAATATCAATTTCAATCAAAGTGGACATTGTTATATGGAATTGGTAGAAAAAGACCCTGATAATGATAAAATCCAAGCAAGGATAAAGGCAAATATCTGGTCTTATGCTTTACGAATGATAAAACCATATTTCGAAACATCAACAGGGCAACAACTAAGTGAAGGATTAAAAATATTAATTAATGTTGGGGTTGAATACCATGAGGTTTACGGAATAAGTCTGAATATTATAGACATTGATCCAAGTTATACTATTGGTGATATTGAAAGAAGAAAGATTGAGATAATAAATAAATTAACAGAAGAAGGTGTGATTAATATGAATAAGGAACTGGAAATTCCATCGGTTCCGCAAAAAATAGCCGTTATTTCTTCTGAAACTGCTGCAGGTTATGGCGACTGGATAGATCAATTAGATAATAATCCTTATGGATATAAGTTCTATTACAAACTTTTCCCCGCATACATGCAAGGCAAAAATGCTGAACAGTCAATTATAAATGCTTTAGAAAAAATATATGAATATGAAGATTTCTTTGACATTGTTGTTATAATCAGAGGAGGAGGCTCACAAGCAGATTTTAATTGCTTTAATACATACTTGCTTGCATATTACATTACTCAATTTCCACTCCCGATAATCACAGGAATAGGGCATGAAAGAGATGAAACAATTGTTGATATAGTTGCTAATTTAAAGCTGAAAACCCCTACAGCAGTCGCCGAATTTATTATTGATAAAATGGCATCGTTCGACTCACTTATTGAAAACACCCATAATGCGGCAATTGAAAAAGCTATTTATATTATTAATAATATAAAACATGATTATGAAAAAATAGCTTTTACTGTAAATAACTTTGTGAAAAACATTATAAGTCAAGAGAATTTTAAATTACAATTTCTAAAAAAGGAACTATACAATCAAAGTAATATTAAGCTTACAAAAAATAAAAATATAATATCACAAAGTATAAATAACGTAAACAATACAACAAAATATAGAATTAAATTTCTTGAAAACGAATGCGACGATATTTTGTATCAAATGAAAATTAAATGTAAAAATTATTTTCATAAAAAATCTTTTGAAAATGAATTAATGCATAGTAAAATTGAAGCATTAAATCCTGAAAAAGTATTAAAAAGAGGTTATTCTATAACATATCATAATGGGAAAATAATAAGGAGTATTAAAAATATTGAAACAAACATACTTATTGAAACAAAACTTTATGATGGCAAATTAAAAAGTACTGTTAATGATATTGAAAAATAGCGAAAATTCAATTAGTAAGTGCGACAGTTTCCCTTTCAAAGATAAAAAATCTAGATTTCTTATCTTTGAAAGGGAAAACTTAAAACTGTTGCATTATGGACAAAAAGAATTATACCCATATTAGTG
>Ga0307990_1001764_pt1 | contig 17960 bp, 30 predicted proteins | sample EllFjometagen129_FD_203168 | JGI IMG/M metagenome (GOLD analysis project Ga0307990, IMG submission 203168) | Marine microbial communities from Ellis Fjord, Antarctic Ocean - #129 | ecosystem: Environmental > Aquatic > Marine > Unclassified | place: Southern Ocean | collected 2014-10-08
CTTTTGATTCAAACTCTGCCTTTTTATCCTTTGCTAACTCTTTATCTACTGCAAGATTGAAGTTGCACACTGCCATTCCTGATGATGGGATGGATTTTAGTGTTGGATCAGATGTTAGCCTACCTATAAGTATTGTCTGATTCATTTTGTTTCCTCCTGAAATCCGTTATTTTTGGCAAATTCTTTCACTGCTTTATCTTGTAATGGTTTGACTTTTTCTTCCCATTCTTTTTCCCAAGCTTCGGAAATTTCGTTCCCTTTTTCACCGTTTCCCGATATACGTTGAGTACAATTTCCACAATCTTTACCTTCGCAAGCATTTATCCAAATCCATATACAATCATTCATCTATAGTCCCCCTAATTTTACGTTAATTTCTGCCATTATTTCATTTAGTTTTGTAATTTTCTTGCTTAAACCTTCTATGCTCTGTACTTTTGATTCCCTAATAAAGTCATTCTTGTATGCAGTTAATGCTAATTCTATTGTATTATGAAATGACAGGTGATTCCATTTATCTTTCTTTACTCCTTCTTTATCCTCTGAATATCCTTTGTGTTCTGATAATATAATGTTAAATGCGTCTGATGTTAAATATATATTTTCGTGTAGTTGTACTCTCATTTGTTTGCCCTCCTATTGGCTAGGTATACAATGATACCTCTATTTAGTTAAAACCTCTCTATATCCTCTCTATATCCCTCAAAGCGTCAACCACTTCCATAACTCCGATGGCTTTGTCGAGTGCTTCAGCATCTAGTGAGTATACCTTAATAGTTCCGTTTAGTCCTTTTGATTCTTCTTGTTTGCTATCCTGCATTTCTCTACACCTTTTAATGGCTTCTTGGTATGTCATTTGGTTTCCTCCCATAAAACTGAATTAAGATTAAACTCTCGAATAGTCTTACCGTTTGAATATTCTATATCTACATAATGCTTGTCTCCATCACCTTTTGGCTCGTGATATGTCATGTTTTTAATCTGTTCATGTGGTGACTCATAAATTACATAATCTTCTCCATTTTCATTTGTATAATGCCAATTCGTTATAACTTGAATTAGTTTTTTCATTTATTCCTCCCCCATAACCTTATTTGTAATTATCTCAACTATATCTTTTTCTGCTTCAGTTAGCAGCTCACTTTTCAGTATCAGCTTCAGCGATCTAACCAACAAACTTTTTTCCTCAATCTTCTTGATTTTCTCCGGGTGCTTCTTTTTGTAGTTTCGTTGGTACTCGTTTAGTTTCTTGTCTTTGTATGCCATTTTCAACCTCCTGACTATGCTCGTGCATATAGATATAAGTTCCTTTTAATCCAATGTTCTTATAAATGAAATCATCTGCTTTCTGTTTTGAAAGGTGGTTTTTCATAACCTTGTAATCGTAAATATAATCAAGGCCATCAATTATTTTCTTATCTATCCTGTCTTGTATTGTATCTTCGTCATAATTTGATTCTATTAAGTATACGTCGTAATTCTTCGCATCTGTGTTTATTTGGTTTGTATCAGTTGCATAGATGCACTTCCAATCGTTTATGTGTACCTTGTAGCCTGTGTTGGGTACATCATGGACTAATTCAAAGGGTATGATTTGAAAGTCCCCATAATCCGACATTTCATCGAATGAGTATACATCGATCATATGTGTTGAAACTCCGCACTCAATCAAATCATTTACAAGCCATTCACAACAGCCGAAGCGTAAAGTCGGACGTTCTAATGCAAGCCTTTTTATTGTCGATTTCCTGAAATGATCGGTCAGGAATGAACGTGAGTAAGTAATACTAGACCTAAGTTTTCAACACATGGAACAAGCTTCTTATAAGCTACTCCACAATCAATTAATATTGTAGAGTTTACCAGGGTAGCGTTTCCCTTAGATCCAGTTTCAATTATTTCGACATTCATTATAAAATCACCTCGCTTTCATATTTCCAGATGTAACCTCCGGCTTGCTTTCTGTAATTTCCATTCTTATCAAATGGTGTCTTGCTTGCAACCTGAAGAATATTTCTGGCGCACACTTTTGTTTTTACGCTCGCTTCTTTTGAGTTGTTGAATATATCTAATAGTTTACCGTCTTTTGAAAATTGATATATCTTTTTAGGTTTAACATATTTATTATAATAAATCATTCCGTCAATACATTTTGTGCTAAGTTCTAAATTATACATGGTGTTTTCTCTCGACGTAACCCATTCAAGATTTTCAACGTTGTTATTTTGTTTGTTGTGATCCTTATGATGCACTTGTGGTTTGTTATTTGGATTGCTTAAGAAGTATTCGGCTACTAATCTGTGTATTCTAGTGTATTTTGTCTTCTTATTTGCATTCAATACAACAGAAAAGTAACCTTTTTTCTTATTTGTTTGTTTTAATACTATGCCTTTTTTCGATAGCTTGAAGCTTTTAAGTCTACCTTTGTTTGATATTTGATAGTAACCCTCAAACTCTTTAATATCTTTCCATGTTTCCATTTTACCACCCCATTATAACCATTATACACTAATGGTCACAATGAGTAAAGCTATATCCTATTCTAAGTCTTCAAACTTCAATGCTTCGGGTATTTCGTCTGTAAATTCTTCGGCTTCTACAGTTTCAATTGGTGGCTTTTCTTCTTGCTTTGATTCTTTAGGTTCTTCTGGTTCTTCAGGTATAACTATTTCTGGTTCGCCATTTTCGTTTATAATTTTATCATCTTTAAGATATGCTTCTTGCATCTGAATACTAAGTATTCCCCACTTAGAAAGTAATTGCCTTAACATTGTTTTAGTTGCCATATCATCAAAACTCTTATACCAGAAACTTGAATACTTCCATAAATCCTTAGATGGTATTTTACCTTCTTGCAGTAGTCTGTAACTGTCTTTTCTAAATGCTGGACTATATCTATCTGCATGAAGAATCATTTTGCTCTTGTGCCAATATAAAGCCTTTTTGAATCCATTGTGATATTCAAACATCGCATAGTATCCAGTTGTTTCGGCTGCGTCCCTCTCGAATTCATCTTCTATAAGATTAACTTCAATTTCTTCCGAAAGAGGATCGAATCTTACAAGTTCACCTTCTTTAATTGCTAACACATTGATCTTCTTGTAATTTCCAGACCTTATAGCAAGCTGTATATATCCTTTGTACCCCAGGATGAAAGTTGCTACCTTTCCAACATTCTTTTTATTAAAAGGAACTAAATAGAATTGCCCTAGTTGTGGGGATGGTGACAACTCTAAGCTTTCACCTAGTAGAGCACTTGATAAAATACTTCCTGCGTCACACTCTTGCAATGCAGGATTTGCAGAAACAGCACTCATAATACTTGCTACAAATCTATTGGCACGTTTCGGATCGTTTAAAGTCTTGTTGATAAGTTGTTGATACCCTTTTGTTTGTATTGCTACTGAAAACTTTGGTTTGTTTACTACCTGATTATTTTTGTTCATATTTGTAACCTCCATCGTTTAAAAATTGTCTTAATGCCACAAGCTTTTCCTTTGTGTCAATAACTGTAAAATTCAATGAATATTTTGTTGCCGCTCCTGGAAATGTTTTTACTTCGTGGGCTGACGGTTTAACTTCTTCTCTTTTCTCTTGTATTGGCGGTGCGATAGGTGCTGCAATTGGCTTGATATTTGCTTCGGTTTCTTTTCTGATTCTTTCAATTTCTGCAAGCCTTTCTTTTTCTATCCTTCTTTTTTCTTTTAACTCTGCTTGCTTGATTTCTTCTTCTTCAATCTTCTTGAATCTTTCAACGACTGTTGTAATTGCTAGTGAACAGTTTAAGGATTGCTTGTAAGCAACTAGGATTTCTGTTTTATGCTCTTGGGTGTCAATCAAAGCTAAGTCATCCACAACGATATCTATAAAGGATTTAACCACCGCTTTTAATGATTTCAAACTTCCGGATAATCCAACTTTTACTCCAATTCTTTCAAACTCTATAAAATCAATTTCTGTTGTGGATATGTATTCTTCAAAGTATGCTTTAACATCTGCTTTCTTCTGTGCCTTAACTTTATCCTCAACCTCTGCTATTTTTACTTTCAATGTTGAATCAGCATCTTTGAATTGGTCTGTTACACATTCTTTGTATATCTTTTCAAAATCTTGGTAAGGATTCATAACCTTTGACTTGACTTCTTTTCTCATTACTTCAAGTGCTTTAAACTTCTTTGCAAGTCCTGACTTTGTTTTCTTAACACTTTGTATTGTATCAGCTGTACAAACTAATGCTTTTGCTGTTGCTACCTCTATGCTTACTTCCTCTTTTAGTGCCTTTAAGTGTTGTTCTATAATTGGCAACTGCTTCACTATGATTAATTGTGTTTGCTTAACTTCTTCGATTTCTTCAACCTCTACTATTTTTAATTCTTCCATTATTTATCTCCTTTCCAACTGTTTAATATTACCCACATTTCCTTTTCGGTTATCTTGTTCGATAAGTTGTCAAATATTCCAAAGTCAAGAACTGTTATGCCATCTAATGTTTTTTTATCACCTAACAAATATAGATGAATACTTCCTTCGGTCGATGTATTGATTAATACATTCTTTGTTTCTAGTGCAAACTTTAGTAACTGGTATTCTAAATTATCGTCAATCTCACATTGTAAGTCTGTTAGTTTAGTTTCTAACTCGTATATCTTGTGCTGTCCATCGTCCACCGCTTCGTTTAGTTCTCTTATTCTTTCGTTTTCAATTATCATATTATCTCCCTCAATTCTAACTTGTACCCCAGTGCCTTTGCTATCTTCTCCGCTTTTACTATAGATGGTATTGCCTCTTTCCTTATGACCCTGTATAGCTGTCGGTTTGAAACCCCCGAATTCTCAGCAAGTTTCTTCAAGTCCTGCCCATCCATTAATTTGATCAATTTGTCTAACATTTGTCTACCTCCTTATTGGTATAACTTAGTATAACACCCCTTGACAGTTACGTCAATAGTTTATTTAACTATTTATTAAATAAGTTTTAGGGCAAAAAAAAGAACCCCTTGAAAGGCTCTTTCCCAGTTGAATTACTATTATGACCGTTTCTATCTCTTCCTATATTATAACAGATTGCCTTTATTGTATCAACCTATAAATATCTATCTCCTACTGTGTCCATATAATCCGCTGTGCATTTATCAGGATCATACTTGCATTGTTCAAAGAATTCAACTACTACCTCAAAGAAACCTTCTTCATCTATATACTGAAGCGTTTCATTCGTGAATTCTGTTAGCCTTGTTTTTCTTGGTTCCATACCTAATAGGTTTATATAAGCATCTCTAAATATTCCGAATTTTATATCTTCTATATTCTTCATGGATTTTAAAGAAGAAACACTATCGTCATTAGCTTCAGCTATGATGTAAGTATTAGTCTCTTTATTATTTAGTTCTTCAATACTTAGTAGTGTTTGATTATCCGTGTCGGTTTTACCGTGTCGGTTTTTCGCACACGGTTTGGGTATCTCATAAATAGTATAATCATAACCTGTAAACTTTCCTTTAACGGATGGTACTTTATGTTTTACTATATGCCCTGCTTCAATTAATTCTTTCATGGTTGACCTAATAGCGGACCTTCCATCTTTAAAATGTTTGATTAATTCAATTTCATAAAATCGCCAATCATCTGGTAAACTTAGCATATACGACAATAAGCCTACAGCTTTAAGCGATAGACCATTTTCAAATATAGTTTTGTTAATCATTACATAAGGATTATCCTTATCTTTTTTGACACGATAAATAGTTTGCATTTAGTTCTCCCACGTAGAATTATTTTAGTGGTAATCTCCTACTTTACGTAGGTTTTCGGAGAAAGGCTAATTAGACCATGTCCCACTTGCCTATATTATACCATAAATAAAGAACTATTCCAACCTGTAAGTAATCCTTACAAGTTCCAACTACTCGATAATTTCGCATTAAAAAACCACCCCTACTAAAAGGTGGCTTGCCCTAAAACATTTATTATATACATGAGTTACCCTAGCAACTATGAATAGCTTATTATATCACTTTTGGCACTAAAAAACCACCCTGATAGGAGTGGCTTCTTAAAAATAAATGAAGGAGGTATTTCTAAAAAAAGTATGATTGCTTGGTGCAGCGGTCTTTGTCGAAAAGATGAAACACAATTATTGTTGTTAAAATTTATAAATCCGCTGTACCTGATAGATTAATTATACTACTTTTGTTATTTAAGTGCAACCAGTAAAGTATTTACTTTTCTGCAATCATATTTATTTGTAGGTCTTTGCCAGTCCTTTGTTTTGATTTGATTACTACTTCCGCTATCTAGTCCCATATAAGCTACGCAATCAAGTTTCTTCATATGGTCGATAGTTTGTACCCTTAATACATTCCAAGACCGCACAAGGTAGATGAACCCCTCTGAATCATATCCTATACTGGTATGGTTTGCCTTTCTCCATATATCTGCATAAGCACCAGTAAATCCTTCGTTATCTTTGTTGTATAAGCCAACTCCACCAATTGCCCAATGGGTAGGCTTGGATAACTCTGATACATTGTTGACAACTTCAATCCCAAGTTTTCCGTCTGTGTAGTAACATAATACAGATTGTGGACAGGGTCCATGGTTCGATTCTGCTCGTAAGATATTATCTTTTATTTTTAATATACTTGTCGGGTATGGGTTTCCTGCATTGTCCCACCAGAAGAATGTTCCATTTACTCCTGGATAGTCAAGATCCATAATTCTACTATTTCCCACTACGATTCCTAGATTCTCCGGTCTTACTTTTATATATCTAATGTCCTCTATCTGCCCGAATGTATGGTTAGTGGTATGTTTGCTTGTCATTGAATACAAAGTGCCTTGATGCCCCAGATATTCGCTCCCTACGTCATTATATAGAACTGGTTTCGGTGCGATTACTTCGGGTATGTTGATTTCTTCTTTCTCCAAATAATCCAGTGTATCATAACAAATCATAACGTGATTACCGTAATACTTATTGAAGCCGGCAAATACCACCCTTCCTGTAAATTTTCTATTATAATAAACTGTGTAGTGTCCCGTTGTGGTTTTTCTATCATCAGGTACTATGTCATATCCTGGATGCTGTCTTTTATATAATTTGAAATATTCAAGTGCGTTGTACTCTGTACGAATATTATACTTGAATTGGAATAAATCATGCGATATAAAATAATCAAGTTGTTTTTTAGACGACTTTGGATTACCTGTGTAAATGTTCATTAAGGTATAATCCCTAGCAAGGTGTTTCCCTTCAACACAATCAATGTGCAGATGTATTCCGTCGCTCGCTCCTGAGTTTCCAATGATGCCAATTTCATCATTATAATTGACTAATTGGTTTTTATAACATTTTATTTCTTTTAAGTGTGCATAAGTTACCGTATATATCATATTTCCTCCTGTAAAGCAAAAGGATTGCCTACGACAAGTTTTTACACTTTAAGCAAGCAATCCGTAGTCTAATTAATTTAAATGGCTGTGTTAGTGGGTGCTTTCTTGTATTCTGTCCAAGCATCGGATAACTTGTGTATTGCTTGTGCTCCTGAAGTTAAAAACAACACTGTTAATGTAATATCAAAGTAATGGAACCAATAAAGGCTATTTTCTCCAATAATGTTTAGTGTCTGAAGAACTCCTATATTTAATCCACTTACGCCAAACCCAGTTATCACCAATGCTATTATTAATTTGAACTCTTGAAAGTCTTTAAAAGGCTTCAAGATTGATACAATGTTATCTGTTGCAATTTTAATTATTGTTGCTAATAAGAAAAACACGACCATTAAAGTCAATATATCCATTATTGTTCCTCCAATTCGTAAGGTAAATTATAAACAATGCCTACCATTTCTTTTAAATATCCGTTACCGCCTAATCCCTCATACGCCACAAATAATCTTTTGATTTTTCTTCTGTCGTTGAATGAACAAACTTTTGATTCGATTGCTCTTTCGCATAGATGTTCTAATCTATCTGCATTAATTGCGAGAACGCAATCTTTTATATGTTGTACTTCATCTACTTTGCATTTCAAGTATCTGAACCCTACACCTCCGGCAGATACAATCCCACCCATAGCAATTACTATTATGTTTTGTTCTACAAATTCTATCATGTATTATCCCTCTAGTAGTTTCCTAATCGGAATATCAGGAAGTTGGATGATCTCGTATTCTTCCTGGTATTGTGCGTCGTACCATTCCCCTAACTTGTTTAAATTTGCAGGATTTGTAAACCCTAGAAGTTCTTTTCTTATATTGGGTGGACAAACCCCTATTAATTCGTAGGTGTTCTTTGAAACTTTACCAGTTGAAACCTGATCCAATAAGCATAATTCTTTAATCTTGAACTCCCACATTTCAATTTCAAGTTGTTCTTTCTTTTCGGGTGTTAGTTCACCGATCTTAACTTTTAAACATTCGGCTTGTGAGTAGAACCGTTTAAACTCTCTTTCTGTATCAAATATATTCTTGTCCAAATCTTCCATTGCCATTATTTTTTTACCATTGTTAATTTTGTTCTTTTTGAAGTGTCTGATAATTGGAAAATTTAGTTTGTTGATTTCAAGTTTCAAGAGTGCTTTTTCAACGTATAATTCTTTTAACCCTCTGCGTCTTTTGTCCAGTTCCCTTAGTGCCTGCTTATATTGTCCGTATTCCGTACCGCCTGATCTCATTGTGATAAATCTGTCCATTTGAAAATCTGAATGATATAATTGATGGTCTTTTAATAGTTCGTTAATATCTGTCATGCGGTGGCTCTTTCAACTTCCTTGCTGTACAAATAGTCAAGGCAACTATTTAAAAAGCTGTCATAGGCTCTGCCTTCTGCCCAAGTTTGAATAATTTCCGGTACATCGTCAATATCTTGGAGAACTTGGCTCATTATCACCTTTGACTTGCTGTCTCTTGTTCTAACGAAATCTATCTTTTTACCATGCTTTGTATCTGTTGGGATTGTTGAAATTTGACTTTTCAAAGTTTCAACTTTAGCATCGCAGTCTTTGCTCTCTAAAAATGTTATTATATCCACTCTATTTGCTTTTATATCTCTGTTTAAAACATCGTAAAATATCTTTGCTTTTATATTCATTTTTTCCTCCTATAACGCAACTCCGGAAGCGTATTCTCTCGAAGCTAATGTATTTGCTTTACTTGTCCAACTGTTTCCTGTAGGGTTATATTCATCAGTGTCCGATAAATTCTTATACCCTCCCGAGCTATACCCTTTATCCTTAACAGAAAAACACGCACTCGCATATCTAGCCGGACTGGGCATTGGTGTTTTATTTGTCCAACTATTTCCGCTCGGATCGTATTCGTCAGTCCTTGTCTGGGCTGCAACTGCACCATAGCCCCCAAATACGTACACCTTGCCCGACATGGAAGCCATACCCGGATGCTGCATACCTAGCAACATATTAGCTTTAGCTGCCCAACTGTCCCCGGAGGCATCGTATTCATCGTTATCCGATAAACCGTATCTGTAATCTGTACTAGCTGCTCTACCGCCCATTATATAGCCCTTAGTGTCTGCATAAGCACCCTGCAAATATCGCCTTGCGGGACTGGGTATGTCTGTTTTATTTGCCCAACTGTTACCTATTGGATTATATTCGTCATTATCTGATAAATAACTCGTGTAACCGCCTAATATATAACCTTTGTCGTCAATAGCGAACCCACCTGCCGCGTACCTTGCCGGACTTGGCAGGTCTGTTTTATTTGCCCAACTGTTACCTGACGAATCGTATTCATCATTATCTTGGATTCCTCCACCTAAATCATTGCCCCCAAAAGTATAACCTTTACCCGATATATTAACCGTTGGAAATTCCTCTCTTGCCGGACTTGGCAGGTCTGTTTTATTTGTCCACGCATTTAATTCGGGGTTAAAACCATCATTTGTCAATACTTTAGTGCCGACGGAATTTTCGCCACCTAAAACATAACCGTCGGAGGCTCCCGATTCTACTGGTTCAACCACTGAATCCGCAATAATCAAAGTCAATTGATACTCATCTATTGCTATTGTACCATTTCCTGATACTGGTGTCACTGTTACGTCAACTGTTTTGGTTCCTGCTGCTATGCCTGTTATTGCACCGTTGAACATTCTGCCATCTTTGTTTGTGTCTGCCATATACCAAACTGTTGTTTTTTCTGCTACTCCATCAACTCTTAATTTCACCGTATAAGCTGACGTCTCCGAAGCTGTCAAATCCGTTCTAACTTGAAAATTCATTATCGTATCTTCTTTGAAGTCAACATCTATACTATCCAATACTTGTTCAGTTGTAAACGCTGTATAGGCTGTTTCGTTAGCTACTTCAAGTGTTTGAACTTCCACATCTCCAACTGTCGAACTGGCTGCACTTGCTTTCTTTGCCATCTTTGCGAAATATTCAATGCTGCCTTCTGACCTCTGTGTTGAAAACTCCGTACCATCTCGCCTTGTGGCTGTTATTACTGACCTAAAAACTGTTCCAACATCTTCAAGGGTTACATTTTCAATCAAGAAGTAAGTATCTGTGTTTATTCCCATTGACGGAACATTAACCTTTAATTTTGTCCCTGCCACCCAGTCATTAGTACCTGATTCAAATTCTATTACATAGGGTATTGTACCATAACGCTTGATTGCGTTGTCCCCTACCGCTTCTGCGTCTGTGCTGTCCTGTGATTCGTCGGAACTTATAACATTTCCATAAACACCCGAACCACCCTCGATTCCTGCTCTTGCTGTTATTTCCACTGCGTCTTCAACCGCTACATTGACAAGTGTTCCTGTTGAATCGACCGATCCAGTTACCCACTGTTTATTACGGTAGTTTTCTAGTGATATTGAAACTCTAGTGATATTAAAATCTGTGAATGTTGGTGCCGTTTCTAGTAGTTCGTGTGCTGCTGCGGTGACGGTATCATCTTCTATAAAGTTTAATTCTTTTGCATTGTTAATGTACCATTTGAACCCTGAAGCTTCTGCCATGTCGTCAAGAACTTCTTTAGCTGTCTTTGCATTAACTGAGTAAATGTCGATTGTTGCACCGGCTGAAATAGTTCCGGCTGTGATTCCTTCATCGTATCCTGTTAAGCCCAATACATCGTCAACCATAGCTGTCACAATGGCTCCTGCTGTCGTAGTTGTGAAATATGATGAAGTTACTCTTCTCGATGGAATGTCGTTGTAATCCTTGCAACTTACTGACACAAGGAGCTTTTTATCGCTCCCTATGCCTGGCTCATAGTTGTCCATCTTAAATTCTTTGACCACTCCCCCAAATATAAGTGTTGTATCTTCGTATATCTTAACATCTTGTCCTGCTATTAATCCATCACTAGCGCCCAAGTCTGTAGCTTTTGCTATTAACTGAAATTCTGCATAATTCTTATCATCTGCACCTTTTTCAATAACCGTTGAAGGTCGAAGCCATAAAGAGGTTTTATCTACTGCATTTATTTTTAGTGTATAAGCCATTATGGATTCACTCCCTCAAGTTTCAATCTGCCTACCATTAGGTTCATGGTTCTATCTACGTCACGTTTGTTGCTAAATGATGGATTGCTAATAGTTATGTTTACATCTCCTGCTTTGCTTCTTGAATTGCTTGTCATTGGCGTAACTGATTCGTTGCTACCTGACAACTGTTGTGCTGTTAAAATCCCTGGTGTATAGGTGTTTGTGCCTAACTCGGGTAGTCCATCATCAAACCCTAGCGGTGTTTCAACCTTTGGCGCTTTTATATCTTTGTTAGAGTAATCGTCCATCTTTCCGAATAGCTTATCGAACCAATCCACAATACCACTTATAACTTCAACTACACTTTGTATTGGTGAAAGCATAGCTTCAAATACTGTTGTTGTGATATCTAGCAAACTTTCAAGATGATCCATTGCATAATTTACAACTAATTTAATTGCCGGATACAATACTTTCTCAAATATATTCCATACTGGTTTGACTACTTTCATTATTCCGTCGAATACCCTTTTCATTACATCAAATATTGGCGGCACTCTTTCCATAACAAATCCCACAAAATCACTTAACATTGGCATTATATGAACTGTGAAAAAGTCCCACATTATTTTGGCATTTGCTACAACTTTGTCAAAGATTTCCTTTGACTTTGTGCCTACTGCTTCTCCATTTATTGCCCACCAATCGCTAATTTTATTAAAAATAGGTATTAGTTTTGTATCTACAAAGTTAGCTGCATAGTCAAATGCTTTTACTCCATTATCCATTGCCTTAGTAAGAAATGATTCAATCTTTGGCATATTAGACGTAACCCACTTTAAAAAATCATTAAGTTTTGGAAGAAGCATAAAGCCTATTCTTTCTCCTATATCGCCAAGTGCGTTTTTAACTTGTTGCATTTGTCCTGCTGAAGTTTTGGCAAGTGTTTCTGCTAATCCTCCATAATTGGATTCTAGTATGTCCACAAGCGCTGCTGCTCTCTCTGCTTGTGTTCCGTTCTTAATAAGTGCTTCTTGTTCTTCGTTAAGCAATATACCAACACGACTCAAAGATCCAGCCTGTCCATCTAATGCCTTACCTAAGATATTAGCTGCATTGATAGCATCTTCTTGAGTTGCTGTAGTTCCTTTTGTAGCTGCTAACATATCAACCAACGAACCTGTTAAAGCTTCTGTTTGTTCTGCTGTTGCTCCAAAAGACAATATTTGAGATTGACCAGCAATTATGACTTCGTCACCGAATGTTGTGTATTTTTGTGTTTCGGCAGCTAACTCTTTCAAACTTTCAATCTGCAAATCTGTTGCACCAGCAACTTTTTTACCTATACTTTCGAGTCTTGCTTCTGCTTGTTCTTGCTCTTGTGCTAAATCTATAGCTTGTTTACCTATCGCTGCAAGTCCTGCTCCTGCTGCTAATCCTGCAACTGCTGCTGCTTTAGCAATTCCACCAACTAACTTAGTCACTTTACCGATTCCACTCGTAAACTTGCTTGTATCAGCTGCAACTTTCATCACTAGCGTTCCTACGTCTATCACTTTTTATCACCTCTCAATTCTTCAAGATATTCAAAGTAAGCAATCCATTCTGCAACGTCTGTTGCTGTTAATTCTCGTTCTAACTCACGAACCGTCTTTCCTAGTTCGCAAGCTAAACGATATAAAAACAGCCTGAATGGATTGCTTGTTAGTTTTTTACTACTTCTTCCTTTGGAGGATCGTTTAATTTTTTAGCAATGTTGTATAATTGCTCTGATATTCTCGAAGGCATTTTTTTAATGTTCTCTAAATCTGACATTTCAAAATATTTATTACCTTCTTCATCGTGGCATGTAAGAATTATCAACTTCAATTCCGCAGCTTCAACCTTTACCACTGGCTTTCCGCTAACAAATGTATACAAAGAATGTTGATACTTTGATGCTTCTCCTGCCGTAAGTTCTTTTACTATTATTTTATTACCTTCTATCTCGATTGATTCTTCTTTTAATTTTAGTTCAAATAAATCTTTTTTCATTTATGCAACCTCTATTTGATTTGTGACTTGATAGTTCATTGATTCTTTAACTAATCCTTCAACTGGTGAATCTACTCCGGTTGATGTTAATAGTCCATACGCTTTGATGCTGTGTGTATCATCCACATTTATAACTATTATTTTATACTTGCCATTTAATATGTCATCTGTGAATAAATCGTCTGTTACAAAGAATCTTCCTAGTGTTATTGTTGCAGTAACTAACCCAGATTCAAACTCCTTATAATTAACGTGAAAGGGTGTTTTCTCTAACACGTCTGATACACCATTAAAAGAGTATTCGTCGGCTGTCGCTACTGTTGTGGGTGTTAGGTACGCACCTGTTACAGTTATAGCCCTTCCTGCATCAACACTATCAAATGTGATCTTGCCATTCAGATAGTCAATTGTATATTTTTCTGTTGTTGTAACTGTGGAATCTTCAACCACTATTGCGGTGTTTAAATCTATTATCCTTTTTGCTGAGTCTGTGATTTGATATATGGTATCATCGGCTGTTGTTGTGGCTTCATCCGTCATTGCTGTTCCTGTTGATGCTGATAAAATCTCAACTAAATGTCCTTGTAGTGCCATTTATAACACCTCCTACGCTGTTTCTACTGCTATTTCTACTGTAATTGTACCAGTAAGCTGTATTGATGCTGAAAACTCAACTGTGCCGTCAACACTAGCTGAAGTAGACAATGAAGAAATAACACCATCTGCACTGAATCCGTTTGTTGCATCGTATAAAATCTTTGGTTGTTGTGTAGTTGTAAGTGTTGTTCCTGCCAACAAGGCGGTAAACATAGCAGCTTGGCCAGTTGCGTCAGTCGGGTCATAAAAACCTGATATGTCCATTGTTCCGCTTCTTATACCAGCTATGAACTCTTTCAAGCACGAACTGTCAAAAGTTGTAACATCAAGAGTTTCACCAGTTATCGCATTTGATACACTGTTCAGTTCTGCTACTGCATTAGCTCCTAAATAAAAACTTGCTCCGCATCCTTTAATTGCCATCTTATTTCTCCTTTTGTCCCATCACTTGTGGATGAGATTCGTTGTAAATTTGTTGTAGCCTTGAATCAATTTCCTTGTTTTTCTTGTTCTGCTGTCTAATTAAACTATCTAATTTGTTCCCCAGGTCAAAAAGCACCTTGTCCATTTCGTTATATTTTTTACCTGATATTCTATCCCATAACTTTTTAAACATTGTACCGCTCCCATCGTGTGACTTTTATAACTTTATTCAAGTCTGTGTCAAGAAATTCTGCTGTACTTCCTGATTGTCTATAGTCAATATTTTCCATTGCTGTTTTTATTGCATCGAGCTTATTGTCACCATTAACTATATCATCCGGCGCAACATACAAATCTATCTGAAATGCTCTATCTTCTGCACTTCTGACCACTCCGAAACTGTATTCGCTCGAAGAAGAAAGTAATTGATAGGTCATAAGGGGGAATGCATCTGATGTTGTGGGTTTTGATAACCATGAAACCGTTGCTATACTTGTAATTGCATTGTAAACCTCTGCTCTTAGTTGAGTTTCTGTTTTCATTTCTTCATCCCCTTCTGCATGCCTTTTTTAAATATATCTTTTGCTACCTTTTTAGTTTGTTTGTAAGCCTTGTACATAAAGCCTGCCGAACCGTTCTTTGCAAGATATTCTACTGAAGGTGCGTATATAACATTTGTGCCAATTATAACTGAATCTTTTTCTTTCTTCTTTTTAAGTTCGTCGCCATCTTTGTTCTCACTGTCCCATATTGGAGTATAAACCTTTTTATTTACCAGGTATGACATTGAACCCCTTAGCCTTCCACTATCAACTGGCGATTCAAGTTTCAAGTAATTTACCCCGCGTTCGCCAATCTCTATTAATGATTCGTCGATATTATCAGCTACCGCCTTGAATTTCTTAGCAAATATCTTTTGCATAACTTTTGGATCTGAGGTTTTCATTAAATCACCTTGCTTATTATAACATAAATGTGATTAGAGTTTCCGATCTTACCCATATTCTTATTAACAAGCCTTACAAGCCATTGCTCATCCAAGTAAGATACCTGTTCCCCTAATACCCAAGAAGCTTGTGTATGGTCGAATATTTGCTTGTACTCACTAGCTCCTGTTAATCCATAGTTTACAAATACATATTCCTTGTTGATGTCTTGAACGTCGCAAATAACCGCAGTTCCTTTTGTCCAAACTATAGCAATTGAACCCAATGTATTGGTTTCTACTTTTGTCTGTAAATATACTGTATCGGTTTGAAACATTTCACCACCTCAATTTTCTGTAGTTCGAAAGCATTCCAGTGTATACTGATTTCCATGATGAATCTTTTACATATGTTACACTTCTGTTTCCTTGTGATTCGCTTGCAATCGGTACTATTCCGCTAGTGTTGTATGTTTTTATTTCTGCTATTAATGAAATCAAATCCCTGGGGATATCGGCTTTTGTGATCTTTGCCGTGACTTCTGCTTCTGTCCTAACTGTCAAATCAACTGTAGCATCAATAGTTATTTCTATGTCCGATACAGTTTTGACTAGGTAAACACCGTCGTTCAAGCGTGTATCTTTGATTCTAATGTATTCCCCCATTATGTAAGTATCTGCAAAATCCCCGGCTATTGTATCCGAAGCTGTAAAGGTGCAAGCTGTTTCAAATGAATAATCCGTATCAGCGAAATAATTATTTAGATAATTTAGTATCTCATTTAACAATTTTTTCCACCTTCTCTATTACCTCTTTCTCAATGATCTCTTTATCAATCGAAGCCTTCGCAAACTTAATATCAGCCACCTTAACTTTGAAATCAAGTTCCTCAACTATGTTATCGCCGTCGAACATTTCCATCATAATTTTTAACTGTTCGCCGTTTGGATAGTTGTAGATGCCTTTGGTCTTTGTTCGTACATTAGCAAACACATAGTTATCCTCAATGTTGTTGAAATACTCCTTGATTGTCAATACAGTTTCGATTGAAGTTTCAACCTCGCCCTTTACATCTTGTACCCACTCCACATTGACAGAATGGGGTAATCTGATGTCAACTGGCGCGTCAAGGTTAGCACACATGAAGCCACCTTTGAAACCTTCTACGGTGTTTCCTTCGTCCATGTATCTTTTGAGTTTTTCTTTAGTCATTTCACCTTTAATTGTTACCATTTAGTTTTCCTTTCATAATTTATTATTTTATATTATCTATTTCATTTCTTTCCATTAAAACAGATAGTTTTGTGGCAATATCTTTAATATCATCCATAGTATTCATTTTTTTAAAAATAGTACATATTTGACTTTCTATTTTGCCGATTTTTTTCTGCACATTCTGGTAACATTTTGTCTTCTGCCATGTTTTCCTCCAAAAGTAGTAGTTTTTGCTTTTATTCCACTTTTTTGGTGCTGAACCCCTGTGATTGCAACGGTTACAGGGGTCTATTTTCACATCTCATAAAATGACAATTTTATAAGATTACTTAAAGCTAAATCATAGTTTCGGTTGGAATTTCGACAATTAAATCATTCCACTCACTTTTGGTAAGCAAATTTTCCTTACCAAATAAATCTCTTAATATAATTAATTCTGCACCTGTGGTATAGTTATAATTCTTCCCTCGCTTAATCTGTGCGTATACATAGGTTACTCCGTCAACTTCTCTCTTCGTGCCAAAATATTCATCAACCGTCAGATTACGTCTCGCGATAGTCTCAACTTCGTCATCATTTTGTGTGTAAGTTATATCTTCGCAATTCGGCAATCCTACCACTTCGGCAGTCAAGTCAGTAACTTTAAACCCACCAATAAAACCTTCTAGCTCTACTCCATCGTCAAGCATTGTGTTGATTGCTTTTTTGTCTAAATTGTAAGCCTTAATCATATTTTTACCTCCTTTATACTACTTTAGTTATGTCAGAAATAGTCCAGTTTCTAGGGGAACCCTCTAAAGTTGCAACCGCCGCATCTGATGCCGCTGTTCTAGTCATTCCTGTTGCTGTAAATGAACCGCCATTTTTTGTTGTTGCCGCATACGCAATTAATGTATTATCCATGTCCGTTGCTGTCATTGATGTATTTGAAAGGTGTGTAGTAGTCGGAACGCTCGTTCCTGTAACTTGTGTGTAAGCACCATATACAGTTGTGTTAGATAGGCTTAAATATGATGTTATTGGATGCAATCCACCCAAATCTCCTGTTACCGCTGTGTCACCGAAGTGTGCGGTGTTTGTTGCTTTTATATCTACAACATCTCCTGTTACTGAGGTGTTACCGAAGTTTGCGTAGTATGTTGCTTTTATATCTGCAACATCTCCTGTTACTGAGGTGTTACCGAAGCTTGCGGTGCTTGTTGCTTTTATATCTGCAACATCTCCTGTTACTGCGGTGCTGTAGAAGTTTTCGTAGTATATAAAATTCGGGAAATCACTCGTATCCCCTACATATTTTGCATTTGTT
>Ga0307990_1001765_pt1 | contig 17955 bp, 17 predicted proteins | sample EllFjometagen129_FD_203168 | JGI IMG/M metagenome (GOLD analysis project Ga0307990, IMG submission 203168) | Marine microbial communities from Ellis Fjord, Antarctic Ocean - #129 | ecosystem: Environmental > Aquatic > Marine > Unclassified | place: Southern Ocean | collected 2014-10-08
TAAAAAAGTGGTCACGGCAAAGCATAGGTGTTAGCTTATTTCAAGAACGAAAAGTCTTATTAGCAGCGTGATATAAAAAATGGGGGGAGCTTTTTTTCAAAAAGTGAAGATTTTTAACAGCTTACCCTGAACCCAAATTTCTCCAACCTCATCAACTTTGCATTTTTCAAAGGTTTCAGGATTAACTAAAACAACTTTTGTATCTGTCCATGCATGACCGCAACTCACAAAACTCTGGCTATTTTCAGTTTCCTTTTCAAGAATTTTTATTTTATTTTTTTCAAGAGTAGATGAGTCAATATTAATATATTTTGGTTCCTCAGAATTATTTCCTCCCGTAACAATCAAAGTTCCTTCGGCTAATCCGTAGCATGGATAAAAAGCATTTTTTAAAAATCCAGATGTTTTAAATTTTTCTGTAAAGTTTACAAAAGTTTCTTTTCTGATAGGTTCAGCACCACAAAAAACATTATCCAGATTACTCAAATCATAATTAATTAATTCTTCTTCCGAAATTTTTTCGGTACAATAATCATAAGAAAAATTGGGAGCTCCAATTGATGTGCCTTTATATTTTGTTACTGCTTTAAACCAGTTTTCAGGCTTTTGCAAAAAGGCTACCGGAGGCATAAAAACAGTTGGATAGCCTGCATATAATGGTTGAAAAGTACAACCAATCAGCCCCATATCATGAAAACTCGGGAGCCAGCTTACAACAAGAGAATCGTGTTGTTTGTATTCAAAAGCTATTCTAATAAACTCCGAATTAGCCATAACATTTCCATGCGAAACCATTACTCCTTTTGGTGTTCCGGTTGAACCGGAAGTATATTGTAAAATAGCCAAATCATCAGGGACTAAATTTGGATTAAGCCATTCTTTCTCATTTTCAAGATTAATATCTTCAAAAATAATCCATTTAATATTTTTCAGACTTTCCTCTTCTGCAAAATTCCTGTCAATTAAATTATATATTGATTTTGTGGTCATTGCAATTGTTGCTCCCGAGTTATTTATTATCGACTGAATTCTGAAAAAGTTCTTGTTTCGACGTGGGGGATAAGCAGGAATTGCAATTGCCCCTGAATAAAAGCATCCATATAAAGATGCAATATACTCCATCCCGGCAGGGTATAACATTAAAACTCTATCACCTTTTTTTGCTACTTTTTGTATTTCTGCGGCAATAGCTTTCGCCTGATGGTCGAGTTTTTGATAAGAAATTTTTTCCTTTTCATTTTCACCATCTTCAAGAAAAATATATAATAATTCTTCTTTTTGAATTTCAGCCCTTCGCCTTAAAATGTCAGGCAGGGTTTTAAACTCTTTTGGTTCAATATTTTTCATTTGTTTGTTAACTCAATTTTATTATAGTATTTTGTTTTGAGGCCTAATTACTAATTGTTTTCTTTTATAAATGGATTTGCATCAAAATCTTTTAATCCAAAAACATCTACAAGATCTCTTTGAGGTCTGTCATTTTCAAAAGCAAGATTATAATATTGTAGATTCGATCCGTAGGACCAAATTCCTGCAACTGTACTTTTGGTTTTTTTCAAAGTACGTATAAATTTCTTCTTTAAAATTTCTTCATTATAAAGTTTATCCCAGTTGTTTTTAATTTCTTTCATCATAAACTTGGGCTCCATCAAATCGTGTTTAAAAACAACCTCAGCAAAATGATAATGTTGCCAATCTTCAGGATAATTATTAAGGATTATTTTATTTCTCTTTTTCATTCTGTTAAAAAGAACTGTACCCGGAAGTGGTGTTAAAATAGTAGCTTGTACTGCATCAATTTCGGCATTGTTAATGTAATCAGTTCGATGAGTCATTGATTCGGGTGTATCACTTTCCAGTCCGTAAATGAAAGCACCAAGGACAGCTATTCCGTATTTATGAATTTTATCAAATACTTTGTTATAGCTTTCTATACCCATTTTTACATTAAGCTTTTTATTCATTTCCTGAAGCTGATCAACTCTCTCGGATTCAATTCCAAGAAGCACCATTTTGCAACCGCTTTCAGCAGCCAGTTTTACGACTTCTTCGTTGTCTGTAAAATTCATCGACGCAGAGCAAAACCATTCAATTTTTATTCCCCGCTCAATTATTCCTTTGAAAAGTTCGATTGCCCGAAGCTGTGATTTTTTGCCGTAACCGATTATGTTATCATCAACAAAATAAACCATTTTATGCTCAATGGTTTCAAGTTCGTCAAGAACTTCATCTACCGGTCGCAGACGATAAGAATTTCCGTTAAATGTATGAACAGAGCAAAAATCGCAATTCATCGGACAACCTCTTGAAGTCTGAATGCTTGCAAATTGATAATCTTTGTGAAATAATTCACGTGCTGGCTTGGGAGCATTTTCCATTGATAAATGTTGCCCTTTATAAATTTTTTGCAAATTATCGTTTTCAAAATCATCAATTAAATTTTTCCAAACACTTTCAACCTCACCTATCACAACAGTATCAACATATTTTACAGCTTCATCCGAAACCATTGAAGCATGAATTCCACCAATTACTGTTGGGATTCCTTTTTCTTTATACATTTTTGCTATCTCATACGCTCTGGTAACACTAGAAGTTAAAGCAGTTAATCCGACAAGATCTGCATCTTGATATTCGAAATTATCGAAGTTTTCATCCCAAATTTCTACTTCCCAGTCATTGGGTGTAAGAGTAGCAATTATTCCCAATCCAATCGGAGGGTAAATAACATGCTTGTGAATTATTAGTCCTTTTCTACTTGAGTTTAAAGGATTAATTAGTAATAATTTCTTTGTTTTTTTTGCCATTTCTGATAATGATTCTTGCTGCAAATATAATTATTATGCGAGGATTATCAACCTTTATTGAGACGGATTCTTTTATTATTGTTGAAAAAATTCACAGTTGAGTTGAAAAATAGTTCCTAATTTGTGTCGACTATATTTGTAATTAAAACATTCAATAAAAAACACTCAACACTCAATAAACAAGTTAAAAAGCAGAAATTGAAATTGAATATTTAATCCTATAATGAGTTTGTTTTTAATAAAATCCTGTATTAATTTCTATACTGATTATTTTTTCTGTGAATCTGTGGCTAATTATTTTGCAAACAGTATTTATAGAAATCAATAAAAAAAGCTAATTTTGCATAAAATTTTACTAAAAATGAATATTACAGATTTTATTAAAAAAGTTGAAGAGGAATTTGAAGATTTAAAGCCAGGTAGCTTAAAACCTGAAGTTGCACTTAGAGAATATTTTACATGGGATTCAATAAATGCGCTTATTTTTCTTGCTCATGTTAATGTTGAATATGATGTTGAACTTACCGCTCAGGAATTGATACAAGCGATAACAGTTCAGGATCTTTATAATATTGTTGAGACTAAAGTAAATATTAAATAACAATATAAAATGGCAATTTTTTCTATTCCTGATATTAAGGTTTCAGGGATTTCGGCATGTGTTCCTGAAAAAGAATACAACAATAATGATTATGATTGGATTTCTGAAAAAGATAGGGAGATACTTATAAAAACTATTGGTGTTGAAAAGAAAAGGTATGCCGACAAAGGAACAACTACTGCCGACCTTTGTTTTGTTGCAGCCAACAAATTATTGGATGATTTGAAATGGGACAGAGATGAGATACAATTACTAATTTTCGTTTCCCAATCTCGTGATTATCTTATTCCTGCAACTGCTGGAATTCTTCAGGAAAAATTTGGTTTTCCAAAAACATGTATGGCTTTTGATATCAGCCTTGGATGCTCGGGTTATGTTTATGGTTTGTCGGTAATTGGCAGCTTGATGTCAACCGGAAGAATTAAAAAAGCCTTGCTCCTTAGCGGCGATATTTCAACTTTAAATACTTCATTTAAAGATAAAAGTGCATTTCCTTTATTTGGTGATGCAGGTACAGCAACAGCAATTGAATTGAAGGACAATGCTCCTAAAATGACATTTAATCTTCAGACAGATGGAAAAGGTTATAAAGCAATAATAATACCTGATGGTGGTATAAGAAATTTTGCTAATAAAGAAACTTCATTTGAATATAAAAAAATTGATGAAGGCATTTACCGTAATAATTTCAATATTGCCCTGAACGGAGTTGATGTTTTTAATTTCTCCTTAAGAGAAGTTCGCCCTAACATTAAAAAAGTACTTGAGTTTGCTTCACAAACAATTGAGGATATTGATTATTTTGTTTTTCATCAGGCAAATAAACTGATGAATGAAACAATACGACGGCAGCTCAGACTCCCTGAAGAAAAGGTTCCATATTCTCTTAAAGATTATGGAAATACAAGCTCTGCTTCAATTCCGTTAACAATAGTTACCAAACTCAATGAGGTAGTTAAAAATAAAAAAATAAAATTTCTGTTTTCAGGATTTGGTGTAGGATTATCGTGGGGAAGTGTAATTCTGGAAACAGAAAATATTGTTTGCCCTGAAATAATTACTTACCAAAAAATCGATTGATATGAATTTTTGCGATTTATCCGGGAAAAATATTCTGGTTACCGGAGCATCTTCCGGAATAGGAAAACAAGCTGCTGTCAGTATTTCCAAACAAGGAGGAAATGTAATTATCACAGGACGCAATCAGGAAAGATTAAACGAAACATATACTCAGCTTGAGGGCAAAAATCATCAATTTTATGTTGCTGATTTAACTCAGGAAGAACAAATAAATAATCTTGTTAAAGAACTCCCAAAACTTAACGGCATTGTTCATTGTGCAGGAATTATTGGACCAACACCGGCAAAATTTATCCGACAAGCAGATATAAGTAAAATGACCAGAATTAATTTTGAAGTTCCGGTTTTATTGACTGCCCGTATTCTTCTGACAAAAAAATTGCTGAACAATTCATCTGTAGTTTTTATGTCAACAGTAGCTACAAAAAGTCCATACTTTGGAGGTTCACTTTATAATAGCGCAAAATCAGCCATCGAAGCATATTCAAAAACCCTTGCTCTCGAACTTGTGAAAAAAGGAATACGATCTAACTGTTTATCTCCCGGACTAGTAAACACACCTCTAATTTCAGAACCTGCAAAAGAAGGTCAAATGGAAATTGTAGAAGATTCGCTTAAGCGATATTTAAAGAAATATCCAATGGGAGTGGGAGAAGCACAAGATGTTGCAAACACAATTATTTTTCTTTTGTCGGATGAAGCAAAGTGGATTTCAGGGACTAATATTGTTTTGGGCGGGGTGATTCAGTAGATATCATTAAGTCAAAAAAAGAAGGATAAATTGAATATCGAATAATGATTAACGAATGATGATTTTAGAAGGTGAGTAATTAGGCAGGAAATAATAATCCCAACAAAATATTTATATTTACAAAAATTTTTGAAATGAAAGATTTTTCAGTTGTTGTACCGGTTTATAATAGTGAAGATACATTAGAAGAGTTATTTGAAAGTATAAAAAATGTTTTCGAAGGAATGAAAAAAACCTTTGAAGTTGTTTTTGTTGAAGATTGTGGAACGGATAAAAGCTGGGAGGTTTTGAAAGACTTGAAAAAGAAATTTCCTAAAATTATAAAAGCTGTTAAACTAAATAAAAATTTCGGACAGCATAACACAACAATGTGCGGTTTTGGATTTACTGAAGGTAAAAATATTATTACAATTGACGATGACCTGCAAAACCCGCCCAAAGAGATCAAAAAACTTATTGATACTTTCATGAAAAAAGAAAGTGATATTACTTACGGTATTTATACCAAAAAGCAACATTCACGTGCACGAAATTTCATGAGTAAAAGTGTAAAAAAATCTTCAAAGATATTTCTTAACAGAACCGGAGAAGGTTCGTCTTTCAGAATAATAAGTCGTAAAATAATTGAAAAAATAATTATTCATAATCAGAATTTTATTTTTATTGATGAGGTTATACAATGGTACACCGATAATATTTCGTTTGTTAATGTTGAGCACAGGAAACGCAGAAATAATAAATCGGGATATAGTCCAAGAGCTTTGTTTCGTCTTGCTTCAAACCTTACTTATTATTACACAAATATTCCATTGAAGATAATGGTTTACAGTGGATTGATAATTTCATTTTTATCTTTTATTCTGGCTATCAAATTTATTATTCAAAAAATATTTTTCAATGTACCTCTCGGATATACTTCTCTGATTGTTGTTGTGCTTTTTTCTACAAGTATTATTGTGTTCAGTTTGGGAGTGATAGGAGGATATTTAAGTAGAATCAGTTCTGTGCAAAACAAAAAACCGAATTATAGTATTGATAAGGTTTTGGATTAGTAATAAATTAGTGCCTAGAGTTTGGAGTGCCTAGAATGCCTGGAGTTTTCCAATCCTCAATCAAATATCCGTAAGCCCCGTAAGTTTTTTCGGATCAAATATTCTCAGATAGAATTTTGCAATCATCAAATTCAAAAGGTCAGGAGTAACTGTTATTTTAATCAACAGAGGGCAAACCGCCAATGATTTTCTGAATATCCAATGGTGTTTTTCTATTACCAAAAGCAACATTGTGTCTTTCCATATTTGAAGTAAAAGCCCATGCAGCTGCTTTTGCACTTTTTGTTGCTTTTAATGTTTTTAATAATTTCTTGTACAAAGTTTTTTCATTCCACATCTTTTTCCAGCACTCTTTTATTGTTTTATACAATTCTTCCGGTTTCATTAATTTAGGTTGATGAATAACTTCCAAAAAATGATAATGTTTCCAATCTTCGGGAAAGTTTGTAAAAAGCAATCTGTTTTCTTTTTCCAGTCTTTTAAATAAACGAGTTCCCGGCAAAGGAGTAAGTATTGTTGCCTGCATTGCGTCAATACCTGATTTTATAGCATAATCAGCTCTGTTTTTAATATCATCAACCGAGTCAGTATCCAGTCCAAAAATTAATGCACCCAAAACACTAATTCCGTGGGAATGAATTTTTTTGAATATTTCTTCATAATGGTCTATGCCAATTTTAATATTCATTATTTTATTTGCTTCCTGAAGCTGTTCAATTTTTTCAGATTCAATTCCGATGAGTATCATTTTGCATCCGCTTTCGGCTGCATATTTCAAAACATCATCATTTTCAGAAACATTTAAGGAAGCCTGACAATACCAATCTTTTTTGATGCCCCGGTCTATCATTCCTTTAAATAGTTTGATAGCTCTTTCAGCTGAAGCTTTGTTGTAACCGATAATATTATCATCAACAAAAAAAAGATGCTCTCCCTCGATTGTTTCAAGTTCATCCAAAACATCTTCAACCGGACGTTGTCTGTATTTGTTTCCATTAAAAGTGTGAACTGAACAAAAATCACAATTCATAGGACAGCCTCTGGTAGTTTGAATATTGGAGTATTCGTATCCCGGGTGAAAAAGATCTCTTCGTGGCCAGACTGCATTTTCTAATGAAAGCAATTCGCCCTTATATTCTTTTTGTAAGTTATTTTCCTGAAAATCATTTAATACTTTTCCCCAAATACCTTCCGCTTCTCCGGTTACAATTGCATCAGCATATTTTTTTGCTTCTTCAGGTCTCATGGAAACATGAATCCCGCCAAGTATTGTTTTTATGCCTTTTTTACGATAGATCTCAGATATTTCGTAAGCTCTGTTTGCAGCAGAAGTTAATGTAGTTATACCAACCAGATTAGCTTCTTTAAATTTGAATTCCTCGAAATTTTCGTCAAGAATTTCAATATCCCAATCTTTGGGAGTTAGTCCTGCAATGATTCCCAATCCTAATGGAGGAGAAATTGTGCTGGTATCAAACAAAGCATCCTTGTTATATGGGCTATGCGGGTTTATCAGTAATAATTTATTTCTCTTTTTATTTTCCAAATCTTAAATTCCTCTTTTGTGCAAAAGTAATTATAATTTAAGATTTTTCAATCAACACAAATATTTAAGAAATATGTAGTTTTGTTTTCAATTAATTAGCGTAAATATTTATTATGATAATTTCGAGGGGAGATATTGTTTATAAAAGATTGCAGGAAGAAGACATTGAGCTTTTGCGAAAATGGAGAAACTCTAAAGACATTTCTCGTACTATGATTTATAGAGAGAATATAACCAGAGAAATGCAAAAAAAGTGGTTTGATTCAATCAACAATAAATATAATTTATATTTTATCATCGAATACAAAGAGAAAAAAATTGGTTTAATAAACGGAAAAGATATTGACTGGGAAAAAATGTCGATGGAGACCGGAGTGTTTTATTGGGATAAAAGTATTTTAAAAAGCCATATTCCCATTATTTGTTCATTGATTTTTGGTGAAATTGGTGTGAGGGTTTTCAGGTTGACTGCTTTTGCAAAAATCCGAAAAGATAATGCTAATGCCAGACGTTTTAATAAACTTCTCGGATTTGAAGTTTATAAGGATATTGATCCTGAATATCAATTATATAAAATGAATATTGATAGCTATACCAAAAGATCGAAAGTAATCATGAAAGCTTTTAATATTCTTCTTCCAAAAGGGAAAACAAATTTCTTGTTGGAGAAAAAAGATTATGATTGTGGTATTGCTCAAATGATTGAGAAAAATATGCCAGAAATAATATTAAATAATTCAGAGAATACTGATAAAGGTAAAATGTTTTATTTTTGAGTTTTTAAAATATACTAAAAAACACGCACGGATGAAATAAATAGGAACACGGATTACACAGAATAACGCTAATTATCGCGGAAAGGTAAATCAATACCTCAGTGAAACTCCGCGTTTTTTCGTGTAATCCGCGTTTCCGTTATAATAAAAGTAAATAAAAACAAATGAAGATACATTTCAACCAGCCATATTTTGCAGGAGAAGAAATCCAGAATATTATTAACGGAGGTCTTACTGGTCATCTTTCCGGTAATGGTGTGTTTACCAAAAAGTGCCATGCTTTTTTTGAAAAAAAATATGGATTTAAAAAATCACTTCTTACAACTTCCTGCACCGATGCTCTTGAGATGGCTTCAATTTTAATTAATCTCCTGCCCGGTGATGAGGTAATTATTCCTTCTTTTACTTTTGTTTCGTCTGCCAATCCATTTATTCTTCGTGGGGCAAAAATAGTTTTTGCTGACAGCAGCAGCAAACTTCCAAATATTGATCCTGATAAAATTGAAGAACTTATAACTGAAAAAACAAAAGCAATAGTTGTTGTTCATTATGCAGGTGTGGCTTGCGAGATGGATAAAATTATGGCTGTTGCCGAAAAGCATAATTTATTTGTTATAGAAGATGCCGCTCATTCAATTGATTCATACTACAAAAATAAACCCTTGGGAAGTATCGGACATCTTGGAGCTTTTTCTTTTCATGAAACAAAAAATCTTATTTCCGGAGAAGGAGGGATGCTAACTGTTAACGACACACAATTTACAAAACGTGCAGAAATTATTTGGGAGAAGGGAACCAATCGTGCTGCATTTTTCAGAGGTGAAGTAGATAAATATGGCTGGGTTGATGTTGGCTCTTCTTTTTTGCCATCTGATATGATTGCTGCTGTTTTATTTGGACAGATAAATAATCTCAAAAAAATCCAGAAGATGAGGTTAGGTGTGTGGAATAATTATCAAGAAAGACTCAAAGTTCTCGAAGAAAAAGGAAATTTAAAACTCCCTTATATTCCTGATTATGCTTCAAATAATGCTCATATGTTTTATGTTGTTACTGATGATGAAAATCAAAGAAACAAACTTTTGGCTTATTTAAAAAGAGATCAGATTTATGCGGTTTTTCATTATCTTCCATTACATTTAAGCGAGTTTTATAAAGATAAACATGATGGCAGGGAATTGAAAAATGCAGTAGAATATTCTGAAAAGATTATCCGCCTCCCATTCTACAATGTTTTAACTGAAGAGCAAATTGATAAGGTTGTAAAAAGGATTGGGAAATTTTATAAATAGTGTTTGTTTGAAAATACCAAAGATTTTATTTTTTCACAGTTTTCACCGCTTCCACAATTTCATCATTAATAATAATATTAATAACATAAATTCCGGCAGGTAGTTTTTGTCCGTAATCGTTTTTTCCATCCCATGAAAATTCTCCGCTTCCGGCTAAGCCTTTTACATCCATTAATGTTGTAACTTTATTTCCTTGGATATTATAAACAAAAATTTGCATTTTTCCTTTTTCGGATGTTGTATATTTTATTTGTGTGCTGTATGTAAAAGGATTAGGCGAAACAGTTAATAATTTTGAATTTTGAATTTTGAATTTTGATTTTCAACACCCACCCACGGACCATATTCATAAGCACCCATATCCACAAAACCATCCCAGATGCGAGGATTACCAAGGATATCTGTTTCGGGTAATTCAATACCTTCAGGTAAATCGAGTGTACCCGTATTTATGCAGGGTGAGCCTGCTGTTAATGAATATGGATAAGTACCTGTAGAATCCCATAAAGGATTTGCATCAATGTTACTTTGATCATAGTAAATAATATTTTGAGGAGAGTTAGAAAATATATCTTCATAGCCACCCTCAATTAGTGAATTATAAATATTTAATTTACAGCTGTCTTCAGGGTAATAGTTTTGGTTAAACAGTCCAATTTGTTTTTTTACATTACCATATATTATTGAGTTATAAATATTCAATTCAGCCGTATTATGTAGACCCATTGCATAACCTACCGAACAATCCACACATACATTATTTCCAATTGTAGAATTTATCAAATTAGCTTTACCTCTCTGTAATACACTTAGGCATGTAATATTGCCAACCCCATTATTATAAGTTACATGATTTTCAGTAAATTCGCAATTAATAAAATTACATGTAATTGCATCAAGATATAAATTAACTCCAAAAACAGCAATTCCTTGTCCTGAACCATATTCAGGATTTGGAGAAGATTTATTTTCAAAATATTTTGTGTTAATAAACTCTACTGTGTCCTTATATAATGGTGAATAAGGTATGTATCTTGGACCAACTGATATCTGTGGCATTCCTCCATAATTGTCAAATATTTTACAATTAATAAATTTAAGTTTATGAGCCTTAACGCTAAATGAACTACGTTTATCACCAACCCCTCTCGAAAAATTCACTCTGTTAAATGTAATATTATCGTTGATATATAATCTCATTAATCCAATACCAGAATTAGTATATGTTATACCATTTCCATTTTGAATACTAATATCATTAAACGAAAAATGACTAATAAGATTATTGCCTTTTAAAAGATAAATAGTTGAATCCCCGTCAAGAATAGTTGAATCTGAATTTTCTCCTTGAAATGATATGTAACTGCGAAGGTTAAGCGGAAATTTTTCGTCTGTTGTAGAGGGTGAATAAACTCCGTTTGCAATATTAATAGTATTGGTATGAGTGCTGTCAGAAACAATTTTTGTTAGTGCAAAACTAACTGATCTTAAAGGATCATCAGGTGTTAGACCGCTATTTGTATCACTTCCTGTAGCACTTACAAAAAGATCATTATTTACAGCTTCTATTTTTGCATTTTGTATCTCATAAGTAATATCATTCATTTGAAAACCCATCTCATCAATTGATGATAAATAATAATTATCGGGGTTAAGAACTGTAAAAGTATCAACAACAATATGTTGAGGAAGACATTGCCAGTTTGTAAATATATCATTACCACTAATCGCATAATTGCAATAAATATTACATAGATTAATTGTATCAAATATTATTTCTCCACCGGTGACATTACAAATACCACCACCGGGATAATATGCATGATTATTTTTAATAGTTGTACCTGATAAAAAAACTTGTGAATTTGTACAGTTTATTCCAGCACCACCTCCGGTAACATTGTTGTTTTTAACTATACAATTTATGATATCTAAAATGGAATTTTTAACATACACTCCGCCTCCTCCGTAACATTTTGGTATAAATTCATATGTTCCACTACCATGTTGTAATGTAAAACCGTAAATAACAGTATTAGTTTCTTCTGAATTTATAAGTACACAACTTCCGTTTTGATTGCCATCTATGATAGTTTGGCTAATGTAAACGGGATTAGCTGTTGTAAGATTCAAACTACCAAGCGTAATATTTTTCCCGTTGTAATTAATATTTTCATAATATGTTCCGGGCCATACTAAAACCGTATCACCATCTGTAGAAGCATTAATTCCCTCCTGAATAGTTGAATAATCACCGGTACCGTCTTGTTTAACCGTTATTGTTTGAGCTATTGAAATTTGTATAAATGAAGTGAGAAATAAAAAAACTATTATTAAAAAAGTGGAATATTTTTTTATAGTTTTTTTACCCCCTCTTTGTCTCCCCATAGAAATAGGGGGAGAAATTTCTTCGCTTGCTTTATTAGAAATATTTAATTTATAAAATTTCATAATTTTTTACAAATTTTCAATTATTAAATTTATATTTTTCATCTACTCCCAAACTCCCCCTCTCTTTTGGAGAGGGGGCCGGGGGGAGAGGTGCTTACTTCATAACTATTATTTTCGTTTGTGCCTGATATTTTCCAACTTTAAGTTTTATTAAATAAACTCCGTTTGCTAATTTCTGTCCATTACTACTCGTAGCATTCCATTGTATATTAAAATCACCGCTTTTGCTTATTCCGTCATATAAAACATTAAGCTCTCGTCCGTATAAATTATATAAAGAAATTCTTATCAAACTTTGCTCGGGAATATAATAATTTAATAAACTGCTTGCTTTAATTGGATTGGGAGAACAACTTATCCAGGCTGGATCATTTAATATTTCATTTGATATTATCTTTTTATTTTTAAATGAAATAATATAGTAGTCTTGTTTTTCACTTGTGTTGATTGTTCTTTTTTCAAAGTTTCCGTTTTTATTATTAACAAAATATTCTTTGATTGCAGGTTTATGGGATTTTAAGCTATCGTAATATTCTTCGAAAGTCACATCACCACTCATTCCTTCAATATAACCCGGAACTAAAACATTAGTATCGCTAACAAGTACCGTTGAAGCTCCAATACAGGAATCTCCAATAAATGCTCCTATTTCCTGTGGATTAGCAGTTGAATCCAACTCAATAAAAAATGAAGTATAATCGGCTTGTTCATTAAATTGAAAATATTCAGTTGCTAACTTTTCTTTAAAATCGGAAGAATTTCCGTAACGTTGCCATTGAAAGCTAAGATCGGAATTGGTTTTAAGAATAAGCATATCGCCATAATTCACTTCTACATCAGATTGATGAACTGCACAAAGCCAACGAGCTTGTTGATTTTGCCATACTTTTACACAGCACCAGTCCTGTCCTTTTATTTGGGTAAGTTCATCCAGCACAATATCGGGTATTGCATCAAAAGGTGATTGTTTTTCAGGAAGAAAATAACCAACCCAGTTTTCCGGATCATTTGGACCTGTTTTAATATCAATAAAAGTTGTAGGATCAAGTACTGTTCCTAACATATCAATTGTACGGGGTTCTGTTGGTTCTAAATATAATTTATATCCAAATTTACTGTCAACTTCCGTTAAACCATCATTCTGCCAACCACTATAATCCCATGTAACACTTGTCATAACTTCATTACCATAATTGTCAATCTTCTTATGTTGCATTTCCAAAGAAGTATATGCAGTACCACTAATCCTGTTTTGAGCAAGTACTGTTGGTGGAGTTGGATTATTCGGGATTCTTTCTAATCTTGGGAAGGAGAGCCATGTCCAGCCGGAGCGTAAAAACAATGGTTCTTTTGGTGTAAATTCTATTTTACTAATACAACTATGCCCACCGTTTGGTAAGTAAATATGATTGGTGTCAGGTACTTGTTGGGGTTGCGCAAAGGTGTTTGTTGTATGCAAAACAAGTAGGGAAACAAAAAATATTGTTACACTTTTTTTAATAAATTTTAAAAGTAATTTGATTTTAGTTTTCACGGAAAATAAATTTTAAATTGTGAAAAAAAATAAGTATCAAATGTATCAATAAATTTTTGTTTTTTTCAATTTGTTTGTGAAGTAATTTTTTTTGATCTCGTAATTGTGCATAAAAATTGTCGGATTCAATTGTATTGGATTGTTTTTATGATGTATCTATCAAAAATACAGAATGTTTATTTTTCATAAAAATGCATCTCCGAAATATACTCAAACACATTTTTGGGAAGAAAATATTTCATATCTTTTCCTGCTTTGATTCCATGGCGTATAAAACTTGAAGATATTTCAATCATTGGAGCATTAATGATTTTTATTTTTGGATGATTTTTATAATTTCCCAGACCGGAATCAGGGCGTGGATAAACATAAAACTCATATTGATTTAGCAGCTGATTGTAGTTTTTCCATTTATGAAAACTGTGAAAAATATCAGTCCCGGAAATCAGTACAAATTTCTTTTCCGGATATTTATCAAAAAGATAAGTAAGTGTGTCAATGGTGTATGAAGGTTGCGTCATTTTAAATTCAATATCACAGGCTTTGAATTTAGGTTCATCTTCGATGGCAATTTTAACAACTGCCAAGCGATGATGATCGGCAAGCAAAGTATTTTTCTTTTTTAGTGGATTATGTGGAGAAATAACAAACCAAATTTCTGAAAGATCAGAAAATTCGAGCATGTATTTTGCGATCATCAAATGCCCAGTATGAATGGGATTAAACGATCCGAAAAACAATCCTGTTTTTTTTGTTGTTGAGGTCATGTTGGTTTATTTTTTCTTTTTCAAGTTTTTTATGTCTGCTTCAATTTCTTTCAGGCTTTGCTCTTTTTGTAATTGATTTTGTTCTTCTTTCAGCTTTTTATATTCTCTTAATCGTTGTGTTGCCCAAATACGAAACTGTGTGCCTTGTTGTGATTTTACACGGTAGCCTACTGAAATTATTATATCTAGATTGTAGTATTTTACAAGATTTTCTTGTGTTTTTCCATGTATAGCACCGTGTTGAGTGGTATGTGCAAAATGCTCACATACCACTTTTTCTTCCAATTCTCTTTCTTTGAAAATATTGCCAATATGTCTGCTTATTGTTGTCCTGTCTTTACCAAACAATAATGCCATTTGATCTTGTGTTAACCAAACTGTTTCATCATGTAACTGAACATCCATTTTGATGTTTCCTGATGAGTTTTGATATATAAGTATTTCACCTTTTTTATCCATAATGTAGGTTAATTAGTATTTTGGGTTTTACGGGACAAACAATATTTTCCCACCCGACATATTCGAAAGATATTGTCTCATACCTTTTATCACATTATCAAATTTATATGTTTTTTGAATTACGGTTTTCATTTCACCCTTAATAATCATTTGTTGCAGTTTTTCTGAAATTCTCTGAAATTCACCAATGTTAATTTTCGTTTCTATCCATTGGTTTAGGTTAAAACCAGATATTATTTTGTTTTTGAAAATAATATCCAAAACTCCAACTTCGCTGATTGGCTTTGCCGACAGTCCACCATAAATAATAAGCTCGCTTTTTGGAGGCATTGAGTTTAATATTTTCCCGGCAAGGTCACCTCCCACTGCATCAAAAGCAGTTGTGGCATTTAAAAGGTGTGCAGTTTTTTTTAGGTCTTTTTCAAAATCATCATCATTTGAATTTAAAACATATTTCTCTCCAAGTTTGATTAATTCGTCAATCTGCTCTTTTTTTCTAACAATATTAATAACAAAAATATTATTTGCTTTAGCAAGAACCTGAACAAATCGGGCTACTTGACTACCGGCAGCATTAAGTATTATTGCAGGGCTGATATTTTTTATTGCAGTTTCATAAAGGCCATAAGCAGTAAAAGGATTTATTGCAAAACAGGCTGCTTGTTCAATTTCCATTTCTTCGTCGACGGGAATACAATTATTAGCCTTTGTGACAAAATATTCTGCCCATGTTCCGTGAGAATCTTCTTGGGTGAAACAACTGACTGGTTTCTTAAATAATTTTTTTGCTTCAGATGAATCGCCTGTAGAAACTACTGTTCCGGCTCCTTCAAATCCCGGAACCGAAGGTAAAGTTTTAACAATATTGTACCCACCTTGCATAAAAGCTATGTCGGATGGATTGCAAGGAGTAGCCTCAATTTTTATAAGTACTTCGTCTTTTTGGGGAATTGGAATAGGAATTTCTTCAACTTTTAAGCTTAACATTGCCCTCAAAACATTTTGGTTATATGCAGGTAATATTACTGCTTTCATTTTTTTTGGGATGGATGTATTTGTCATGGTTTCAGTGTTACATTGTTGAATGGTTACATGGTTTCAGTGTTTCATTGTCCCGATAGCTATAGGGATGGTTTTATGCTTGATTAAGAAATTCAATAATACTTTTTTTAGTTTCCTCAACCGCAACCTCCAAATTATCATTAACAATTATTTTATCATATTTTCCGGCAAACGAAAGTTCATGATTTGCTTTATTGATTCGTTTTTTCAGACTTTCTTCTGATTCGGTTGCTCTTCCTTTCAGTCGTTCTTCAAGAACTTCTTGCGAAGGTGGTTTGATAAAAATTGCAAAAGATTTTTTTTTGTAATACTTTTTAATATTCAATCCGCCTACAACATCAACATCAAAAATTACAAAATTTCCTTTGCTCCAGATCCTTGTGATTTCAGATTTTAAAGTTCCGTAAAACTGATTATGATAAACTTCTTCCCATTCCAAAAATTCATCATTCTTTATTTTTGTTTTAAACTCATCAACAGAAAGGAAATAATAATCTCTTCCATGAGTTTCATTCTCTCTTTTCGGGCGACTGCAGGCAGAAACTGAAAATTCAAGTTTAAGATTTGAATTTAAAAGTTGTTTAACTATTGTGGTTTTTCCTGCCCCTGAAGGAGCTGAGATTATTATTAATTTCTCGTTCATGCTAAAGAATGTTAAATAATTGTTCTTTTATTTTTTCCAGTTCATCTTTCATCTGGACAACAATTTTCTGAATATCTACATCATTTGCTTTCGAACCCAAAGTGTTTATTTCCCTGCCAATCTCCTGAGAAATAAAATTTAGTTTTTTCCCAACCGATCTTTCTTCTTCTATTGTTTCAAGGAAATATTCACAATGTTTTTTGAGCCTTACTTTTTCTTCTGTAACATCAATTTTTTCGAGATAATAAATTATTTCTTGCTCAAGTCGATTCTGGTCAATATTTTTGTCATTGGCAAAACCCACAAGGTTTTTATTAATTCGTTCTCTGATTGTATTTATACGCTTTTTTTCGAATTGTGGAACTTCATCAAGAAGATCAAGAATGTTGTGAATTTGTTTTTTTATGATTTTTTCAAGCGAATTACCTTCTTGTTTTCTGAATTCGTTTAGCAAATTAATGCTTTCCAGAATAGCCTTTTTTATTTCTGTCCATTCATTTGGGTCAATTGAATTAATTTCCGGTTTCATAACATCCGGCAAATTCACGATAAGTGGCAAATAAGCGTTAAAATTTTTCTGATCGATTTCTTCAGCAACAGATAAAAGTTCTTTGTAATAAGTTTTCGCCAAATCTTTGTTAAAAGAATAATTTGATGATTCACTTGTCTTTTCCATAAAGATACTGAGATCAATTTTTCCCCGTTCAAGTTCTGATGAAACTAAAGAACGGATATCCATTTCCTTTTCTTTGATAGCTCCCGGAATGCGGGTGTTTAAATCAAATTGTTTACTATTTAGTGATTTTATTTCAAATGTTATTTTTTTGTCGGGAAGCTCCAAAACGGTTTTCCCAAAACCTGTCATCGATTTCATAATAATTGATTTTTATAAATAACAAAGATAAGCATCATTAGCTTAACAGAAAGGGAAGAGAATAATAACAAATTTAATATTTAAGATTTTATATTTGAAGTGTACTGATATACAAAACTTATTTTTATATTTGTAATCACTAGCATCCGAAAGTTTTTGAGAAATTACCCAAAACATAGCTATAACCCAGTGTTTCGGTTGTAAATCTGAAATTATCCAGAAAATAAGTCTTTCTCAAAGGATATTTCTTTTTGGGTCAC